>Ga0209636_10008080_pt1 | contig 10710 bp, 5 predicted proteins | sample DeeMarSWOR152_54_FD_187464 | JGI IMG/M metagenome (GOLD analysis project Ga0209636, IMG submission 187464) | Marine sediment microbial communities from White Oak River estuary, North Carolina - WOR-1-52-54 (SPAdes) (version 2) | ecosystem: Environmental > Aquatic > Marine > Intertidal zone >... | reverse complement strand
CACCGGTCTTGCTCCAGCCGGCGAATGTGTACGCGACTGGGGTGCCGACGATCTGGTCCAGGTTCGGCTCCACGGCCGTGCCCATTACCTCGCTGAATACCAAGACCACGTTTTCGACCGGCGAGACGCCCGTCGCGCCGTTCTCAGGAGCCGTGGATATAACATTGGGCGGGGTCGTGTCGACTACGAAGGTCCAGACGTCCGACGAGAACTCGCCTGCATTGATCGCGATGACCTTCCAGGAGTAGTTGTCTTCGGGAAGGGGCGTCGTAACTTGGTAGCTGTTATCGGTCGCTCCCAGCAGCACGTTCTCCTCGGGAGAGGAGAAATCTGGGTCGTTGTCCACGAGCAATCGGTGGTTATCCGCGTTTTCTCCGCACTCCCACTCGAAGAGGGGAGTGTTGTCGGCGGTGATGGTGCCATCCGCCGGGGAGACCAGCCTCGGCATTAGCTGCGACTGCTTGGGCCCAACCTCGACGCTAGGCTCGGTTTCGGTCCACTTCCTGACGAAGAACCAGTCGAAGTAGTAGCTTGAGAATATGCCTTCGCCGTCCCACACATGTAGTCTGTACTTGTCGCAATAATTATCGCCGTCACTATCGGGATTCCAGTTATTGGTTTTCTCCCCTGATGTCCACATCAAATTCCGGTAATTTGCGTCATCCTCTCCCCAGTAGAACCGTGACTTTATTTTGTCGTTATCGTACATGTCCGTCCTTAAGACGTACCACTTATCGTTCTGCACACCTGTTGAATACTGCTCGCCATCACACCAGAACCTAGGCGTATCGAAAATGCACGCGTATTCCTTCTTTCCGCCAAAACTACCGGTTCCGCTAAGTGTTAGCCCTCCCCTGTAAGTTTGGGCGTTCTTGATCCTGAACTCGATCACCCTCTCAGCGTTGAGGTACTGGATTCCCTGATCGGGCCCATGCTCGACGAAGCCATCTTGATATTCGTAATCCTCGAGGCGTAGGACATATTCGTAAACATCGACGCCAGTGCTGGATGCGCTCCATTTACTGGTGTCAAGTGCGCCTTGGCCTCCGGACCCGCCTCCGAAGTCGTCGAAGAACATGAACACATTGTCCCCATTCTCGGCGCTCGAGGCGTTCTCGTTCCCATAGTACATCCAGATGGTGTTGTCGGAGTTCTCAAGCCTTCGGACCCAGGCCACGTTCTCGTATACTAATATTGGGGGGATGTTGTCGTTATCATTCTTTTCTATCCAGTATGGCAGCAGACCAGAGATCTCGTCCTCGAGGAATCGGATGCTTGGGTAGTCGTTCTCGAGTATGTCACTCGGGATTTCAATTTTAATCTGGTAGTTCTCCGGGTGGGCCCCGACGGTTATTGAGCGGCGGTACATCCAATTGGTATCCCACCAACCTGGATTGGCAAAAGTAGGCGGTTGAACACTTAAAATTAGCGTTCCCACCGTAAACGCAAGCAATATTGAAAATGCCAGCCCCCAGGCTTTATAGCCGTTTCTCATACTTCGCCCTCATTAATGATAAAATGTCAATTTACCATTTTTTATTCATTGCCTCCGTTAATATTAATTTCGCTTGGTTTATATTTAAATTTTTGTGTGAAACACTGCCGGGTTAAAAAGTTAAAAAATTGAATGTTGTTCGGGTCGGTCTCCCAATAGGTGATGTAAGGGCGCGGTTGTTTTCGATGATTCAGTTTTTGATGGTATTTAGGACCATTGGATACAGCCGGCCTTGGAGTAGGTCAGCAGGTGCCGGTAGAGATTCAAATGTTACATTTATTGTGGATACTATCATTATTCTATTATTGTGATACGGTGCGGGTTCGGAAAAGAGCCTCAGGGGAAACGTGCGCCATCGCGTTGGATGTTGGGGGAACTTTCCTCACGTCTGCCATTGTAAAGCCGGATGGTTCAATCTTAGAGGGGACGTTCAGGAAGAGACGTATAGATTCGCAGGGATCGTCTGAGCAAATACTTGAAACTTTTATCAGATCCCTGGGCCCTCACCTTAGGAACGCCAAAGAGATGGGATTGAGGGTGGGGGGCATTGGAATCGGGATACCTGGACCGTTTGATTACAGGAAGGGGGTCAGTCTAGTAAGGCATAAGTTCGGGGCCATCTACGGGTTAAATTTGAAAGACGAATTAATCAAGCGCCTGGAGCTGCCGCAGAACCTAACCATTAGGTTTGAGAACGATGCTTGGACATTTTTGAGAGGCGAGGTATGGCTCGGCGCCGCGAAAGGTTGTAGACGTGCGGTTGGCATCACGCTCGGAACCGGTCTTGGATCCGCATTCATGGTGGGTAACCGGGTGGTACTTCAAGGAGCCGGGGTACCCCCCAATGGAAGCATATATGATCTCCCCTATGAGGGCGGAATTGTGGAGGATAAAATTTCTCGACGTGGGATCATCGCCCAATACAAAGAGCTGGCTGGAAGGAGATATCGGGAAGGTATGGATGTGAAGGACATCGCGATAAGAGGGATAAATCACAAAGATAAATTCAGCATACAGGTTTTCAATGAGGTGGGCCACAGACTCGGTCAAGTGTTGAAACAGATCCTCTCAGAATTTCGGGCGGAGTGTTTAGTATTAGGGGGTCAGATATCGAAGAGCTTCGTCCTTTTTTCAAATCCACTCAGAGGAGAGCTACGATCAATTTCCACATTAAGAAGGATTACGCCCGCGCGCGCGATAGACCTCAGCCCCATTTACGGAGCTGCCAAGCTCGTATTTTTGGGCTCCCGTTACCACCCCCCAGCGCAACGTCTTGACAAAAAGCCCACCCTTTCAGGTTTGGCAGTTTCACATCCTAGCAAAATTTAGTCGGTGGACGTAGTTTTGGAAGCCATGCCCCATGATTTCTCAACTCAAGTTAATAAGACATCCCCACAAATTCTGTTAATTGATATATATGAGGAAATCCGTAGTCGTCAAAAAACCTTGGGGGAACTTTAAACGATATACCCTGAACGAACCAGCGACGGTGAAGATAATAACAGTGGAACCTGGGCAATGCTTGAGCAAGCAGTCCCATCGCATGAGGGACGAACTCTGGATTCCGCTGGATGAGGGGGCGGAGATGGAAATAGGGGATAGGAAAATCTTTCCGAAAAAGGATGATGAAATCTGGATCCCGCGCAATCTCGCCCACCGACTAGCCACCAAGGACAAGCGGGTTAAGGTTCTGGAGATCTCTTTTGGAACTTTCGATGAAGAGGATGTGATCAGGCACGAGGACAAATACGGCCGCGAAGGTGCTGAAAAATCTGGCTGACTAATTTTCCATCAAAACCTATCCTGAACAAACAGCGCCGCTATTTCAACTTTTTTGATGGAAGAGCGAGTCGGATTTAGCTGACTATGCCTCCGAAGCCCCTCCTGCCACACCCCGCACAAAATACTTCCCTAAGAAGATGTACAATAAAAGCACTGGGAGGAAAACAATCATTGCCCCAGCCATCAGGATACTCCACTCAGTTCCTATAGCCAAATTGCCCAGAGCGACGGTGGCTGGCATCGCTTGCGTTTCTGCGCCGCCAAGCACTAGCCCGAAGAGAAAGTCGTTCCAGACTGAAGTGAATTGGTACATCACTACAGTCACTATAGCGGTGCCAGACGCCGGCAGGATTATTTTGCGGTATATCTCCCAATCTCCAGCTCCCCCTCTCTTAGCCTTATCGACGATGCTCTGGGGGATTTTCGTATAAAAGTTCCTGAACAGAAGGGTGCATATGGGTATCCCGTACACTACGTGAGTGAAAATCATACCTTGGATAGTGGAATGAAGATTCAAATCGCTAATCGTGCTGAAGAGGGGGTACACAATTGTTGTGTAAGGAAGGAATATGCCTGCGACTAAAATCAGGAAAACCAAATTACTATATTTGAACCGGACCTTTGAGAAAATGTACCCCATAAACGACCCGATAAACACCGAACACGCCACCACTGCCGTGGTAAACATCAGACTGTTGATCATCGGCCTTCCAAGTTTCCCTAAAGCCTCTGAGTATGCAGCAGAAGTCGGGCTAGTTGGTGGAATAAGCGGGTTCGACTTGGGCACTTCCACCTCAGGTCTCAAGGATGTCGTGAAAGCCACCCAAATGGGAAGGAGGAAACCTACTGCAAACAGGATCAGAATCAAGTAAAGTGCGATCTGCTTGGGGCGCATCCAAGCTATTTTTTTCTGGAAAGTTTTTACGAACGCTGTAACTTTTGCAACAAATCTATCTAACATTTTCATTATCAACGCCCCCTGTACGACCAATATACGTACGGGATAATGATGCAGAGGACTACCGCCACGAGAATGTTGGCCACGGCTGCCCCGTACGCGACGTGGGTTTTTGCGTACGCTTCATTAACCACCATGATCGGAAGCGTATATGAAGAGGTGCCTGGCCCGCCTCCCGTCCATGGTCTAATGAGGTCAAAGGCTGCCTTCAGCACGAATATCATGACCACGACTACCGAGGTCAAGATTGGGATCTTTAGTCGGGGGAGCACCACCCCTCTATAAATTCTGAATGTGGATGCCCCCTTCGACTTGGCGGCGTCAATCTCTTTCTGGGGGATCGATTTCATCCCAGCAAGGAGCATTAACATACAGTAACCCGAGAATTGCCACACCATTGCTATGATGATCGAAAGCATCACTGTGCTGGTGTCGGTGTACCATCCGCCGGCAAGCCGGTCGAGTCCAATAGACCTTAAAATGGTGTTTACGGCACCATTATCGGGCGCGAACATCCAAGCCCAAACTTTTCCCGTAACAACGAGGGAGAAGGCAAATGGCATCAAGTAAATGATCATAAAAATTCTCGCGCCCCTCACTTTCTGGTTGAGCAGTATAGCGAGGAAAAGTCCCAGGCCTAACGAGCACGGAATCACCAAAAAGAGGAGTAGAGTGTTCTTGAGTGATTGCCAAAACAGAGAATCTTGGAACACTTCAGAGTAATTCGCAAAACCCACAAAATTGCTACTTGGTACTGCAGTATTCCAGTCGGTGAAAGAAGCACGAATATTCCATGCGATCATACCATAAACAAAATACAACATGAGGATAAATAGGATTAAAAAAATCAGCAGAGTTGGATTACGCAAAAAAATCAGAGTTGGCTTGCGCATTCTCTCCCCCTTAAACGCGATATCCTAGGGGGCGATATCCCACGAGATGGTGTAGGTTCCTCTCCCCACGATCTCTGCTATATCTTGTGCCGCTTCCTCCACATCTAGGTCGAGCACAAACTGGCTGATCTTCGGATGCAAATCGAACAAAACGTCATTTGGTACAGCGATTCCGTGGGTTATGGTCGGGTAGAACTTCGTGGATGGATTCTGCAAGCTTTGCGCGGATTCCCTCGAATAATTGTCCTCGTAAATGTTCAGCGGGATGTCATTGTAGGGTGAAACCGACCCCTTCACCGGATTGAACTCCCTTTGAACATCATCGGTAGTGTAAGAGTGAACCCACCTCAATCCATTACCAATGTAATCTGCTTTCTCTGGTACAACGAAACCATCCACGACCAAGCCGAATGATCCCGAGGTTCCAGGCGCGAGAAAGCCTCCATACTGGACGCCATATTGCCACCCCCTGTTCTTGAAGTACCCTTTCACCCAATCACCATGGAGGTACATCGCAACTCTATCCGTGTAAAGCCAGCCACAGGCCTCGGCCCAATTCCTGGCCAAATGGTCACTTGGCACGTAGTTCAGGAATTTTTTGAAGTTCTCGAGCACTGGCACGAGCTGCTCAGCCGTGACGGTCCCATTTATGAAGTCCTCGTACGTCTGAAGGTTGAGTCCGGCCATTATAGTCTCAAATACGTGAGTTGCCGCCCAGGTGGTGCCCATCCCATCTCCAAGGTCCAGCACATACTTTCCCGAAGGAAGCTTGTTTTCGAGCTCGTCGCACAGGGCCCAAAACTGATCAAAGGTTATGGGACCAGAGGGTGGAGTTATGCCGCTGCTATCGAACAACTCTTTGTTGTACCAGATCATGTTCGCTCGATGAACGCCGATTGGGACTATAAAAAAGTTGTCTCCTATCTTGCATATCCTCTTTATCAGCTCGGTAGTTCTCTGCTCGAGATTGTCATATGCCCAAAGGTCATTCAGACTTCTAAGATAGTACTCGTAAGTGGCTGCTTCGTATCCGGGGTGAGATTGGAACGACTCGGGTGCCTGACCCGCCATGAGCTGGGGCAGTATTTTTGGAGGCATGCCACCGCCAGCGCCCCCAGGCACCGGCACTGGTGTAAACTTTCCATTGGGATACTGATTTTTCATACCGTTCTTTGCGACGTTGAATCCTAGCTCTTCTACATCAATAGTCCACCAATGGTCGACCTCGAGACTGCCTCCCGCCTGATAGTCATTTATGATGTTTTCGATGTCCCCTGAGGTTGGGGGAGGAGGCGGAGACGATGATCTAAATGAAAGTAAAGCAGCGATGGCCACAACAAGAACCACTACCACAATTAGGACATGTGGCACTTTCATTTTACTACACCTGATTGGTTATCATATCCCCAGACCTTTTATCGAAGAACTCCCCGTCCTTCACGCTAAGGTCCACACTGTCAGCTGCTATGTTTTTTCCCTTGTTATATGTTGCCGTCAAGCCCTTCGCGCTGACAGATGTCGTTTTTTAGCCTCCTCTATTTCCTCAATTCCATATTCAAATAGCGCCCGTCTTTAAATATCCTTACTTTTGCAGATAGCTTCTGTTATTTGGATCTCCATTGCCCATCACCACTTGTACAAAACGCCGCCTATTACCGCGATGATGGCTATGGCTATTATTGCCACCGCGACAGGTAAGGTCAGCAAGCCCTCGGAGCGCGCCCTCACATCAAAGCTCCCAGTCAGTCCACCCACCTCCACCGAGTACGTCCCCTCGGTCTCCTCCGACACCGTGAATGAAACATGCTGGGACTCACCCGGACCCACGGTCACGCTCTTACTATCCACGAGCTCTCCTTCGATCACGAGCTCCACGACGTATATTCCCACGGCCTCACCGATGTTTCTTACATCCACCGAGATGGTGACGTTCTCGCCCGGCTTGACCTTCTCAGGGCTGATGACCAAGTTCTCGGCCACGAACTCCGCCTGGCCCACCTGGCTACGCACGACCCTAAAGCTCCCGGACAGGTTCTCAATTCTGACGAGGTACACGCCCGGCACATCCCTGGATACAATGAAAGAAATGCGCCGGAACTCACCCGGGTCTAGGATTATGCTCTTACTATTCACAACCTCATTATCAACCTCAAGTTTCAGAAGTTTAGACCCAATATTCTCCCCAACGTTTGTCACGTCAACCGAGATAGTGACATTCTCTCCGATAACCACCGTCTCAGGGTGGATCACCAAATTCTCTACCACGAAATTCACCTCTCCCTTGACCGTGAAACTCCCGATCTCGATTTCATCATAACGAAAAACACCGATACGTACAGAGTACTCGCCCGGCACATCCCTGGAAACTGTGAATGATACGTTCTCAGACCCACCCGGACCCAAGGGCACGTTTTCATTGTCCACGATCTCACCGCCGATCTCAAGCTCTATCAGCTCGGACCCCTCGGCCCAGCCGATGTTCGCCACATCCACCGAAATCGTCACGTTCTCGCTAGGATTCACGTTTTCCGGGCTGATGACCAAATTCTCTACCACGAAATACACCTCTTCTATGACCTTGAAACTCCCGATTAAATAACCGACGCTTTCAGAACCGACGCGTACAGAGTACTGCCCCCACACATCCTTGGACACCGTGAATGAGACGTGCTGAGACTCACTTGGACCCAAGGTTACGTTCTCATTGTCCACGATCTCGCCGTCGATCTCGAGCTCTATCAGCTCGGACTCCTCGTCCTCACCGATGTTCGTCACATCCACCGAAATCGTTACGTTCTCGCCCGGACCCACGATTTCTGGGCTGATGACCAAGTTCTCGATCTCGAACTTCGGGTCTGACATAGAGGGCGGTGGCGGATCGATCCCCCAATTTTTGTTGGGGGTCGAACCCATTACAAATACCAAAGTCCCGCCATTGGTCAATTTCGAATGCTCAAACCAAGACTTATTTAGGGCTTCCCCGTTCAGGGTCGCGGACTGGATATAAATGTTAGTATCCGACACGTTTTGGGTATCGATCACGAAATCCTTGCCGTTGGGAAGGTGGATGGTAACCTTCTCAAATATCGGGCTCCCTATCACGTAGGTGCACGTTGGGGGGGTGACGGGATAGAATCCCATGGCACTGAAGACGTACCAGGAGGATATTTGTCCACCATCGTCATTTCCCGGGAGTCCATATGGGTACAACCGATACCGGGTCTTCCTAACATTATCTACCCAAAATTGGGTCCTCCAAGGTTCGCCGATATAGTTGAACAGGTAAGGGATGTGCATACCTGGCTCGTTACCATGCCAGTAGTAGCGGACCGTACCATGTTCCGCGTACGTGTTTTCCGAAATCAGCCTGGCTTCATCACTCTCCTGGAATAAGGTCTCCAGTTTCGAGGAGAATTTCTCGTAGCCGCCCATCAGGTTTATGAGGCCCCAGACATCATGTGGCGCGAACCAAGTGTACTGCCACGGGTTCCCCTCGTTGGGCGAGCACATGTAACCGTAAAATCCCCTCGGGTCAAAAGACGATCCATACCAACTACCGTCCGAGTTCCTGCCCCGGACGAATCCGACCGCGCTGTCGAAAACATTCCTGTAATAGGTAGCCCTATTCATGAAATAATCGTAATCGTCGTCCTTGCCCAAAGCTTTCGCCAGCTGGGCGATACTCCAATCGTCGTAAGCATACTCCAAGGTTAAAGAACAAGACTCCGGATAACCCCTGTCCGCGGGGGCATAGCCCAAACTCATGTAATCATCTATTCCAGTACGAGCTTCATAGAAAAGCGGAGGAGTTTGAGTGGCGTTCTTCACCATTCCCTCGTAGGCCTTCTGAATATCGAAGCCGGTGATCCCTTTCAAGTAGGATTCTGCAATTATTGAATCGCCGTGCGTCCCTATCATTATCGAGGAGTAACCCGGATTCGGCCACTTCGGCATCCAACCACCCTGTTTGTACATATCCACGAGCGACTGGCACATGTCTGCTACCCTATCCGGCTCCAGCAAGATCAAGAGAGCATGTTCGGATCGGAAGGTGTCCCACATGGAGAAATCATTGTAGAACTCGTACCCCGAGCAGTTGTGCGTATTGGCGTCATAGACGCTGAAATACTGGTTGCCCTCTGATGAGACCCGGGGCGCCAGCAGGGAGTGGTAGAGAGCTGTGTAAAATATTGTCTTCTGCTCTTGGCTGCCACCTGAAACCTCAATCTTGCCCAGCTCATTCCCCCATACATTCTCGGCATCGCTCTGCACCCGTTCGAAGTCCCAGTCAGATATCTCGCTGGTCAGATTCGCTCGGGCCTGTTCAACGCTGATGAAAGAGATGCTCGACTTCGCCATAACAATTTCACCCTCGTCGACTGAGAACGTGACCCAAGCGCCAGCATTGTAATCCGTGATCTCGTCTTGCCCTGGATGCTGAGTGGTCCCGTGATCCCAAGTTCCATACGAGGAGAACGACTTGTTGAACTTGACGACGAAATAACCCTTAAACTCGCTCGTTGGGCCCCTATACATGCCAACATCGGAGTAACCGACAATCTCGTTACTGCCCGGAAGAATCTTGACATAGCCGGTCCCCAGGTGAGCGTCCACGAGGATGTGCGCATCACCAGACTGGGAGAACTTGAATTTGAGGAGACCGGCGCGCATGGTTGAAGTCAGCTCGGCCCTGATCTCATAGTCACTCAGGGTCACCGCGTAGTACCCGGGGGAAGCTTCCTCGCTCTGATGACTGAAGCTGGACGCGCGCTCCGGCCCGAGGACGAGGATCCCGCTCTCTGGCATGATTGTGATGCAGGCGTAATCGGACATGCACGAGCCGCTGGGGAAGTGAGAGCCCCTGAAACCGGCGATCTCATTCGTATAGTACTCGTAGGGATGGGAGATGTCCGAGGCCTGCGCCTTCCTCACCGGGTCCCAGCTGGTCATGGAGAACGGGACAGACGGGCCGGGGTTAGTGTGCCCATACATGGTTCCGATGAACGGATCGACATATTCGATCACAGGGATAGTTCCCACAGTAAAGGTGAAGGTACTGTTGGACTGAGTCTTATTACCGGCCACATCAACGGCGACTACATACCAAAGGTGAGAAGCCTCAGAAAGCATCGAGGTCGTGTAGCTGGTGGTTCCGGCGGGTACGTTCTCGACTTTCACGCCGTCCAGCCAGATCTCGTAGTGCCAGAGACCGGACTCGTTGTCCGAACTGTTCTCCCAAGTAATGGTCGGCTTATTTGTAAATACCGTTGCATCGTTTTCAGGGGTAAGAAGGTCAAACGCTGACGGGGGATGGGTATCCACTAAGAAGGTCCAGATATCGGATTCGTTCTCATTGAATCCACTGATAGCGATCACCTTCCAGTAGTAGTTGTCGTTCGGGAGAGCGTTCTCCGGGGCGATTGTGTAAGTGGTGGTTGGCATGGGAATGATGCGGTTTTCGTTCGGCGAGGTGAAGTTGGAATAATTGTCGACAAGCAGGCGGTAGGTTTCCGCATTTGTGCCAGCGGTCCATGTGAAGGTCGGGGTATTATCGTTCGTGCAGCTCCCGTTCGCCGGCAGCT
>Ga0209636_10008078_pt1 | contig 10710 bp, 13 predicted proteins | sample DeeMarSWOR152_54_FD_187464 | JGI IMG/M metagenome (GOLD analysis project Ga0209636, IMG submission 187464) | Marine sediment microbial communities from White Oak River estuary, North Carolina - WOR-1-52-54 (SPAdes) (version 2) | ecosystem: Environmental > Aquatic > Marine > Intertidal zone >... | reverse complement strand
TCTAGGGACCTGTTGGCTGCGTCTGCTCTCTGTTTCCTCAGTTTCTCGTTGTTCTTTGCAGGAGGTACCTTTTCTTACTTGAAGGACTATTCTATCACAATATGTGCTTTTTTATTTGCATTTATTGCAGTTTTTGTAGTTACACTTCGGCCCATACAGCGATGGATGGGTTGTAGATATCATTGGCTCTTGCCAGGTAATCCTTGGGGTAAGGACAACTATTAAGAAGCTCCCTATTTCTCAGTAACAGGCTTCTCTCCTTTGCTCAGCTCCATCAATGTGTCTACGGCAGATTCGCTACCGCTGGCGATTAACATATCTCCCTCAAAGATTTTGGTATTCCTATCGGGGTTATAGATCCATGCCGATCCCCTCCTGATCGCTCTGATATAGCAACCCGTTCTTGAAGAGACTCGCATATCCCCCAATGTCTTTCCAATAAGTTCGGATCCACTTACAACCTTTGTCTTTACAACCTGCTCTTCTGCCTCACCGAGCATTTTCTGATAGATCGGATGATCTCCAACCCCTCGAAGAACAACGTCCGCTATTTCCTCTGCAGCATCGGCTATATCCTCCGCAGCAACCACTACGTGAAGGATTCCAGAGAGATCCGCGGCATCCTCGGGTGTTCTTGCAGAGAGCAATAACATGGCCTCGATTTCATACCTATGGTTATCCATCTTCTCTTCAAGCTCCTGTACCTCCTCAGCGATATCCTTGCTATTGGTCAAAAGAGCAGAATAAGCGAGATCCACCATCAGTTCAGATGTATCCTTCATCTCCACCAGAATGTCTTTGACATTTCTTTTGTGAGAGATTGCTTGGTCTACGATCTCATCAACTTCCTGTTCCGTCATTTTTTATAATTATTAATTATATTGTTTATCTGTTTTAAATATAGGGTATATAGCCCACGAGTCTAACAGCGAATAACAAGCAGATAACCGTTATAATGTCACCAACTGTTGATAACGAGGGCATTAATACATTGTCCGGGTCAAAACCCTTTGCATATGTGAGTATCGCCAAAGATACGGATAGTGCTGTTAAAATTAAACCGGCAAGGACTCCTGCAATAACTGATATTACTGTTAATTCCAAAACGTTTGCATGATTTTCGAAATTTGCGAGTTCATAGGCTGCGTAGGCAATTAATCCCAAGAGAAAGGACATTAATACATTAAGCAACATTGATGCCCAAACATTATTGCTAAGAGGTTTATTCCATCTTAATTCGGGACCAATTAAACCGAGATGTAAGGCAGATGCCAATCTGGAACCCAATGCGCCGCTTATATTCCCTCTCATTCCGAGAATTGCGGGCAATAGAATCAAGAGTCCGGGGATCCCTAATAATTCCTGCTCCATCCCCTGCAACATTATTCCCGCTGCGATCCCCCCGATGGCACAGAGAATCAGAATGGGTATGCTCTCTTTCAGTATTCTCTTGATTTCGAGATCCATATAAAATATTAAAATGGGGTTTATTTAAGTTAGGTCAGTATAAATGCAATGATTATCTCCAGAACATCTCCGAAGATTAAAGTTAGTAGAAATGCAAGGAACAAGATCGGTGCAAACCGGATCCCCCATCTGACCTTGATACTTCCTGAAATTTTACCTTCTGATGCTAATCTTTTTATCTCAATTATCTGATTTCTATCGAGGCCCTCCATATTTCTTTTACTTGCGACCTTCCTTCCATCCACGATTAAATCATTGGCGAGGACATCCTCCTCTTTTAGCTCGTTAACATCTATCGTTTTTTGTAGAGCTATCTCTTCCACTGCCTTGAGGTAAAGGGATATTAAGACAAGAAGGGGGATAAATAGATAGACCAACGCTAATCTATTCATACCCAAATTTAAAACGAGTAAGAAAGGGGCGAAGGATAAAAGGATAAGCATAATAGAACTTTTTTTCTTACAGTAACCTGTAAATTCCTCAAAAACCATTGGTTTCATCAAACCAAGGAGAAATGAATAAATGATAACGTATGGGGATGATACTATTGCAAGATTTATGAAATAATCTACGTAGTAAGGGAAAATGCCCTCTAGGTATGTGGAAGAGGAAAGTTCTGTAAAGTAGTTCATCGAGCTCAACAAACCGAGGGAGCAACCAATTCCCGCCAATAATTTAACGTCGCCGCCACCCCATTCGCCCAGGTAGAACATTATGTATCCAAGAATAAAAAAGCTTGTGCCTACAACTACTGATGTTAATAAAAAGGACGAATCAAGGGTATAAAGGGAATGTATCATGGCTATAATAATAATTATAACTATTAGCCCCCTGGTGAGCTTCTCCGGTATTTCACCGGTTTTCAGATCAAAATAGCTCGCAAGTAGTAAAAAAAGGGCAGTAAGCCCCGCAACTAATTCAACTATGGTTAACATTTTATTAATATATTGCAAAACTGAAATAATTAATGAATTCGGGTAATAAAAATGACCAGAAATGTGATCTGTTTTGACCTGGAGGGGCCCCTCTCCCCCCAAGACAACGCCTATGAAGTGATGGGCCTGGTCGATAATGGACACAATATCTTTGAGGTCATAAGCAGATATGACGATCTTCTTACTTTAGAGAGGAAGGAGAACTATGAACCAGGAGACACATTAGCACTGATCGTTCCCTTTCTGATCTATCACAATATATCCGAGAGAGACATTCTGAAGGTTTCAGAGAGAGCAAAGATCGTTGATGGTTCAGGGATTTTGATTTCTAAACTCAAAGAGTTAGGATGGATCCCATATATAATCTCCACGAGTTATCAGCAACATGCATATAATGTAGGGGAACAGATCGGGGTTCCACTGGAAAGAATCTATTGTACCTCATTTCCATTAGATGAATTTAAAGAGCAGATAAAGGAATTGGGCACTTCCTTGATCGAAGAGATTGAAAGGGATATACTCAAAAAGCTTTATCCTAACATAAATGATGACGATAGGATAAAGGAGAGGCTGGATAGATTCTATTATAAAGACATTGTGGGGACTGAATTGGAGGATGTAATGAAGAGGATAGTTGTAATCGGGGGTCAGAGAAAAGTAGATGCAACCCTAAGGATCGCTAAAGAGATAAAAACGAGTTTATCCGAGCTAATAGTTGTTGGTGACAGCATAACGGATTACAAGATGCTTGAACAGGTAAAGGCAGAAAAAGGCATCTCGGTTGTATTTAATGGGAATAAATATGCAATTCCCTATGCCAATGTTGGTCTTGCTACAACAGATATTCGATTCTTATTGATTATTATCTCAGCATATCTGCGTGGTGGGAGGTCATGTGTTATGGATACGGTAAAAACATGGGAGAATAGCAATGATGAATTCATGAAAAATCCGGAGAAAATACCCGATGATGTCATCCCAGAGGATGTGAAAAACTTTCTTGTGACAAAAGTTCGTGATCCAGGATTTTCCCCACCTCATTTTCACTATCTTGAAGGCATTAGTAAGGAAAAACGCGAAGAAGTGTTAAAAATTCATGAAAAAACCAGGGCCTTAGTCAGGGGCAATGCCGCAAAATTAGGTTAACCCTTTTCCGCAATAGGGACAGAATTTGCTATCGATAGGAATTGTTTTATCACAATTCTTACATTTTTTGATCTGAAAAATTTTCATGGTCGGGGGCGATTTTAAACCAACCCTTCTGAGAAATCTGTCAATGGAGGAGGTTAAACTCTTATATTTGCTACTGTTCTTTATTCTGAATTTCAGATCCCTGTACCACCTCATCCTGCCGAGGATCTTCTTGAAGATCAGATTAAACAGAGTATAATGGATCCTCGATAAAGTAAAGAAAATCCAGCCATAGATTACTGATATGATCGGTAACGAAGTGATAAAGTAAAAGATTGAAAACAGAATTCCAAAGAGAAAGGCAAAAAATCCAGAGAGATACGCCAAAACCAATAGGATTAACCCAATGATAGCAACAAAACTATCCATCAAATTTTCCTTGAAGATGTACCCAACTATAGCGAGAATAAAAAACATACCTACAAGAATTAAGAGAATTTTCTTGGAATTCATCATCAGTTCACTTGCCGCGCCTCAGAAACAGGGGTATTATCAGGTAGGCAAAGCCGATAAGGGAAAGTCCAAGGGTCAATTCACCGAGAATAAACAGTGCCTTTAGTTCCATATCTATGAAGTATATCAGGAAGAGTATATATGCGAATGCCGTTCCTATAAAGAGCTGGTAGAATGCTTTTATAATTGGATCGGTATTGAGGAACATCTTCGAACGAGTGAACCCCTTGCTTGAATGGCTCACGACCCTTACAAAATAAAAGAGAAGGACAGTAAAAATAAGTGCGATGACGACAAAAAAGGGAAACCACAGGTTCCCGATAGCTAAAGCCTCCATATTAAAGAATCAATTTAATAATATAAATATCACTTCAGAATGAAAAGATTACCTCTCCGGTAACCTCTCTCTTCTTAATGTGTATCTCTCTTGCATATCGTCTGATGTGAGAAATATATACTTTATATACTACTTATCACAGAATAGATAATATCAAGAAATAATAAACAAAAATGAAGATCAGTAAGGTAAATACATCGTCATTTGCAATTTCAGCAGAATTTGAGAAGAATATCATAAAATTCTCTTCAAATAATCCAGATGTGAGATTGCATAAGAGATACATGCCATTGGGTAAATTAGAAATCGTAAAGACAAAAGGTTTTGATAAGGGTGTCCTGTTCAAGAGGGCAACGACTCGTATAAAAAGGAATCATCTTTATGTTGATCTCTCTCATGGAGACCTGTATTACGCGCATTATGTAGGAATTCTTCACGCGAAACCGCGAGTAGAGAAAATAGATCTTTTAAGGAGGGTGATTGACTTTACACCCCAGATGTTAGATACCTTAAGTTACATACTAGATAGGGGTAGTGTACGATACAGAAAGCTAGACCAAGATACTGTACTTGAGCTTACAAGACATGGTGTTGCTATGGTTTATGAACCGAAAAGTAACAGTGCACTTAACATACTGAGAATTGCAGTAGATGATGAGGTGATTGAAAAATATTACGTTAAATCCACATGTTATCTGCCAAAGTTTGAGGATAAGAGGTATGATCTGTCTTCTTTTTTAGAGGTAGTAGATACGATCGATGATTCATATGATAGAGGTACCATTGAATATTCTCTGGAACAGATTGGAAATGTGGTTAGGTATCTATTTAACTGTGATGTACTGCTTGAAGAGATAACATATATGCCTTATCTGGTATGCGAGCATATCGGGAGGAAGGATGCTGAGACTGTTTCGTATTTTCCGTTATGTCCTAAAAATAGTCCAAAGGCAAAGAGAAACTACGAAACCGAAGTTAAATTAAAACCGATATCATTGAGCACCGAATTTGATATTGCGGATTCGATCCCCATCGAAAAGTCAACGATATCATTTTCGGATGTGGGCGGATTGGAAAATGCAAAAAAGGAGATCACAGAGGCAATAATCTATCCATTCGTACGCCCCGATCTATCTAAAAAATTCAAGAGGAAAGCGGGAGGGGGTATATTACTGTATGGTCCTCCGGGATGTGGAAAGACACAACTCGCGAGAGCTACTGTCACCGAATGTGGTGTGTCCTTTTTCAATGTGAATATCAGCGACATTATAAACGAAGAGGGTGATGAAGCAGAGAAAATCCATAATGTCTTTGAACGCGCGAGTAAAAATGCACCCGCAATAATATTCTTTGATGAAATCGATGCTCTTTGCAGTCGTAAGGGTTCACTTGATGGTTCCAAGAAGAGGATATTAAACCAATTTCTGATGGATATGAGCGGGGTGGAGGGACTGAGCGAGGATGTATTGATTATTGCTGCAACAGACACACCATGGGATCTGGATCCTGCATTGCGAAGGTCTGGAAGGTTCAGTAAACGAATCTTTATCCCTCCCCCTGATTTAGATTCCAGAATTGAGATCCTAAAGATTTACACACGAGGAAGACCGCTATCATCTGACGTAGACTTCAGGAAACTGGCTGAACTAACAGAGGGCTACTCAGCTGCAGATATCGATGAGATCTGCAATAATGCAGCTAGCATTCCATGGAAAAAAGCTGTATCGGGGTCATCTGAACGGAATATCACCCTGGATGATTTTCTAAAGGCAATTGAGGGACAGGAATCTACATTAATCCCATGGTCAATATCCGCTGAAAAACTTATCAAGGAAAGTGGAGAAAAGGGACTGTATAATAATCTCTTTGACACAGTAACAAGACTCAATGAGAAATTCAGGCATAGAAATGAACCTGAAGATAAACAGAGGGATAAAGAAGAAGGTCAAGATTATATAACTGTAAAGAGGATCATATCTGGCGAATGGAAAGATACCGGTGGGGAAGAGGCGCAATTACAACAGGAGAAAAATGAACTTGAACACAAGATTGAAATCCTCGAAGAGAGGTATCAGCAGGGAAAAGTAAGGGAAGACGTGTATAGAGCTATAATGAAAGACTACCAAAAGAAATTAATTGAAATTGAACTGAGGGTAGCGGAATTAATCTAGCTCAGAATGAAAATCGACCACTATGAATTTGGTAAAATTGTTATAGATGGTAAAGAATACACGGATGATGTGATAATAACTGAAGAGGGTGTAATGGACAACTGGTGGAGAAAGGAGGGGCATAAACTCCAGATTGAGGATATCTCCAAAATCCTGGACAAGAATCCGGAGGTTTTAATTGTTGGTACCGGTTACTCTGGATACATGGAGGTGTTACCCGAAACCAGGGAGTTCATAAAATCGAGGGGGTTAGAACTGATGATAGAAAAAACTACCAAAGCCTGTGAGCTCTATAACGAAATTTCAAGGAATAAAAGAGTAATCGCAGCGTTGCATTTAACATGCTAAAATGGATGTTATAGGCTTCGGAGCATTAAATTTAGACAGACTGTATAAAGTTGAACGTCTCGCAAAGGAGGGAGAGCATGTAGAGATCCTGGAATTTGAGGAATTCCCGGGAGGCTCTGCGGCAAACACGATAGCAGGATTGGCGAGACTCGGTTTAGATACCGGTTTTATAGGAGCTATTGGTAATGACAGCGAAGGAAAAATCCTGTTAGACGATTTTAAGAATTCCGGAGTAAATACAGATGGAATCTCAATTCTGGAGGGCAGGACAGGGATCATTATAGGCTTTGTAGACTCCAAAGGTGAGAGAACCCTTTATCCCTATCCAGGAGTTAACAGTAAGTTGGAATTTAAGAATGGATTGGTAGAATATTCAAAAAATACCAGATATCTGCATCTGAGTTCCTTTGTCAATAATAAACAGCTTGTAATTCAGAAAAAATTAGTAAGTTTATTGTCAAAGAGGGTGAAAATAAGCTTTAGCCCCGGGATATTGTACTCAAGAGGAGGTCTATCTGCACTATTGCCGATAATAGAGAAAAGCTCTATTGTATTCCTAAATGCATCTGAGATCAGGGTAATTACAGGTAAAGAGTACAAAAAGGGCAGCCATGTTCTAATCGAGAAAGGAGCTAAAACGGTAGTCATTACCCTGGGCGATAAAGGTTGTTATCTCAGAGACACAGAGGGGGAGTACAGAGTAAAGGCTAAAAAAATAGATGTTGTTGATACAACCGGGGCGGGAGACGCCTTCTCTGCTGGATTTCTGTATGGATTGATCTCCGGAAGGGATATTGTTGAATCTGGAAGATTAGGCAACAGGGTAGCTGCTTTGTGTATCCGTAAATTCGGCGCAAGAACGGGTTTGCCCTCCAGAGGGATGTTGGAAGGTATGTAAGATGGTTCTTGAATCCTTGGTAAATCCATCTAGGATGGAAAAAACGCCCAGGGAGATGTTCATCTTTGGTTTTTTCTACTCTACTGTGGGGCTTTTCCTTTCCTATCTCTTTTTCGGGACATACGCGAGCATTCTGAGCATTTTCCTGACGACAATGCCCCTAATCGTAATAATGTATAAAACCATTAGATTGGAAGAAAGAAAGGATAAAGGAGTACATAAAGAAACATTTCTTATAAAAGAGCACAGTAAGGCACTTTCCATGTTCATTTACCTGTTTCTGGGTTTATTAGCTTCCTATTCTTTATGGTGTACTATCCTGCCAGATACTGTTGTGGAAAGACTCTTTAGTTTTCAGATTCAGATCATTGAATCGATAGAGATCATAGGCATAAGTGGCGCTTTAGGTAGAACGGCTGTATTAGTGGATATCTTAATTAACAATTTCAGAGTACTTTTTTTCTGCATCCTGTTCTCTTTTCTCTATGGTGCTGGAGCGATATTCATCCTCACGTTAAATGCCTCGGTTATTGGTGTTGCAGTCGGGAATATAATAAGAAATTCTATCGCAGAATGCGCAGGTTCAAGTCATTTAGAATTTATTCAGCACTATTTCCAATCCTTTTCCATCAGTCTTTGCTACCTTATCCATGGAATTCCAGAGGTGTCGGCCTATTTTCTTGGAGCCCTGGGGGGCGGGATTATCTCCGTTGCCGTTGCAAATCACGACTTCGGGACAAAGCAGTTCAGAAGGATATCGATTGATTCCTTGGATCTATTAATACTGGCCTGTTTACTCTTATTCGTGGCCGGATTGATAGAGGTCTATGTAACGCCGATATTTTTATAGTCCTCTAAGTCCTCTTTTCTTTTTTGTTCTTTTGTATGTCAGGTAACCTGCGGAGATCAACAGGAATAATATGGGGATTATTGCCGGAAGCGTATTCAGACCCGATTCTTTGGGGGGAGATATGACCTTCCCCACCGGTTCTGGGGTTTGAACCTCTTTCAAGGTAGTAGGGATGCTCGTTGAAGTTGTCGTTGTTGATGTAGTTGTTGCTATAGTAGTGGTTGTCGTGGTTGTCGAAGTTGTAGTAGTGGTTGTAGTAGTCGTGGTTGGGATTGTGGTAGTGCTCGTTGTAGTGGTACTCGTTGTTTCATGGGAAGGATAATGGTAACGGCGCCTAGACCTTGACAGGGTAGTTGTTGTAGTAGGGGTAGTAGTAGATGTAGAGGTTGTTGTAGATGTAGATGTCGTTGTAGTCGTAGTACTTGTTGTCGAGGTTGTAGTTGTTGTAGTCGTAGTAGGCATAAAGAAACTATTCTCAAAACCGGGGGTACCATCATAAACCCTGCTGGAATTCCATTCACTGCTGTTACTTCTCTCTAAGGTTTTTCCATCACCATTGGCGCCCAAGGAGGATGAGTAGTTTACGAAGTCCATCAATATACCATCCGAATTCTTCAGGGATATCTCACCAAAATCGTTACTCAAGCCATTACAGATGCTGCTGGAATTGGTATGTAATGCTATAGAACTTAAATTCGCGTTAAAATTTTCATAGACCTCTGTCCCTGTGCCGCCATCTGTGATCAACGCATATTTTCCTGACGGGATTATTGTCGTAAGATTAAGCCGAATTCCGCCATCCGTACGGTTCACATACCCCGGGATGAGTTTATCATCACATAGTGTCCAGTTCTCAATATTAATTGAAGCATTGGTTGGATTGAAAAGCTCAATCCATTCGTTGTAGAAATCCGAGCCCTGCTCTCCAGAGGGATTATACATGATCTCGTTTATGAGGAGCTGTGCTGAGACAGAGTTAAGGCAGATTATCAGTAGGATAACTTTTTTTGTCATGAAATATCTTGGGAACAGATATTTAAAAATACTTTAGAGAAATTTATAATTTGATTTATTAACAACAAATGTAGAATAGATATAGTACAGATATAGTACAGATTTTGTAGGTGATAAGGATGGCAGAAGCCATGAATATACAACTTCCTAAATTATTGAAAAAGGAGGCGGATTTTTACATCAAAGCAGGGCTTTATTCTAGCAGGGCAGAGTTGATGAGAGAGGCTCTAAGATATTACATAAGGCATGCTCTGAGGGCGAATGTAGATGTCGCTGTTGAATTATACCAAAAGGGGGACATCTCTATGGGGAAGGCCGCAGAAATCGCTGGGATTGGGTATGAAGACATGCGACAAATCTTAAAAGCAAGAGGCATCAAGGTTAGAATAGGACCGGAGACTGTTGAAGAAGCAAAGAAAGAAGTAAAAGAGTTCAGAAAGAGAAGAAAATGATCATAGCAGATACTAGCGTTATTAGTGCATTTGCTGCGATCAAACAACTTATTTTGCTCAGAAAAATTTTAGGGCAGATCTACTTGCCCAAAGGAGTTCTCTTTGAAATTCTAGAGAGCAAAAATAAAAACCTGATAAAGGAGGTACAAAAGTACACCATGTCTCCTGATAAACCACCCCATTTGGAATTTATCTCTATTTTCGATACTGTAGAATTAATGGAAGAAGTGGAAGAATTTAAGGGCAGATATAAACTGGGCAGGGGTGAAGGAGAAGTGATCTTGATTGCAAAGAAAAAGGAGGGAATTGCACTTTTAGATGATAAACACGCCAGAGACGTAGCAAAGAGAGAACAGGTAGAGTGTTACGGCACATTGGCTTTATTGAGAATGTGCTACGAGAGTGAACTAATTAATAAAAAAGAATTAAAGTGTCTTTTAGATGGTGTAATCGAAAAGGGGAATCTGTACATCACTTCTAAGCTCTATAATTGGATTTTAGAGGTTAAATAAAGATAGGGTAGAATCAAGCCCCTCCCCGTGACTCCCCGAGAACTACTCCGGAGGCGATTAGGTGAGCAACTCTTATGGGCTC
>Ga0209636_10008077_pt1 | contig 10712 bp, 4 predicted proteins | sample DeeMarSWOR152_54_FD_187464 | JGI IMG/M metagenome (GOLD analysis project Ga0209636, IMG submission 187464) | Marine sediment microbial communities from White Oak River estuary, North Carolina - WOR-1-52-54 (SPAdes) (version 2) | ecosystem: Environmental > Aquatic > Marine > Intertidal zone >... | reverse complement strand
CGGATACAGGAAGGAGTGGCCAGCCTGGGAGGTTATGCGGATATCTTTTTGAGGAATGTTCTTGCCTCCGGAGTCATTCCCCAGATATCGGCGATTATAGGTCCGTGTGCGGGCGGCGCTGTCTATTCGCCAGCCATTACCGATTTCATCATCATGACGAAAGATATCAGCCGCATGTTCATCACTGGACCGGATGTGATCAGAGCCGTGACACACGAAAATGTGACCATGGAAGAGCTAGGAGGGGCAGAGGCTCACAACAGCATTAGCGGTGTGGCGCATTTTGCAGCCGAGGACGAAAAACACACAGTGGATTTGATCCGTGAACTTATCTCTTTTATGCCCGATAACAACCTGGAAGATCCCCCTTTCAAGGAGACAGCTGATCCTTCGGACAGATTGAGTGATGAACTCAACTTCATGGTGCCTGATGACCCGAATCAGCCCTATGACATACGAAAAGTCATTAGAGAAATTCTGGATGACAATTATTTCTTTGAGGTTCAGGAGCATTACGCGAAAAACATCGTGATCGGTTTCGGTCGGCTGGGAGGGAAATCAGTGTCTATCGTCGCCAACCAGCCCGATATCCTGGCTGGAGCCCTGGATATTAATGCATCGGATAAAGGGGCCCGGTTCGTCCGTTTTTGCGATGCCTTTAACATTCCGCTTATTACTTTTGAGGATGTGCCCGGATTTTTGCCCGGAGTGGCTCAGGAACACGGAGGAATAATCCGCCATGGAGCCAAACTTCTGTATGCTTTTGCTGAGGCGACTGTGCCGAAAATCACTATTATCACTCGCAAAGCCTATGGGGGAGCCTACTGCGTCATGGCTTCTAAGCACATCAGAGCAGATATAAATTTTGCTTACCCGACAGCCGAGATCGCTGTGATGGGACCGGAAGGAGCGGTTGAGATAGTCTATAAGCGTGAGCTGGATAAGAAGGAAGGGGCCAAACAGAGAGAGACAAAGGTCGAAGAGTTCCGGCAGAAATTTGCCAATCCTTATATCGCTTGTGAGAAGGGCTATCTCGATGAGATTATCGAGCCGAAATTCTCAAGGCCCAAGATCATTGCGGCTTTACAGATGCTTGAGAATAAGCGGGATAGTAATCCTCCGAAAAAGCATGGAAATATACCTTTATAGTGGGACTTAGGAATAAATAGCGAAAAAAGGTTACAATGCAATCTCAGGAAAATTAGGATGATCCCCAATTTTATATTTGGGTCATCATATGAGTCATTGCCAGGAGCGAAGCGTCGCGGCCATCTCACGTGTCTGTCATTGCGGGCCTAGCGTGGCAATCTCATAATAAAGAGAAAATAAGACGGAAGAAATAGGGACAACTAAAAGTGAGGATGTGTCATTGCGAGCTTGCGTGGCAATCTCATGAGAGGGAGGAGATGGATTGTGGTGTCATTGCGAGCTTGCGTGGCAATCTCTTTTAGAAAATAAATTACAGCTCTAAGGTGCGGACTGGAGAGCGAAGGCAAAACAAATGCCCAAGATGTTCAAGAAGATACTGATCGCCAACAGGGGCGAGATTGCTGTGAGAATCATCAGAGCCTGCCGCGAACTGGGTGTAGCGCCTGTGGCCGTGTATTCGGATGCGGACAGGAAAGCTCTGCATGTCAGGCTGGCTGATGAGGCCTACTCTATCGGCGAGTCGGTTCCTTCCAAGAGTTATCTCAATGTCGAAAAAATCATAGAAGTCGCCAAAAAAAGTAAATCCGGGGCTCTCCATCCTGGGTATGGATTTCTGGCTGAAAATCCGGAGCTGGTGAAAAGCTGCGAAAAAGAGGGAATCGTCTTCATCGGGCCCCCTTCTATGCCCATGGAGATCATGGGGCACAAGACGGCTTCCCGGAAGAAGATGACAGAGGCGGGAGTGCCGGTTATCCCGGGGACATTGGAGCCGATAAAGAACGAGGAGGATTTAAAGGAGAAAGCAGAGGAAATCGGATTCCCTGTCCTGCTTAAGGCCGCTGCGGGAGGTGGCGGCAAGGGATTACGGCTGGTCCGGAAGAGGAAGGATCTTCTGTCGTCCTTCAGACTGGCTCAGTCTGAAGCCGAGGCGGGCTTCGATGATCCTTCCGTCTACATCGAAAAATACCTCGATGAGCCGCATCATATTGAAATTCAGATCCTGGCCGATAATTTCGGGAACATCGTCTATCTGGGAGAAAGGGAATGCTCCATACAGAGGCGGTACCAGAAAGTCCTGGAAGAGACTCCTTCCCCCTTCATAGATGATAAGATACGGAAGGAGATGGGGCGGATCGCTGTGAAAGCCGCAGCAGCCGTGAATTACCGGAATGCTGGCACCGTGGAATTTATGGTGGATAAACAGAGGAACTTCTATTTTCTGGAGATGAACACGCGGTTGCAGGTGGAGCACCCGGTCACTGAAATGGTCACAGGGATTGACCTGGCCAGATGTCAGATCGAGATCGCTGCTGGATTTCCCCTGAATTTTCGTCAGGAGGAGATTCAACCTGAAGGGCATTCACTGGAGTGCCGGATATACGCGGAAGATCCGGACAATGATTTCATGCCGTCTCCTGGAAAAATAATGCATCTTCACACACCCGCCGGAGGGTTGGGCGTGAGGGATGATAATGGCGTTTACGAGGGATACGAAGTTCCTTTAGAGTATGATCCCCTGCTTTCCAAGCTCATCACATGGGGAAGGACACGAGAGGAAGCCATCCATCGAATGCTCCGGGCTCTATCTGAATACCGGGTTTACGGCATTAAAACAACGATTCCTTTCTTCAAGCGCATTCTGCTTCATCCGAAATTCTTCGCGGGCAACTACAACACACATTTCATTGCTAACCTCGAGAGAAAAACGGGCGGCAGGAAGCCAGAGGAAGAGGTTATCGCTCTGATTGCGGCCGGAGTGAAAGTCTATTCAGAAAGAAAGTCGGGCTCCAAACCTCTTTCTAAGAGAAAAGAAAGCAGCTGGAAATTTCAGGGAAGATTAAAGAACTTTGCGAACAGGCTGTAAAATGGATTTTTCATTCTGGTTGAACAACAAGGAATACAGACTGAATGTGGAGGAGAAAGCCGGGAATGAGATCGCTGTCTCTCTCGGAAAAAAGCAGTACAGCGTATCCGTCGAGTTCATCAGCGGGGATGAAATCCTGCTGAACATTGAAGGACGGATTCATAACGTCATCGTCAATTCCAATACGCTGTTTTATTCAGTCTATGTCAACGGAAGGTTTTTTAAGATCGAGAAGAAATCCGCCTCCCAGATATTGGGAAAGAAGGGAGCGAAGTTAAAGAAAAGAGATATCAAGACATCCATGCCGGGGAGAATCGTCAAGGTTTTTATGAAGGAAGGAGATAAAGTCAAAGAAGGTCAGGCTGTACTGGTGTTGGAAGCCATGAAGATGCAGAATGAGATAAAGTCTCCTCAGAGCGGCATCATCACCAAGATCAATCCCACATCCGGTGATTCTGTTGAGGCCGGCGCCCTCCTTTTCTCGGTTGAATAATCTCCCCAAAAGAAAAATGAGGGAAAAAGGGGCCTGTCACCTTTTTTCCACGCATAGCCATCCTATCTAAATCACAGGAATGAAGTCTCAGGCACTTAGTGGTATAATATAAAATGTGCACAAATATTTATTCTCGATTAGAAATGTCATTTTTGCAGGTTATTTTCATCATAAAGGGGACAGCCCTTGTAGGTCCCTGTACTAAGGAAGAGAGGAACTGTCCCCCCTTCCTGAAGAATAATCCTGGAGGCCGGGATTATTCATATGAATAATTATGAAAATAAAGAAAAAAGTTAGATCGCTAATCGTCTTTGCGGTTATTATCCTTTTTATTCTTGGAGCAGGAGTCTTCGTCAAGAATATTTTTCTCAGCAAGATAAAGAATGAAATTGACAATAGCTTCTTTTATGACCACCTTCACATGTCCTTTTTCCCTCCTGTGCTCGTTATTGAAAATGTGAGAACTCGCACTTCGTCTCCTTATTTTTCCGCCGAAAAAATCAGCATGAGAATTTCTTACGGAGCATTATTGACCAGGCAAAAACCCTTTAATGTAGTGATCGAACAGCCGATCTTAATCATTTCCGAGACCTCCCAAAAAGAAGATGCTGGGACGAAAGAAGAATTTGCTCTGTCTTTTCCGGTCCTTGTTGAGGAAGGATTGATTAAAAACGGAGAGTTTTATTTCCAGGGGCAAGAGGCGAGTTTTCAGTCGAGAGGAATAGAGGCTGTTTTCGTGCAGAAGAGAAATGAATTTTCTTTGGAGGCCAAAACAGAAAGAAGCCTCTTTTACCCTGGCCGCTCAAAACCTCGTGTAGAGGGGAAGATAGACTTTTTGATCGAGGGACGGGGGCAGAAGATTTTCGTTAAAAGACTCAAAGTCGATAGCCGTGATTTTAATTTTGAATCCGAAGGCAGTTTGGTTGACCTCACGAATCCGCAGCTCAACCTTGAGATATCTTTCAGAGCCAACGCGCCATGGCTAATTGAGCTTCTTCATTTGCCTTTTGACTGGGAAGGGAACACGGAAGGTCAGGGGACTCTCACTCGAAACGAGGAAGGAGTCTCGCTTAAAGCCGACTTTTCAAGCAGTAATCTCTTCTTGAACGATGTTTTCATGGGTGACATCAGAGGAAGGATTGATTATCAAGAAGATACACAGACTGTTGAGTTCAATTATCAAAAGGATTCGCTGCCTAGGGAGTATGTGAAATTACGTTTCACAAAGGAAAAAGTCGAGGGAACTCTGAGAGGCGCTTTCCTGGACCCGGTGACAGAATATTTCTCTTTGCCATGGCCGATCTCCACTCCCGCATGGGGAGAATTTTCAGTAGACGATGAAAAACTCGAGGCTGATCTGGAATTCAGGGATGAGTACGCCCTTTCCGAACCCGAACGTTTTCCTTTTCGCGGCCCGCTCCAGCTCCATTGGGATAAAAAGAAGACAGTGACTTTCTCCTCTCCCAGTTTCACTTCTGATTTCGGTGAATTTGATGTGGAAGGGACGGTTAATGTTGGCAGGGATTTAGACATCGTAATTCAGGGAGATGTCGTTGACCTCAAAAGGAGTCGAGAGTTCACGTCTGTCTTGCTTTCAAAAAATTATGCCTTTGCTGAGATGAGTGGAAGCGGCGAATTGGAACTCCATGTTTTCGGGGAATATTACGACCCGCAGGTTCATTCGAGGTTTTCTTTCTCCCCGGGCAGTTTTGGAAATTTCGACGCTCAGTCTGTCGAGGGGGAAGCCGAGATTATCAAAGGAGATTTCTTCGCAAGATTCAACGTGGATGATCCCGACATGAAGGGAAGATTGGGTCTCTTCTCAGGCCTGGATGGCGTGAGAGTCGATATCCACATGGAGCGGGGCTTCGTGGAGAGAATCTTTCCGGCATTGGATTTTGAATTCCCTCTCACAGGGGAGGCATCCGGTAATTTTGAAGTCAGGCTTAAAGGAGAAAGTATCCAGGTTAAAGGAGATTTCGCGGGTCCTCTGATGAATTTTGTGGGCCAGGATCTGAAAGAGCTCAGAGGTAAACTGGAATGGAAAGAAGATTTCCTCTCTTTGTCCGAGCTTCAGTTCCAGATGCATGAAGGAGCAGTGAAAGGAGATATTGCGCTTGGACTTCTCAACCGAGAGTTTGATATCAATATTCTGGGAGAGGGAATTGATTTTTCCTCTCTCTATTCCGGGATGACGGGAAACTTGAGTTTCTTCCTTAACGGAAAAGGTTTTTTTGGTAAAGACTTTGCTCTGGGACCATTTGAGATTGAAAACCTCTATCATTCTCCATTCCAGAAAACCACAGCAAGAGGATTGGCGCGTTTTAATCACTCTGAGGGAAAGCTGAATCTGGATCTGATGGGGAATTTTTCACCCGGGCAGAATTTTTTCAATGTTTCCTTCTCTATCCCTCTCAGTGAAGATATGTTATCGGTCGGTATTAGAGGCAGTTTCACCAACCTCGATCTTATTCTTCCTTGGGGGGATGGCGCAGAAGGGCTCGCTAATTATCTTGGTGAAGTGAAAGGTCCTCTGTCTTCTCTCGAGGTGAAAGGGGCCGTGGATTTTAAAGGGTCCGTCTTCCCGTTGCCTGGATTTGCCCATGCGTTCAGGGATTATTCCGGATTGATGTTTGTTGAAAACAGCTTGCTCACTTTTCGCTCTCTTCACGCGACACTGGGTGGAGGTGAAGTGCAGGGAGCTGGGGAATTGAAGCTCGGAGCAGATGGGATCGAGTTGATCGATGTCAAATTAGAGGGAACAAATATGACGATCTCTCCTGTGGAGAGGACAAGAGTCTTGGCCGACGGAACGTTGAATCTGATCAAGGGCCCTGACCGATTCGTCCTGAAGGGTGATTTCTTCGCGCACAGGCTTTCCTGGAGAAGGGAAGTGAATGAAGAGTTCATTTTCTATTCCACTCCTTATTATAATACAGAAAGAGAACCGGGATTTTTTGACGACCTCACTCTGGATATCCGGCTGCGGGCGGATGACAATGCGTGGATAGAGAACTCTTTAGGCAGAGTCAGGACGAGGTTTGATTTGACTGTGGGTGGAAGTGTGAGTGAGCCTGTGATTTTAGGGGACATCGAAGCCCTGGACGGTGACATTAATTTTCAGGATAGACAGTTTAAGCTTCTTGTTGGACGAGTGAATTTCGTAAACCCTGTCAGCACCGAGCCTTATATAAGTTTTATGGGCGAGACTTATGTTAAGGATTTCCGAGTCACATTTTCTCTCGAAGGATTGTTGGATAATCTTAATCCTCAGTTCACATCTTCGCCTCCTTTACCCCCCGAGGATGTCCTTGCTTTGCTCGCATTGGGAGAGGCTTTCAGGAGGACGTATTCATACGATACCAGCACGCGGGTGAGCTCAGCTTCACTGATTTCTTTTCAGCTTTCTGAGGAAGCGAAAAAGCGAGCGGAAGGACTTTTAGCTCTCGATCGGTTCAGGATTGACCCGTTCATCATGGGATCCTCCGCAGAGATGGCCGCGCGTTTGACGGTCGGGAAAAAAGTCTCAAAAAACTTATTTATCCTCTACTCCACCAATCTCACGACGCAGAGAGAGGAAATTATAAAAATGGAATGGGAACTGACAGATGATATCTCAATAATCGGGACGCGTGATGAAGAGGGACGGATTAGCTTTGATGTTAAGATACGCAAGAGATTCTAGACTCAAGAACAGAAAACTCGCATTTTTCTGCCGGTTCTGTTTATGCCTGTTTTTTGTTTTTTTTCCCTTGGAGTCTGTTTCCCAGTCATTGAATTCTCCTCCTCTGATAGCCAGTGTTTCTGTTGTGGTTGACGGTCAATCCGCTGGGGAAGATTTAGAAAGGTTGATTCCCATAAAGAAAGGAGAGCCCTTTTCTTTCAAAAGGATAAACTCCAGTATCAAGCAGATTTATAAAATCGGTCTTTTTTCCGAGATTCAGGTGGCCAGAGAAGGGGAACAGGAAGTCCGCCTGACTTTTTACCTGAAGAGGAACCTTATTGCCAGAAGAATAATCTTCCAGGCCAAGGAGAAGCTCCCTCAGGAAAAGCTGAGGGATAACCTCCTGTCCCTGCGGGAGGGCACGTTTTTCTCGGAGCAGAAACTTGAGAAAGCAGTCGCGGAATTAAAGGAAATTCTAGCTCATGAAGGTTTTTTTCAGCCCGAAATCGAGACCTTCACCAAGAAAGATCCGAAAAGTTATTCCTTTGACGTCTTTTTCAGAATAGCCTCATTCCAGAAGTACATTATTAAAGAAATCAATTTTACAGGTGAAATGGTAATTCCTGAAGAGGAGTTGTTTGGAAAGATGAAAAGCAAGGAAGGGAAAGAGTACATCCCTTCTCTCCTGGACGAGGATATCACAAGGCTGAAGGAGCTTTTGTATTCGATGGAATACCAGAGAGCGGAGATCGAGGCGGGAGATGTTACATTTGACGAGCGAGAGGGAAGCGTTTCGTTGTCTTTAGACATCATCCCCCATGAGAAGATTGAAATTGAAGTGCGAGGAGCCAGAGTTCCTTTAGAACTCTTGCGGCCGATCTGGGAGGCGCGAATATTTGAAGAATGGGGATTGACTGAAGGAAAAGCTAAGATCCTGGACTATATGAGGAAGAAAGGCTTTCTCTTTGCTTCTGTCTCGTCTTCTATCCAGAAGGAAAATAATAGAATGCGTGTGGTTCACACTGTCACGCCAAACAAAAAGCATGATATTATCGGTGTTTCATACAATGGCTTAAACCATTTTACGCCTTCTCAACTGGAAGCCGAGCTCGTTGCTGGCAAAGGAACTTCTCTTCTGAATTGGATTGACGGGGAAAGGTTGTTTGACCTACCCGAAGAAATTGAATTTCTTTACCAGTCGAGAGGATTCCCGAATGCGCATGTGGATTTTGTCTTTTTAATAAAGGGAAGGGGAGTTGAAGTTCAGTTCCAAATCCAGGAAGGCATCCAGCAGAAGGTTAAAAGTATTTCTTTCGATGGAGCGCAATTGTTTGAGCCCGGAGATTTATTTGAGCAAATAAGCAGTTTTGAAAACGGGCCTTTCTTCCCGCTCAACATTCGGAAAGATATTGAAAAACTGGAGAGTATCTACTTGAACCAGGGCTTCCGGGGGATAGAAGTTGTGGCTAGAGTGGAGGAGGTTGAGGAGGGTCTTTTTTCCGTTTCCTTCATAATAGAAGAGGGAGAAAAGGTCAGGATAGAGAAGATTGTGATCACTGGAAATGTGGTCACAGATCGAAAGACCATTCTCCGGGAACTGAGGGTCAAAGAAGGTGATTTTGCTTATTCTGACAGGATCAGCGAGTCGAAGAGAAGGCTGGAGAGGCTGGGAATTTTCACCACCGTGAGAATGGAGGAAATTTCTCTTTCTCCTGAAAGTGAAAATTTGGTCATCAATGTTAGAGAAGGGCAGAGGAATTATGCCGGTTTGGGATTAGGGGTTGAATCAGAGACTAAGCCTCGAGAGTTTGCTGTATGGAATAGTCCCTTTAGACTGAGAGGCGTCGCAGAAATTATCCGGAGCAATGTCTTTGGTTCGGCAGGTCAAGCCAGCCTTGTCGGACAGCTCAGCCTCAGAGAAAAGAGAGTTGTGCTGACCTGGGAACAGCCCTATTTCTTCGGCCTTCCCCTGCAGACTTACTTGAACGCCTGGCTGGAACAGGAAGGCCGAGAAAGTTTTACATATGACCGTCAAGGAGTGAGCTTGACGACCATAAAGCCGGTTTCAGAGAAGATGTTGCTTTTGGCTACGTTACAGTGGGCTGAAACAACTCTTGTTGGTCTGCAAATTGAGCCCAATGAGGTTGACCGTCAATTTTTTCCGTATTCTGTGACTTCGATTTCCGGAAGTGTTATCTGGGATATAAGGAATGACCTCTTCAATCCGGAAAGAGGGTCTTTTTTTAGTTTTGTGCTTGAAAGGGCTTTTCCTCTTCTGGAGGAAGAATCGAACTATGTTAAGACATTCTTTAAATCTCAACATTTTCTTCCTGTATTACGCGGATTGACTTTTAGCCTGACCTCCCGTTTGGGCCTGGGTGGAGGAAAGGAGGATATCCCCATCCACGAAAGGTTTTTTGCTGGGGGCAGCAATTCATTCCGCGGAGCACGGTTTGATGAACTGGGACCTGTGGATGAGGAATCGGGAAAACCCGTCGGAGGCAACGCCTTACTGCTGGTGAATTTGGAGCTGACTTTTCCTCTTGTTTCGGGAATCAAGAATTTAAGAGGCGCTGTCTTTTATGATATTGGCAATGTTTTCGAAGAAACAAACGATATTTCCCTGGCCTCTCTTGAGAATGCGGCAGGCTTTGGGATCCGGTACAAAACTCCGTTCGGTCCGGTGCGGCTGGAATTGGGCTGGAATCTGGATGTCCCTCAAGAGGAGAGAAAGGCTCGGTTCTACATTACGATCGGAAATGTCTTCTAATGAATACACATAAAATGAAACGGGCGGCAATCATATTTCTCCTGTGCGTGTTCATCGGACTTTCATGCGTTTATTCCCAATCAGAAATAATCGACCGGATAGTGGCTGTTGTCAATGAAGAAGTCATCACATTAACAGATGTGCGGGTTGCTGAAGCCTTCGGGCTTTATGCGGAGGAGATTGAAGGGGAGGGAAGAGATCCTCGTTTGCAGATTCTGGAAAGATTGATTGACCAGAAAGTGGTGATTCAATTATCTAGCGAAGAGGTGTTGATTAAGAGCGAGGAATTGGATGAGCTTTTGATGCAGGCAACGCAGAGGTTGGGAGTCGATGAAGTGGAAAGAAGGCTCATGCAATTTGGCCTGGCTCGGGAGGATTTGAAGGATTGCATCCGGGAAATAATTAGGTATAAAACCATCATATCGCAGATTTTCAGCCGTGTGAATCCAGTCAGCTTAAAAGAGATTGAGGATTATTACCAGGAAATTTATGTTCCTGCACAGAAAGAAAAGAAATTGGATCCTAAGCCTATGATGGAAATCCTCGATGAGATTGAATCCCGTGTCAGGCGGGAGAAGACTGAAGCCCAGATTGAGGAATGGATAAGAAATTTAAGGGAAAAATCAGATATTCAGATTAAGAAAGACGGTTTGAAATCGCTTGCATTGCTGGATTATTCACGAGTCGAGGTTGCCGCAGGTACGAGGCACAGCGCAAGATGCTGTGGTCGTCCACCGCTCTTGCGCTGTAACGAAGTAGATGGGGTGAGATC
>Ga0209636_10008076_pt1 | contig 10715 bp, 7 predicted proteins | sample DeeMarSWOR152_54_FD_187464 | JGI IMG/M metagenome (GOLD analysis project Ga0209636, IMG submission 187464) | Marine sediment microbial communities from White Oak River estuary, North Carolina - WOR-1-52-54 (SPAdes) (version 2) | ecosystem: Environmental > Aquatic > Marine > Intertidal zone >... | reverse complement strand
TATTGAAAAGACACCCAGATCATGAATCCCTTTTAATGTGCTCTCCTCAACTGGGTCCATTACTCCAGGATTATAGGTAATTTCCACACTCCAGATATCATCCTGTCCTTGTTCAAGAGGTTGATTGACTGCATAGATCTGCGTTATTTGATCGACCAGTAGATGTTCACAAATAAGTTGAATTTCTTTTTGTGACACTTCGCCTAAAAGATAGAATATTGGGAAGGTTTTTACCAAAGAAATCCCTTTAATACCCAGGTCGAACACATCTTTTTTTACTGCCTGGCTAACGGTATCTCTATATTGAGGACTAAATCCAATTTCTACTCTCGTGATCAATTTGATCTCCTGTTCATTTTTATTAAGACTGAATAATTAAGGATTTCATTATACAAATTTTCTTAAAAAAAAGCAATAAAAAAACCTGATCATTTAGTGCTGACCAGGTTGTTATATTCGTTACGGGTTGTTTTTTCATGTCATGCTTGTGAATACAGGCATCTCTTAACTAACTATAAATATGGACATTCCTGCACGCCAGGGCGCATCTTTGACATTCGCAGGGATGACAGCAGTACTGAAATTACAACCTGTAAAGAGTAAATGATCAAGTTTATTACTTTTTAAAAGTATATGATAATTTCTCATCGGGATGGTAAACAATCAGAAAGGCTATTATGTCGAAATCGAACTAGCTGCCAATCGTTTTCCGATGTAGTCATCTGGAATTGTTGGTATAGCGTTCTCGTATGGGACGAAATTGGATCGATTGATATATTCATAATCCACTTGATTTTTAAAAATGTGTTGCAGTACCTGACCGTCGAAATCCTCTTTTAGCATAATACCTAACAGGTGAAGAACGGTGGGAACCACATCGCAAATATCAACATTAGATAATTTTTGACCAGCTTTTACCTCCGGTCCGGTGATAAAAAAGATACCTTTCGGATCGTGGTATGCATATACTGGAAAATCATCATTAGCCGAACCGATGAATAGACGGCAGGTGCGTTTATCTGAATCCAGAAAATAATCGTAATTATGCGGTACGAATATGATATCTGGAGCGCTATCTAAGTAATCACCCTGAAACAGGTCTTCTTTTCGATATATTTCATCTATCACATTCTCGAACGTGATAGGATCTTTGAGACGGTACAATTCGCAAATAATTCTATCTCTCAGTTGTTCATATTCTTCTCCAGGCTCGACAATCCCTTGAGGTTCTCGACCTTTTAAATTAATATTTATTCCCTGTACACTTGTGGAAACAAAATATGCACTGGTTTTATCCCATACAATATCAAGATATTCCTTTGGGAAATATTTTTTAATACTCCATGGCACAATTCGTTTAATAAATTCGGCAACAAAAACAGGAAGAATAGAACGAATATTGTCCTTCGAAATACCTGTTTTTGCTAAAAAGTTAGTAATGAAATGAGTATTGTTTGATTCATCTTTGAAAATGAGGTCATATACATCTATCAATCTATTTTGATGAATGGTGATGTTTTTATGCAATAATCCAATTTCCCAGAGCCATTCATTCACAAAAAATTTTTTCGTCACTGACTTAAAACCATGATGAGAAACGACAATAAAATAAGTATCCTCTTCAAGAGACGCTGAAATATTTTTGAGGAAACTGTCCAATTGAATGTAAAGCCACTCGAGTTTATCTTGTTTATGCCAGAACTTGTGTTGTGTCTTTCCCAGAGTATTCAAAGTTAAAATCGCAAGGTCCCAGGGATGCTTTTCGATCATTTCCTGAAAAATCATTTCTTGCTTTAGAAGTGTCTTCATAATTTGTTCAAAATATTTATCAGGATTATAATTACGTGCAAAGGCACTATCAATAATATAGTTTTGTTCTTTGAGTTCATTAGCAATTGATTCAGGGTAAGCATATTGTTGGTCTGATGGAGTTAACATTCCACTGACCATAATCCCGTTCAATGGCTCTGGTTCAAAGACTACAGGAGCATTTAACAGTATTGTGCGAAGATGATTAGAATTTGTCATGTTCCAGAGTAATTTGGATTTCAAAGACTGATTAGTGATAAGTTGTGGTTGGTATGAAGAATTTTCATAAAGAAGAAAATCAAAAATATTATGTTTACCAGGATTTTTTCCAGTAAAAAGCGTAGTCCAGTTCGCTGCACTATTTAATGGAAGATTTGAATTGATAATACCATAGCTCCCTTCATGCATTAATTTTTTGAAAAAAGGTAACTCGTTTTTATCAATCATAGGTTGAATCATATTAAAAGTAGCGCCGTCCAATCCTATAATAACCACACGACACTCTGAATCATTGTTACTCATATCATGTCCCCCAGGTCTATATTTTTCTTAAAATAATTATCCCTACAACGACACTTAAAAATTCGAGCATTGATTTTATTCAATTTGAACAAATCGGATAATGACCATAATCACTTGAATTTCAAGCTTTCAAAAAATAACTGTCGTTGTAGGGTTATTCTGTCTCCGATTCCATTTATTATTTTTCTCCAGTTCTGTCCAAATTTCAGGTGAATTGCAAAATCGTTATTAGTACATACTAGTTACATGCATTGCGTCTATTTTGCGTAAATAAGAGCATTTATCTTAGGTTTTGATCAAATTGGCATCTTCTTTCCACTTCGGATGGAAATATTGTTTTTACATTTAAGGTAGAATCAAGTTGAGTTGACTCTCAATATTGAGCTTTTCCAGGCTTCTGAGATGTTCACCGATTTTTAAGTTAAATAATCTTTCTAATTTATAAGCATCAATCGGCACGGATTGATTAATCCTAATTTTTTTAATCAGTAGGGCTGAATCTCCTGTTTTTACGATAATTCCCTCTTGAACCATGTCTAATATCGTCCCGGGTTGATGATACTGGTCTATTTCAGGGATCGAAATGGATTCTACTGGGTGTAGGATGCTGATCTCCATATCGTTATAAAATGTTCTTGCTGATTCAAATCCAGGAAAAGTAAGCGCGCGGATAAACCGATCAATTTCATTACTGGACTTATTCCAATCAATAATGCGCTGTTCAGGATAGCCGGCAGCGTGGTAAGTTGATAATTCCTCTTGTTGGGCTATTTTGGGAGCTGTTCCTTTCATGATCTTTGGAAAATAAGTTTTAAACAACTCCATTCCGATTTTAGATAATTTCAAATATAATGAGAATGATGTCTCCTCTGCTCCGATTGGTATTGCTTGTGTCGCAATAATATCACCACCATTCACCTGCTCGTTCACCCAGTGCATGGTAACTCCAGCTTTATCATCTTCCATTAAAGACCATATTACAGGAAAATAACCTCGATGGCGGGGTAGCGGTGAAAAATGAATATTTACAGTACCCATTTTAGGAATAGCCAATATTGTTGGATCCAATATTTTGTCATATTCCACCGTTATAATTAGATCTGGACGATCTATATTCTGTATGTCATTTATGAATTGCAAATTTCGAGGCGATTTGGGTTGGATGAAAGGAAGATTTTTATTAAGCGCTAATCTTGCTAATGATGCATTCCAGACTCGTGGTTCAATGACGGAACCATTATCATGATAGCATCCGACTACTAATAAAACTTTCACATTCTTGGCTCGCAATATATAGCGTAAACAGGTACAACCAAGTAGATTACCACCCATGAAAACAACTTTCAATTTCGATTTACTTCTCATTCTTGTAAGTACTCCATACCTTCAGTTAATAATAAGAGCAATTTCCGCTAATAGAATATATATAACACTTTTCCTGGATTTAAATATTCTATAGTTCCTCTGTTGTAAACGCTATCATAATTCACCATCACTTGTTTCTTCCATGTCGGCCTAAGGCGAAGCTTCAATCGCATTTAAAAAAATCAACTGAAAATACATTCATTTTTTCTTGTTTGCGTAAAAGCATGGTTTCAGGAAATTATTCAGTTACAAATTAATCCTATAATAGGTATAATTGAGAGAAAATGTTCTGTGAAAACATGAAAAAACTTGAACATCATTTTTCAAAAATTGTAGGACAATACGCGAATCTACGGACTACGGATATCGAACCGATCATTTTCATCAAGAATCAACTGATTAATAAAACAAAGATTCATGCCGCTGATATTGGTTGCGGTGCCGGAAGATACGATTTAAAGTTGTGTCAATATTTGAACAAAGAAATTCTATTGATATGAGCGAAAGGCAAATTTGGAATGACTTGAAATACAAGCCAGACACCATCATTATTCTACTTTCTGCTTTTATGAGGAAAAAGAATTTGAGGAAGCTCTGATGCAATTTCGGACAAATCTGGCTAATCATTTCAGCGATTTACATGAAATGAAAATGTAATGCTTATCGTTAGAAAAGTAGGTTAACACCCATTGTTAAGATTATTATCCAGCAAATAAATAGCGGGAGAGTTAAAGGTTTAAGTTTTGACATTTCGATTCAAAGCCGATGGTATCCGGCAAAGTTCGTCTAATTGATTCTGGGATGAAGCTTTGGTAGGAAATAGATTTTCGGTAAGCTAACATTACTGAAAAAGCCAGTAAATCGGCTTGTTTATATTTATCTTGTACTAAAATAGACATTTCTCTTTCTTATGGTTGAGAATTTATCTGTAGCTTGATTATTGTTTTGAACAATCCTTTTCAATAAATCCAGTACCAGTTCATGATTCTGGTTAAAGGGAAAAGTCCTTTTTGGTTTAATCCCCACATCTGCTCGGACAAAATCTCCATAATTTCGACAATCGCCTATTGTGTACGGAATAATAATAAATTTTGTCGCACAAATAAATAATGGTATGGTAATTGGCAAAATCGAATACGGGCAAATAAACATTATTGTATATCGAAATCGTTGTTCTTCTAAGACGGGGATAAAAATATCCCTGGCAATATCCATCGCCGAGGTCATAATATGGAAAGAAACTCCAGCCTTCAGCGTCAATTCAGCAATCTGTTTAATTTCACAGATCGTACAGGGGGGTGGGATTTGAGAAATTCGCTGATAATTCTCAACAAAATAACAATCGTGACTGAAACGATCCGAGGGACAATTCAATGGCTGGTCTTCTGTTCTTAACGGGCGTTGGCAATAGCCCATGGCAACCAGCAAAGAAGATCGGTCATTTTGGACTTCATTTATTAATTCATTCGTTGAGATGTTTGAATATATTTGCTGCGGCGAAATTTGATTGATTGTTTTGCAGAACTTTCTATACGCCCGAAAGCCTCGTAAACTTTTTAACGGATATTGGAAAATGATTTTGAACAGGAAAAACCAGCTATACTCACGACTCAGGCTTCGCAACCCAAAATCCCAGATTCGGATACCCAGGAATTTAATTTTGTCCAAAATATTTGTTTTGGATTTAATCATGATTAATCAAAACCATTCCTTCATTCCCATCAACAGTAATTCGCATGCCAGTATCAATTCTCGATGTCGCTTGTGAAACACTCGTTACTGCTGGAATTCCAAATTCTCTTGCCACGATTGCGCCATGAGAAAGCACGCCGCCGACTTCCATCACCAATCCTTCTATTATTCCAAATAAGGGCGTCCAACCAGGGTCAGTTGTGGGGACAACCAAAATCTCACCAGGCTGAAGTTGGGGCATGTCCTGCAATGTCGTCAATACTCGAGCTTTGCCCGTTACAGCGCCTGGACTTACACCGATGCCGACTAATTTGTTACCTGCTTTTTGACTGTCAGTTTGAGTTGAAGCTGACGCATCAATCAGTGCTGGCGGTTGAATTTTTTGCCATTGTTGATGCTGTTTGATACGATTTTCTATTTTTGTTATTGAAATAGAAGCTTTGTGGTAGATGGCTTTTTTAATCTCATCTCGAGTCAGGAAAAAAATGAGTTCCTGTTGCTCCAGCCAACCTTGATCAAAAAATCGTTTCCCAAACTCCAGAAAAATCTTCCGATTGATCGTCAGGGCTTGATGCCAATAATAGCGCTGGTTCTCCCGCAACAGCACAAACTGTTCTGACCAATTGAATAGTATTTTAAAAAAGTTCTTTTTTAAGAATCCAAGAGACTGTTTCGATAAATTTTGATAGATATCTCGGAAACGTTCTTCTCGGTGTTGATCGAAAATCTGCTGTTTATTTTCAGGCGACATTTTAGAAGACAGCGATAAATAGTGCTGAATGAGTTCCAGAATATAATTTATATCCTCTTCAAAAGTCGGAACATAAATATCCAAGCTCGTTGACCGATGCCCGAATTTTTGCACAAATGATTTCCAGCTATGAGTAGAAGTAAGATACCGATTCCATCGCTCTGAGCGATGGGATCGGTTATTTTTCGATTGACGACTTAATTTCCATAATTCAATATTCATCTCAACCGTTTTGTTACCAGGTAACCCACGATGTAACTCAACTATCGTTTTCTTGGCATCTAACTGAACAATCCATTTGTGAATGATATAGATCAAAAAATGATAGATCAACTCCGCAAACGTAATACTCCAGCGGTGAAGACTTAATAATCGATCAGAGAGTTGTTCAGCCTGAAGCTCCACCTGCCAGAGTTGTTGGTCGGATAAAGAGTGCAGATCACTATTGTTTAGGGATTTAATTTTTTCAAGATAATAATTGAGAAATCGCTTCCAGTTTCGTAGATGAACGGGCGGTATCCAATCGGTTGTCAATAGTAAAGATTCGAGAATTGGAAGGATGTTTTTTAATATTCTGGTTAGACTTTCTCGAAGTGACACAGGCTTATCATAAAAAAGATTTCTTTTATCGGATGAGACATAGACAGTTGGAAAGAGGGAGTGAAGCGCCTGAAAAACTTCCAATTTGGTGTAAGGTCTACCATGAAAGCATTTCGTTATTCTTGAACGAGCTAATTCATTAAATCCTAGAAATTGCAAAGGCTCACGAAAGGCATTTTTTTCGATCAGCGGTTTCAAAATCGACCAACCTAAAGGAGAAACGGGCTGGGGAAAGCGTTCGACAAAAAAATAACTGCTCCATAACTTTTCTGTCGAATAAATCTGCCTCTTTGCAATAGTGGTGATCGGACGAGATTGAAAGAAATAAAATTGATCTTGATAAAATCCCCATTCGATATCCTGCGGTGCTGAAAAAATAGCTTCGACCTTCAAACAGGTCCGGGTTAATTCCAAGATTTTTTCTTTTGATAAAAATTTTTGTTTGCTTTCAAGGTAAGTTTCTTTTGTGATTTTCAGACTTTTCCTATCGATACGATAATTAACCGGATTGACGTTACCGCCTACGATTTCCGCACCAATCCCGTCATGCGCTTCAATCAACATCCATTCTTGATTTGCATCCATGGGATCGATAGTAAAGCAAATGCCCGAATATTCAGCAGGAATCATCTGCTGTACAATAACGGCAATGGGCTGTGGTGAAAATAGCTTTCCCTGTATGGTAACATAAGCATATATTCGCTCATTCCAAAGCGAAGCCCAGCATTTTTTAATGCTGTCCAGAAGCTGTTTTTTATCTTGAATATCGAGATAGCTTTCCAATTGTCCCGCAAAGGAATGATCCTGTAAGTCTTCTGATAATGCTGATGAGCGGACGGCAACGCGTTTAAATGATGTATCTTGAATCAGATTTTGGTAGGCAGTTTCGATTTTATGAATTACTGAATCGCTTATCTTGGCAGCGAGAATAGCTGATTGGATTTGTTTAAAAATTTGGCCGGATTGTTGTAATTTAGCTGCTTCGATTAATTGATCAATGTCATTAAATTTAATGATTTGTTCATATAACGAAGAACTCAGGATGAAACAAGCTGGAACATTCAATCCAGCTTCTATTAATCGAGCTAAATTCGAGCCTTTTCCACCGCTGAATTCTGCATTAAAGATGAGGTTATTTTCCTTTGAGAGGATAAATTGATTCATTTCTTGAGAAATCTGTTGCGTCCGTTCAATGCGCGTTCAGTAAATTGTTGACATTCATTTCTATATTTGATAATATTCCCTTGAATACAATTATTTTCCGCACCGACAATTTCTACTGAACATATTTTATTCATAAATTCTGGATCAGCTTTCGTCCGAACACGAGCATAATTACTTGAGAAACCGAACATCCAATCACTGTGCTTTTTTCCTTCCCATAGTACTTTCAATTTTTGTCCGACCAAACTATTATAAAAATGTTTCTTCTTAGTCCAACCGAGCGTCCTTAAAATTTCACTTCTTCTTTTAATTTCTTTCGGATTCACTCGATCCGATAGGCGAGCAGCTTCTGTCCCTGTTCTTGGAGAGAAACTAAAGACATGCAGATAGGTAAAAGGCAGTTGCTCGACCAATCGAAAAGTATTTTGAAACTGTTGTTCTGTTTCGCCAGGAAAACCAACAATAATGTCAGTTCCTAAGCCACAATCTGGGATTGTCTCCTTTACACGATCAGTAACTTCTTTATAGGTTTTTACACTATAATTTCTGTTCATCTTTTTTAAAATTTCGTTATCACCACTCTGCAAGGGAATATGAAAATGATGGCAAATTTTTTCGGATTCGGCTATCCATCGAAGTAGATCTTCATCGATTTCTAATGGCTCTAAAGAACTCAGTCGAATACGCTTTAAATCGGGAATTGACTCTAATTCTTTTAACACATCCAATAATTTTTTTGAAGGATTTAAATCTTTGCCATAACGACCAATATGCACTCCTGTCAGTACAACTTCTTGATGTCCTCGCTGGACAAGCGATTTTGCTGATTTAACAATATGATCCAACGAATCACTGCGGCTTCTTCCACGAGCCAGAGGCACTGTGCAATAAGAACAAAAGCTGTCACATCCATCCTGAATTTTCAGAAATGCCCGTGTGTGATCCCAAAAATTGCCTGGTCCGGGACTTAAAAATGATTTATTAGTCGATGGAACAAAAAGCGGTTGATCTCCTTTATTGTTTTCATCTATAATTTCGAGCAGATCAAATTTTTTATCGCTGCCCAGGATAAAGTCTACGCCATCAATAGTTTGAATTTTCTCTGGACTGAGTTGGGCATAGCATCCCACAACTGCGATTTTGGCTGATGGTGAAATTTTCTTCGCCTTCCGAATCATTTGTCGACAACGATAATCACTCTTAGCGGTAACCGTACAGGTATTGATCACACAAATATCAACTGTATCTTCAAAGGGTACTAATTGATATCCGCCTTGCTCGAACTGCTCTGCCAGAATGGCTGTCTCTGCCTGATTGAGTTTACAGCCTAAGGTATAGAAGCTTATTCTTTTCATGTTATTGTTATTAATGTTAGATCTGATAAATAGTTCCCGATATTCAACATTTCTCCTATTACTTGAATTGTTTTTAACCACGAAGACACGAAGACATTTAAAGCCAAAGCCATAAAGCTTTAATTTTGTGGAGATTAAATAAAGAAGTTCGAATATTGATTTAAACGTATCGGATTTTCTAAGAATCATATAGAGAAAAAATATACTATGTTCACTTATTTCTTCGAGAAATTTTGCTTGACATGATATTAATTTTTGTTTATTTTATAATACTACATAGTCAGATTAAATATTAACATCCCCCTAAATCCCCTACCCTGCGGGCACAGGCTTCAAAGGGGGACTTGTGAAATTGCCCCCTTTGAAGGGGAATTAGGGGGGACGTTGGTTAGTCCAAAATTAAATTGTTTCATTAATCTGACTAAGTAGTAATAAGAGATAACTAATATTGGAGGGAGAATGCATGAATTAGACCGCGTCATGAAGATGTTGGCAGCAAAATATTATCCTACTATGGGAATATGAAGACTGAATTCGATGTAGCGAGTTAAAGGAATTAGCGCCATTATTAATTTTATCTAGAGGGAAGCATTAAAGAATTAGGGGATAAAGAAATTGAACAATTATCAGTTGATTGACTGGGCATCAAACAACTTTCCGATTTAGAAGATTGGCTGAGAATTCACAAGAAGAAAAAGTAATTATGACCATCGAACAAATCTTAGATATCATCCGCTCTGATCCTGATATGGTTGCCAATATCACTCATTGGCAGAAAATTCCTGAACAAGAAGCAAAGTATGCGGAATTCCCGCCACTCATTCATCCCCAATTAATTCAAGTATTACAGAAGCAGGGGATAAAAAAACTATACAGTCATCAAGCCTCAGCCATCGAGGCGATCCTTCGTGGCAAAAATATAGTTGTTGTAACACCCACCGCCTCTGGAAAAACGCTATGTTATAATGTGCCGGTGTTAAATACGATCACCGAAAATGCCGAAGCAAGAGCGCTTTTTTTGTTTCCAACCAAAGCTTTATCCCAGGATCAACTCGATGAACTTTATACTATCTCTTCGGCGCTTAAACGGAATATTAAAACCTATACTTATGATGGGGATACACCTGCTTCAACCCGCAAAGCCATTCGTACAGCCGGGCATATTGTCGTCACCAATCCTGATATGCTGCATCAGGGGATTCTGCCGCATCATACTAAATGGATCAAGTTATTTGAAAATCTGAAATACGTTGTCATTGATGAAATTCATCACTATCGCGGCGTGTTTGGAAGTCATCTGGCTAATATTATTCGTCGCTTGAAAAGGATTTGCAGGTTTTATGGCAGCGATCCGCAATTTATTTGTTGTTCAGCCACGATTGGTAATCCAAAGGAGTTGACGGAAAAAGTTATCGAGGCTGAATGTGAGCTAATCGAAAATAATGGCGCACCACGCG
>Ga0209636_10008075_pt1 | contig 10715 bp, 10 predicted proteins | sample DeeMarSWOR152_54_FD_187464 | JGI IMG/M metagenome (GOLD analysis project Ga0209636, IMG submission 187464) | Marine sediment microbial communities from White Oak River estuary, North Carolina - WOR-1-52-54 (SPAdes) (version 2) | ecosystem: Environmental > Aquatic > Marine > Intertidal zone >... | reverse complement strand
TTTGAAAGCCATCTTTCCGATCGATCCCAGTGATTTTTCCCTCAGAGACTTATACCCCGGCGGTTTGCTGCACTCTTTCTTTTTCCACCTTGAAAAATTTAGGGTGGCGCAACCAAGGGACTATAAGCTCAGTCCTGAAGAGGAAAAACTATGGAAACAGGCCTATGAAAATCCGGATTACAGGATGTATTCCCACCTTTTTAATGTCCTGGAAAGGAAAGGGAAACTGATGCGTAGTACCTTTCTGCCCATGATCAATCCATATGAACCGGAGGATCAGGAAAGAGTCGAAGAAGAAATGCAAAAAATAGATATCCCATTTTACACCGGTTCGGGATGGTATGCCTATACCTATAAGAGCCATCTTTTCGGATCCTTGAGGGCTTGGCAGCATTGTCATCATGCACCCTTTAAAAAGCTGAGGATCGGAGGGCCCGCCCATGTGCCGCGACCCTTTATTGATTTTCACGATGAAGCGCTGCATTGGTATGATTACTGGCTCAAGGGTATCAACACGGGTATAAAGGATGAACCAAGAGTCAAAATATGGACCATGGGCGCTAATGAGTGGCAATATTTCGATGACTGGCCGCTGCCCGAGACAAAATGGACGAAACTATATCTGGATTCATGGGAGCGCCTGAGATGGGAGCCGTTCAGGGAATCAAGCTTTGACGGTATTGAAGAGCCTGATGCCTTTGTTCAAATGCCTCTCAAACTTACAAGAACGGTTCAAAAACTGAGGTACATGACCGAACCGCTCCCACATGATCTTGAAATAACCGGTCCGCTGTCATTGCATTTCTGGGCGGAGATTGACCAGGGTGATACCAATTGGATTATTGTCATTACGGATGTCGGACCCGACGTTTCGGTTCACACCGCAAGAGTAGGTGAAATGGAACGTCCCTCTGTTCATGAAAGGGAGGTGACGAGGGGATGGCTCAAGGCTTCACACCGGGCAGTTGATGATTCTAAATCTCTTCCAGGGCAACCATGGCATCCGCTCACACGCAGTGCCCAAAAAGCGGTAACACCTGGCGAGATTACCAAATACGATGTGGAGATCGCTCCCACTTCCAACCTGTTTAAAAGAGACCACCGAATCTGCCTGGAGATAACTTCCCTCGATGTACCGACCGGTATTGCCGGTGACAGTGCGGTGGAGTATATCCCTTATCATATATGCTCCAGCAAAACGACACTACATAAGATCTATCGCAATCAGAAGTATCCGTCTCACCTTTTATTGCCCATCATACCCCGAACTTAGAACCGGATATTCTGTAACAGAGAAACAATATTTGACAGGATAACAGGCTCGCTTTAGAGAGAGATAATAAAGTGCGTTTACATTTAGCAAATAACCCTGGCGCTCCGCTTCAGTGTTATAGGTGAAAGAAACCTTTTGCGGAGCATGGAGATGTCTTTTTTTTCATGGAACATGGAGATGTCTTTTTTTGGTATGCCCTTATATATTCTTGATGTTTGCCCCGAAAATCGGGATGAATCGAACGGGAATAATATTGTCAGGCTCTGGTTGCAATTCATGCCGATTTTCGGGGCACGCTGATGCCCCCTGTTAAAGGGTATGAGACAAAAAAGACATCTCCGTGCTCTTAGCTATAGTTAGCTTCTCAGGAGCATTAATTATCTGCATGTAAGCCTTTTTGGTGGTTGATTCAAGACGCACTCTCGATGGCATCGTCCGATGATTTTAGCTGAAATACCAATTTACCTATCGCCTGCCACAACACGATCAAGGCGACAAGTATAATGGCCCCTATATTGATCGACAAATGAGGCACAATCAGACCTATGCACACGCCTGCCATTAACACCCTCCCGAACATATTTAATCTTTTCAAAAGCCAACCTTCCAGTGCTGAGCCCATGGATATCACCATAATCACCCCCAACACCACCGCTAATAGTATTTCCGGAACACTGCCATCCAGCACCATAGCCGGTCTGTAGCAAAAGGCAATCGGCACGACAAAACCGGCCATTGCCAAACGCAAGGCTGTAAAACCGACACGCCAGAAACTGGCTTTGGCAATGTTGGCTGCAACAAAGGCCCCGACCGCAATCGGGGGGGTTATAAATGACATATTAGCAAGGTACAGGCAAAAAAGATGCGCCACTATCATTTCTATTCCAGACTCGACCATAACCGGTGATACAATGAGAACAGTAATGAGATAGGACGCAATCACCGGTGTTCCCATGCTCAGAACAATACAGGTTACCCCTCCGAGCAGAATCCCGAATAGCAAAGACTCTTCTATCAGGAGTGAGGCATGATGACTTATTGTCGCAGACAATCCCGTGGTGTAAAGGCTAAAAAGAATGAACCCGGCCAGGGCGCAAGCAATCGCTACCATGGCCAGATCCTGAGCTGCGCCTGCAATGGCTACCAGAATTCGTTTCGGTCCGATCCTTGTGCTTTTCCTCAGGGATGCCGCTGCAACAATCGTAATGATTGCCCAAAAAGCTGACATTGTGGCAGGATAATTTAGGAGCAACAGTGCCACCAAGACCACAATGGGCAGGAGTAAATGGCCCTTTTCTTTCAGAACTGCCAGAACTTCTCGAAGGATATCCTTCTTTTCGGTGCTCCCTTCCATACCCAGCTTGACAGCCTGATAATGCACCTGTATGAAAACGCTCACGAAATAAAGGACAGCGGGTATGGCCGCAATTTTCATGACTTCCACATAGGGAACACCGACCAACTCAGCCATGAGAAAGGCCACCCCTGTCATTACAGGGGGCAAAATGCTGGAGCCTGTCGAGGCTGCACACTCAACGGCTCCAGCGTAATGAGGTTTGTAGCCGATTTTTATCATCATGGGAATGGTAAAGCTCCCGGTAATGACGATGTTGGTTGCCGGTCCACCAGTGACGCTTCCTACCAGCCCACTGCCTATCGTGGCGACCTTGGCAGGGCCGCCGCGCGCCCTTGCCGCAATAGCCTGAGATAAAGAGATAAAGAGTGAGGCAATCCCGCTTTCTTCTAACAGTTTACCAAAGATAAAAAACATGACGATCAAGGTAGCAGATACCCGCAGGGGAACCGCCCATATGCCCGAGTCATATGTCCACAGCCCAGCTTCGATGAATTCTAACCAGCTACATGGAGGTAGTGCCATATTTCCAGGCAGGTATTGTCCGAAGGTAACAATGAATATGAATACACTGATGACAGCTACATATATCACCCCAATAACGCGCCTGGCAGCCTCTAAGCAAAGGATTAACAAGAGGGCGCCAAAGAGGTAATCTACGGTATTAAGTGCAGTTTCAGGTGTAGCAATTCTGATGCGATCATAGAGCCCCTGGGCATTTGCTGCAAAATATACACCTGCTGCCAGGGTGAGTAAACAAGGGATAAAGTCAAATATCGTGAACTTCTCCAGTTTTTGACGTGTGTAAGAGTATCTGAGGAAGATTAGAAGTAATATCGGAAAAAGATGAACGATCATGTGAAGATGCATGGGATATGTGCTCCAGATTCCCACCGCGTATAAATGGTATAAACTAAAGGCACACGCTATTATTAATGTGGCCTTTTCGACAATACTCTTAGGCAGAATTGCGGCTTTCATTATGGAGAAACCTGAATCATTATTTTCTGCAATACGGCAGGACCCTGACAGTATTCGCAGGAGCAACTGGATTTTTTAATCCTGTTAATGTAATATGTGATCCTGATCACCGCAAATTTACTTGATCCATCCCTGTTCACGGTAGTACTTCAGGGCGCCGGGATGTAACTCGAGATCCTGATCAGCCCGTGCTTGGCACCATCCCGCTATATTCTCAACCACAAGCGTCTTTCCCAAATTTCTCGATTCAGTGGCTATAAACTTCCTCTGGCTCCAGAGGCCCTTGCATATATAGTAAGCAATGTCATCCGATATTTTCCCAGTCACTGAACAAACAGACGCCTCTTGCCTGACTGTAGGACAGTCCTCTTCTAAGAATTTATAGGTCTTGGCAGGTAACACAGTTTTAGTGAAGCCCAGTTGCTCTCGGAGAAAATCCCTGAGTCCTTCCTCTAACGGCAGCATTCGTAAGCCAACCGTTCCATGAACACTGAGAAGCAGGGGATTTGGCGCGTCTGAATACAGGATTGCCACGTTATACCCTTTTTGCTTCATGATATCGGCACCGGTTGGTATTGTCGGGTTGGCCATGACATGTTTACATCCCCATGCTTCCATGTCTGCCCAGGTGATGCCATAGTATTCAATAATCTTTCGTAGGACTATCTCATAACCAAGGCCATCATAACCTATCCTGGCCGGAAACTTTTTAGTGATCAGATCTTTAAAAGACGTGAGACCGGTTTCCTTCAGCACCAGCAAATGGACCGGTCTTACTGAATGGGGTGCCAGTGCCTGGTAGGACATATCTTTTTCATAATTTAAATGTTTAAATATTGGTGTATATACCACCTTTTCTGCCTTCCAGGGGCCTAACTGGATGAACATATCCACTGTTTTCTTCTCACGGGCTTCCGATATACCCGCCGGACCCTTGCGACTGGCCAGCACTCTCACTTTCCAGTCCGGGTATTCTCTCATCAGGGCCATACCCATCACCTCTGCATCCGCTTGAAGAGGTGTCCCTGGTACAAAACCTATCATATCCAGCTTGATATTTTTAGGCCTTTGCGATTCCCCCCAGGCTGCTGCACATAGACTGAGGACGACAAAAACGAGAACGACGGAAAACATCCATTTTTTCATTTTGCTGCCTCCTTTCTTGATTATCCTATGGCGTTGTTTGAAATTTTACGGCTATGGTATTTTTTTGGCTACCACCCCCTCTCATAAACACGAAATGCAAGTCCGCACTCCATTATACTTACAATAACCTACTTTAAAATTCTTCTCATGGCCATCTTTCAGAACATGGTTCTCTTCCGATTATGTGTGCGGCATTTCCCTCGCGTAATTGGCGCTTCGCTTCGGTAAACATCTTATTTATTTGAAATCAAGATCATTGTCAAAGAAGATTTTAAAACTATCGCTTTAGGGATCGTAACGAGGGTTGAAAAACCTCGGAGAAAAGCGAAGTTGGAACGATTTTGCGCCGAAGGCATAGTAATAAATATCTTGAGAAACAAAATCGTGAAACGATTGTTGCAGCAAGGTTTCAGGCCGCAGTAGGTGTCTACTGCATAATCTGGGTTAAATATGCCTATAGCAATAGGCCCTGTCATCAAGATTGCTAAACACGGCGAAATGACCAAGAGCATATGGTTTTCCCTGGGCCTGAGCCCTTTGGATGTGGAGGTACCGCCCCGTGCCTAACGCGGGGAAGACACCATAGGTTAATTGCCTTTGTTTTTCCTTATTAAAGTTGTGTATCTAATGGTATAAAAGACTCGAGCAAATCGTAGAATTAGGTTTTGTATATTAATAGTGTAATAATAAAGGAGGTTACTATGTTTCAGGTTAAGGCAACAGTTGTTGGTTTCTTGGGGGACGAAGAGAAATATCCGTGCCATTTTCAGCATAAAGTTGGTGATGAGTTCATTTATGACGGCGAAAAATATATTGGCAGGATATGTCCGCATATGGCAAGTCTTCTTATTCCAAGGATGATGATGCTTTATGCTGCCGGACCCAGGATAATATCGCACAAGTACTTTTACCCGTTCTGGTATGCTCCGGTGAGTGCGAAGGACCCGAGTTTGAAGAAATATGATGGACTCGGCTTTAGAAACATCTTGAAAACGGTTACTGAGCCTCCCCACCACATGGCAGGGTTGACACCGCCAGGGGCATTCACCTGGCCGCCGCAGAAGGAAAGAACTATAGCGAGAGATGAAAGGATTATTTGCGGAGACACCAGGACTTCAATGGCTATGAAGATTGAAGCCTTTGATTTGAGCGATAAAGGTGATGCCGTCCCTTACTTCAGGAGGCAGATGTCAATCTTGAACAAGGTTCTACCGAAACAGGGAATCAGGGTAGATAAAATACTGAACGAATTCTCCAATGATGAAATTGAAATACCCTACCCCGCCTTAAGCGAGATAATGGTAGAGGCATTACGTGAGGGACTGGAACTTATGGGCTACCTTGAAAGCAAGGACGGGAAAGCATCGGTAACCGAGAAAGGCAAAGCAAAACTCGAAGCATTTAAAAAAGGCCTATCAGTGGAAGACAGAGAAGCGCTTAACATGTAGTCGAGCCATCCTGATGTCCCGGTAGAATGTGCATTTTGTTATCTTGGTTTCTGACAATGGTGGTAATGAATACTATCAAGCCATAGAAAAAGTATGAACATGCTGTTCATCGGTTTATCATCGAGGCTTTAACTACCATAACAAATAAATAGGTCATCTAATTTATGAATCGAGGGACAGAGTACGCATAGGCATCACAATAACTTACAGGGGATATAACAAAATGAAAGTAATCGCATTCAACGGTAGTGCTAGAAAGAATGGGAACACCGCAATATTGCTCAATTGTGTTCTGGACGCATTGAATGAAGAAGGCATTGAGACCGAGCTCTTCCAGCTTTCCGGCAAAAAGATCAATGGCTGTAGGTCCTGCTACAAGTGTTTTGAAAACAAGGATCGGCGCTGTGCAGTGAAGGATGATATACTCAATGAATGTATCGAGAAGATGTTGGTGGCAGAGGGGATCGTTCTGGGATCTCCTACCTATTTCGCGGACATCACCACAGAGATGAAGGCCCTGATTGACAGGGCTGGCTTTGTGGCAAAGGTGAATGGCGAGATGTTCAAACGCAAAATAGGAGCAGCGGTCATTGCAGCACGCCGAGGAGGCAGTATCCATGCGTTCGATTCGATCAATCACTTTTTCCTCATCAGTCAAATGATAATTCCGGGATCAAGCTACTGGAATCTGGGATTTGGCCTAAAAAAGGGAGAGGTGAAAAAGGATAAAGAGGCACTTCAGATTATGAAGGTTTTAGGTGAGAATATGGCGTGGTTGCTCAAGAAAGTGCACGATTTACATTAAACCCAGATTATGCAGTAGACACCTGCTGCATAATCTGGGTTTAAATATCCCGAGACATCCACCGGGGTCCGGATCATGGACGCCCCGCACTGTTCCAGCAACCGCTATGAGCTTGCAGTCATTGTCAATTTTATGTTATCTTGAACTCGCATATCATATTAAGAATATTTCCGGAATAATAATAGTTATACTCTCGATCGGAAGAGGATTCAGGGTAATGAACTTCATTAAAGCCATTGAGTCAGCGTGGCGAGAAAATGATTCCTTAGTTTGTGTTGGCCTCGACCCTGATATATCCAAGATCCCGGCCAATCTCCGCAATAGAGAAACCCCATTATTCGAGTTCAACAAAGCTATTGTAGATGCCACGGCTGATGTGGTTTGTGCATTCAAACCACAGATTGCGTATTATTCAGCGTCACACGCAGAGCGAGATCTTGAGCTGACTATAGACTATATCCACCAAAAACACCCTGGGGTTCCCGTCATTTTGGACGCCAAGCGCGGAGATATTGGTTCAACTGCTGAAAAGTATGCGCAAGAGGTGTTTGATCGCTACAAAGCAGACGCTGTCACGGTTAACCCATACATGGGAGCCGACACACTCCAACCTTTTCTCAATCGAAAGGATAATGGTGTGATTATCCTGTGTCGTACTTCAAATCCAGGTGCGCGGGACATCCAGGATTTGGATTCACATGGAAAAAAGCTCTATCAGATTGTTGCGAGCAAAGCGGTAACCGAATGGAATTACAACAGCAATGTTCTGCTTGTAGTCGGCGCCACCTACCCAAAAGAGCTGAATGAGATTCGGACTATCGCTGGAGATATGCCTTTTCTTGTCCCCGGCATTGGAGCCCAAGGCGGCGATGTGGAACGTGCCGTTACCAATGGCAAAACCCGAAATGGCACGGGAATGATCATCAATTCCTCCCGTACTATTATCTATGCGAGCAACAGAGATGATTTTGCTGAAGCAGCTCGCAACGCTGCTATCGCATTACGGGACGAGATCAATCGGTATCGATAATACGAACACAACAACAGAGTCAACCTTAGCTTCAATTCCGCTGCGGCTGAAGAGCAGCATTATAATGTTTAAAAAATGGGAGGATAGATATGATTAATGTAATTGCGTCGGTACGTGTGAAGGCAGGCAAAGTTCCCGAATTTCTTGAGGTGTTTAAGTCCAATATGCCCAGGGTTAAAAAAGAAAGAGGGTGCATAGAGTATTTCCCGGCTGTAGATATCCAAGCCGACCTTCCAGGACAGATTTTGGATGAAAATGTTGTCACGATTATTGAAAAGTGGGAGAGCCTGGAAGCTCTTCGCGAGCATCTCAATTCTCCTAGTATGCAGGATCAACAAAAGAAGGAGAAGGGCATAGTTGAGGAAGTTACTGCCAAAGTACTCCAGGAAGCATAACAATTTGCATATGGATGAACAACTTGAATTCTTTAAGCAGATCGCGTCACGTTTGGATTCAGCCGGGATTCCATACATGATGACCGGGTCAATGGCAATGGCGATATATGCAACGCCAAGAATGACACGTGATATCGACCTGATTGTCGAAATAGAGCTGATAGATGTTGAAAAGATCGTGAAGCTTTTTGCAGATGATTGTTATGTTGACAAAGCCAGCGTGAGACAGGCGGTACATGACCGTGGGATATTCAACATAATTCATAACGATTGGTTGATAAAGGCTGACTTCATTGTTCGAAAAGACGAAGACTATCGCCTAAAGGAGTTCTCTCGCAGACGAATAATCGATATTGAGGGCTCAGCCATCGCTATTGTTGCTCCTGAAGACCTCATATTGTCCAAGTTGATCTGGGGGAAGCGCTCTCAGTCAGAATTGCAGCTTCGAGATGTGAAGCAAATGATTGTCGCTATGTCAGAGTTAGACCACGCCTATCTTCAGAAATGGGCGACAATTCTTGGGGTTGACGATCTTCTTAAAAAGGCAAAGGAAAATGAATGATACGTCTCGCATTATTGAAAAGAAATTTGTCACAATGATTATGTCTCTGACCCCTACGGAACGCTTGAGAATGGCAAGCAGGATGTTTGATTCTGGCAGGAAACTGGCGATAGCGGGGTTACTGAGCAGAAAGCTACCACTGCACCCATCACAATTACGCGCCCTACTTTTTCTTAGGATGTACGGAAGCGACTTCTCAAGCACTGATACCAGGCGAATTATCAGGAGCATTCCTCACATGCAATTGGACACGGACAGATAAGCTGCTGGTCAATTGATCGTTATGCCGTCCGAAAAATTGGCATTCGATGATTTAAATGGAAGATGTGGCGATGATAGTACGTTTTGCCTTTTGTTGTACTACCTCCTTATGAAATTTGGTTGGTCTTTGATTCATTGATGCGACTACCTAGTTCTTCCATTGCAATTCTTTTTGCAGAATCCGTAAAGAACCACGTATCTAAACCGGAACGAAGCCAATCCAAGATTTCATTATAATTCTCCTGAAATCGAGCATGGTCGATCTGAAATCCCTCTTTCGTATATCTCCATAGCTTATCGGCGTCTTTGACAATTTTATCATTCAGGGAGATTGCCCCTCTCCTTGTATCGTGACCATTTATGATTTCAAGGATTTCTTCAATCTTCTCTTCATCATAACGTACCATCTGAAGAATATCTTTCGCGATTTTCACCCCCTTCGCTTCATGGATCTTCTTTAATTCTAGAGATATCGCCATAGGGCCAAAGGCCTTCAAATGGAGACTCTCCGGAATTTTCTTCCAGCCCACATCGTGTAGTATAATCGCGGGAATTACAATATCCTTGTCTCCATCCTCCTCTTCTATCAATGTCAAGGCAAAATGTATGGAAATCTCGGTGTGAATATCATTTTTTCGCGTATCAAGATAGGATTTTGCAAGCTGCCAGATTTTTTCAAAAATCGCTTCATCTTCCTCAAATAATTTCCTTGCTTCTCGTTTTCTATTATCCTTCATTCTTGATTATTCCTCGTCCCTGTAGGATTAGGGGGAATGGCTAGTCAAATGTTTTAAGGCCATAGGCTCACATCTTTCATTTGACATAATCTATTTCCATGTCCATATGTGCACGCGCAATTCCGAACTAAAGATGCTGATCCTAATATATATAGAATAGACGATCCTTGCGAAATCAACCTTTTTATTATATGGATGAGTATATTTTACACTTTTCTGATGCTCAGGGAATAATCCAAATCCCTCAATAGTAATACAGGAAGGAAAGAGAGATGGCATTACCTACATTCACTCGCACCATGATTGAACATAAGCTCGGTATATACTGTGAAAAGCGAGTTCCTCCAGAGTTGATGGACCAGGTCAGACTCGGCTTCAGGATTAAGGGAAACTCCGTCACTCTTTTCGAGGAACAACCCGCATTCCTCAAACCCAATGAGTGGGTTGAGATCAAGATTGCTCAATTCCGGTTTAATCTCAAAACCAATGAGTGGACCTTGTACTGTGCCGACCGTAACTCACGTTGGCATGGGTACTGGGATCTTGAGCCAAGCAAGAATTTCGATGATCTTCTCCAGGAAGTCGATGAAGATCCCACCGGAATCTTCTGGGGATAGCCTGCATAACATTTCGGCATTGGAAACGTACTGCTCCCAGAAGATGGGTGGCGCCAGCCCTCTTTTAAGGATGTTATCCGTTTATCAGATGGGACCGCGGTGAAAC
>Ga0209636_10008074_pt1 | contig 10717 bp, 9 predicted proteins | sample DeeMarSWOR152_54_FD_187464 | JGI IMG/M metagenome (GOLD analysis project Ga0209636, IMG submission 187464) | Marine sediment microbial communities from White Oak River estuary, North Carolina - WOR-1-52-54 (SPAdes) (version 2) | ecosystem: Environmental > Aquatic > Marine > Intertidal zone >... | reverse complement strand
CCTCTGATGAAGGGCTCCCGGGATAAGCGGCAGCAACGCCTATGCCAGCTTCGATGGCACCGCGAGCCACAGCTTCATTGCCCATCAGAAGTACTGTAGCTCCGGGCTTATTCATTGCAATATTTGGCATTCGTCTACCCCCTGTTTGGAGAAATAGTACTTACTTAGCCTTCTAAAAGCCTATCGGCCATACCCTCGGGAAGACCGCCTAGGTATAAGAGATCTCTTTTGTCGCCGGTTTTTTCAACAATATGCCTCAATGCCGTTTTTTTCCTGTTGAGCGCAACGGCCCTTAGGTGGGCCAATCTCTGGTCAGGCAAGGCCTGGGTTTCAAGCATTCCCTTTGCCTTGGCTAGATCCATAAGATCGGCACCTATTTTCGAGCGAATGATGACCGTGTTCCATCCAGGAAATTTGGATCCTGCGGAGCCGACGGAAATGTCGGAAAACTCCGCCGTCATATCCCAGCAATACTGACAGGCCGGGTTGATATAGGGTCGAATGTCGTCAAGTGAAACTGATTTTCTGTCAGACTTGGTATAGACATCAAAGGTATAGTAAGGAGTGTGGGGAATATCGAATTTAACCGCCTGTGATGGATCGCAAACTCCCTTGAGATAGGGATGGAAGATGTCTGGCCGAAGGGCCCAGCCACAGAACAAGCCAACGGTCAGCTTGATATTTTCAGGATTTGCGCTGTTCTTAGCCGGATCGTTTTTTATCTTGCTCAGTGCCTCGACCTGACAGCCCAAGCCAACGACTGCCAGTTTTTCGGTGCTCTGCTTGGGAATACTTCTATAGGCCTCGAGAGCAAAGCTGGCCTCGTAGCTTGACCCAGCGCACTGGAGCAATTCCTCTCTGCTCCGCGCCAGATAGCCCCGCGCCACTTTGTCTTCATCCATCTTGGTGGACACTGCGACGTCGATCATTCGTGCTTCGAGTGCCACGGCGAGGAGCGTTGTCACTGTTCCCCCGTCTTGTCCCTTTTCCTTGATCTCACTGTCTTTTGATCTGACCATGTGTATGTCCAGGGCATGGCCAACTTCATTATCGGTGTAAGGGACACCGAAGATGTTCTGGCTCACTGCATTCATGTCAGTGTAAGTCCTCGGGCAATGCTTGTAGCAATCTCCCTCGGCGATTGTGCACTTGTCCAGCAACACGATCCTACCCTCATGGGGAACGATATAGGGACAGCCAGTAACACATGCTCCACAACCAGTACAGAGTCCTTGATCTATAACATCCTCGAACAGTTCCCTTGCTCCCTTTCCACTATTAGACAGTGTCTTGCCCCTTTCCAAGATCCATCCGTAGAGAATTATTGGAAATTGAACCGAACTGCTCAGTATCGACAATGGCCACCGCCTTGTCAATAACAAAATCCCCTTCTTGAGTCTCGGAGGGGTCCGGCGATGGTTGGCTAAATCGGCTGGAGGGAGAAACGTAGAGGCCGGCTAATTCTTGCGGTCCACTGTGCTCAATTCCGTAATAAGCGCTGGTAGGATCTGATTAACATCCCCGATAATACCATAATCAGCAAAGTGAAAGATATCGGCCTTTGGGTTATTGTTTATCGCCACGACAAGCTCACTATTTATCATTCCGGCAGCATGCTGTATCGCCCCTGAAACCCCACACCCGATATAAAGCCTGGGCCTTATTGTCTTTCCCGTCTGGCCAATCTTATAATCCTCCGAGATCCAGCCCTCATCTATCGGAAGGCTCGTTGTCCCCACCTCAGCTCCCAAAAGATGAGCGAGCTCCTTCACCATTTCAAATCCAGCTTGATTGCCAACGCCCATACCTCCAACGACAACCTTGTCTGCCTCCTCTAAAGACACACCACCAGGACCTGACTTCACTGTGTCAAGGACCTTGATCTTGACGTCCTCCTCCCTTAGATCTACGTCCACAGAAATCAGCTCCCCCTTTCTTCCCCTGTCTTGAGCCTTTAACTCCATAACGCCTGGTCTGACTGTTACTATTTGGGGCCTGTGAAAGGGGCAGATAATGTCCGCCATGAGATTCCTGCCAAAGTAAGGCTTAGTGGCTACGAGGAGTCTCATTTCTTTATCAATGTGGAGCTCAGTGCAGTCCGCCGTACATCCAGTGTGTAATCTTGCAGACAGCCTCGGCGCCAAGTCCCTTCCCATGTAGGTTGCTCCAATCAGCAGTATCTCAGGCATCTCCTTTAACACCTGTTCGACAATAATCTCCGTGTAGACCTCTGTCCTGTAATCCCTGGCAATGGGATTATCCGCTATGATAACCCTGTCAGCCCCATAATAGATCAGCTCTTTTGCTATTGCTGACACTCCTTCGCCGATAAGGATTGCTGTGACATCCGCACCGAGTTCCTCTGCAAGGGTGCGCCCTTCTCCCAATAACTCAAGGGAAACCCTGGCGGGATTTCCATCTCCCTGCTCGATAGATACCCATACACCTCTGTATTTTCCCATACCGTCAGGTGCCATGTAGACCTCGAAGCAGATCCCTTTGTCTCAATATCCCAATCAGCTTTCTGGCCACCTCATCTGGTTCTCCCTCCAATATGCTAACTTGCCCCCTTTTTACCCGTTTGCTGTAAACGCTCCTTGCCTGCGTTGGAGAACCCTTGAGTCCGAAGTGGTCTTTATCGCCTCCAAGCTCCTCTGCCCCCCATACCTGTACCTCTCTGTCCCTGTATGTCTCTAGGATACTGTCCATAGGAGGGATTCTCGGCTGATTAATCCCCCTTTCCACAGTTATTAAGGCAGGAAGGCACGTCTCCAGTATCCTAAAGCCACCCTCCAGCCTTTGTTTTATCCTCACCCTATTATGATTTACTGCAATCTCCGTTGCGTAGGTTAATTGCGGCAGATTCAGTAGTTCCGCGAGCTGGGGTCCTACCTGGGCGGTCATACCATCGGATGACTCCTTACTACAGAGGATGAGATCATACCTGGCTACCTTTTTCACGGCAAGGCCCAGGGCATAAGAGGTGGAAAGGGTATCGGCACCGGCAAGCAGACTGTCGCTTAGCAATACTGCCCTGTCGACCCCCATGCTCAATGCCTCTCTGAGGACCTCCTCTGCCTGCGGAGGACCCATTGAAAGGGCAGTTATGTGCCCCCCATGTTCTTCTCTCAGCTGAAGTGCTGCTTCAAGGGCATTCTTATCAGTGGGATTCAAGATGCCCCCGGCTCCTTCCCTGAGAAGGGTGCCTGTCTTGGGGTCCCACCCGATTTCACTGGTCTCAGGCACCTGCTTGACACAGACAATTATATCCATCACCTCATCCTTTTGAGGTGTGTTTAATTCCCTTTCGAACGGGCCAATGCAGAGCCAACGATTGTCTTTTGAATCTCAGTGCTGCCAGCAGTAACACCTGCGTGGGCGATAGTCCTATAGAGCCTTTCCATCTTATAGTCCTTGCAGTAGCCATAGGAGCCATGTATTTGCAGGGCCTTTCTGGCAACTTCCTGGATCGTAGGGACGACAAAGAGCTTGAGCGCAGCTGAATCTACCTGGATATCAGTACCTTCATCTTGTTTGGAAGCTACCCTATACGTCCACCACCTGCAGGCCTCTATTGAGGTGTGCATCTCGGCTAACATCCACTGAAATCCCTGCATAGCCGTCATTGGCCTTCCCCCGACCATGCGCTCCTTTGCATATCTTAACGACTCATCGAGGCAGGCCTGCCCCATGCCGACCATAAATGCCATCTGCTGAACCCTCTCCCCGGCAATCCATCTGAGCAAGATATGAAAGCCCCTGCCCTTTTCGCCCAGTATGTCTTCCTTTGGTACCTTCACGTCTTTCAGAAAGACATCTACGAGCCCTTGGCCAGCAAGGCCCATCAAGGCCCAGGGTTTAGACCAGCTGTAACCCTGAGAGCTTTTGTCCACCATAAACGCCGTAATCCTCTCATCTTCGTCCTTTGCATAAAAGACTCCGAATCCCCTCTTGTGGCCCTGGGTGATGAACCTCTTTGTTCCATTTAATATATAAGAATTCCCGTCAGGTAGGGCAGTCGTGGTAATCGCGGTGGGATCAGATCCAGTTCCTGGTTCAGTAAATGCCATGGCCGGATAACTCGATCCATCACAGAGAGGGGGGAGAAATCTCCTCCGTAAGTCCTCTGAACCCCAGTGATAGATAGTCTCTGCAACACTATTGCAAAAGGCCATTAGAAAGGCGGCTGCAGAACCCGTCTTCGCAAGCTCTTCGAGGATTAAGATAACGTTCAATGCAGTTGATCCAACGCCGCCGTATTCCCTTGGGATCATCATGCCCAGCATTCTTGCCTTAGCAAGCTTCTGCAGGATATCATCCGGAAGGGCATCTTCCTCCTCTATCTTGGCAGCGGTCGGTTCGATTACCTGCTCGGCAAAATCCCGCGCTGCCTTGACCATAAGCTTGCTTTCACCTGATAGGGTAAAATCCATTTTTTCCTCCTTTCTTTGATTGAGTTACCGGAAATGGTAGAGCTGCAGATTACAGTGCAGGTACTTCATTACAACCCTACGAGCACTACACTGACTACATTCATCTGCGGAAACCCACCTAGGTTGTGGGTAAGGCCAATCGTGGGATCCTTAATCTGGCGTTCCCCGGCCCTTCCTTGAAGTTGCTTGTACATCTCATATAACATCCTCAGTCCAGAGGCGCCAATAGGATGGCCGAAGCATTTGAGGCCCCCGTCAGGCTGTGAGGGTATCCTGCCCTCCATCGTGAAAAAGCCATCTTCTATATCGTTTCGTGCCCTTCCCCTAGGTGATATCCCTAAGTCCTCGTAGGTGACGAGCTCGGTGATGGAAAAACAATCATGCACTTCCATCATACTTATTTCCCGCCTTGGATCTCTTATACCGGCCTCCTCATAGGCCCTTGCAGCCGTCCTGCCAGTCGTCTCAACATAGCTACCGTCCCAGCGGGTATAACCCAATTCCTCTCCCGAGCTGGTCCCGATCTGAAGTGCCTTTATCAATACAGGATCAGCCCTGAAGTCCTTAGCCATATCAGCCCTGCAAATGATCGCTGCTGCTGCCCCATCACTCACGCCGCAGCAGTCAAGCAGGCCCAGGGGGGAGGCAATTATGGGGGCCCTTAGTACATCTTCTTCTGTTATGACCCTTTGGAGGTGTGCTTTTGGATTCTTCGCTCCGTTTCTATGGCTGTTGACCGATATCTTGGCCAGGATCCTTTTGCCTTCCTCAGCAGTCATGCCGTATTTGGAGAAATACCTGGTAGCCATCATGGCGAATGCACCAGGGGCGCTTATGCTCGGGAAAATAACCCTGCTTTTTGTGCCCAGGATCGTGCTCATCTCTGGAAGACCACCATATCCGGTGTCCTTTAGCTTTTCAGCTCCAAGGGCAAGGGCAATATCATAGGCACCAGAGGCAACCGCATAAACTGCACCCCTTAATGCTTCGGATCCACTGGCACAGAGGTTCTCAACCCTGGTTACTGGTATAAACGGTAGCTTGAGGGTCCTGCTCAGGGGTAGAGCCGACTTCCCGACATTGAATTCATCATAACAAGAGCCATACCAGGCCGCCTGAATATCCTTTGTCTCTATCCCTGCGTCCCCAATAGCTTCAGTGAATGCCTCAACGATCAAATCCTCAGGGCCTTTGGCCCAATGTTCCCCGAATCTGGTGCAGCCCATTCCAATAATAGCTACCCTATCCTTTATTCCTTCTCCCACCTTTTTCTCCTTAGAATTAGAACCTTATAGGTACCGTCTTCCAGAAATAGCCAACGATACCACCCCTTTCATCAACATATCTTCTCCTAAGGCTCATCTCAACTGGCGTACCGATCTTCATTGATTCAAGATCGCAATCCGTTACATCAAACCAGTATCTGCCTCCCCCATCAAAATCAATCACCGCATATATTCCCGGTGGATTGGGTGTAAAGGCCAGAAGATCACCAGTAAAGCTAAATACCTTTCCTCTCTTATCGGAAAACCTATAGGGTTCCATTGCATCGATGGCCCTGCAATCCGGATTAACGCATACCCTTTGCGCGGGATATTGTGGCGTTCCGCATTTTTTGCATCGCGTCCCGCATAGGCCTAATATCTCCCTCCTGTCCCTCCATGTCAAAGACAGGGCCGTGTAAGGCATGACCTCGCCCCTGATTCCTGCTTCGGGTGAAACAAGATCCCTAAACGCAAGGTACTTCTCGTAGCTCTCGAGTTGAATCTTGGATTCTAAATACCCTTTAACCCCCCTCTTTTGGTCCTTTACCTTTTCTATCCCCTCTGTCACCTGGAACAAGAGAGCATCACTCCCATTGCCAAGACCGGCTACAACGATTCTATCTCCTGGTCTTGAATCTTCAAGCGCCGAGATCAATATCATCAAGGGATAAGATGTGCCGGTATTCCCCATAGCGGTCATGAGGTGATCCTGAACCTGCCCAGGTTCAAATCCCAATCTCGTGCATATTGATGCATGGTCCCTCTGATAGATCCCAGGGAAGATCACCTTCGCTATATGCTTCGGCTGGAGATTATACTTGGAAAGGAGTCCTGAGATGGCCTCAGGTATAAATCTCCTGTAGCCTTCTTCCCTTCCGAACCTATCCTCCCAGGACCTATCCGCCTTATCACTGTCTGTTCTCCAATGATCGGGAAAATCATAGGATACACTGTAAGAGCCTTCCCAGCTTGCGATTGCGTCTTCACTCCCCAATAATAGACATGCCGCACCATCGCTAAAACTGAGCTCTTGAGAACTGCCGGGCTTACCCACCCTCACATCCGATGCGCATAAGAGGATACTATTTGCTGAGCCAGCGCTGATACAATCAATTGCGGCAATCAATGCAGATGTTCCCGCACTGGTGGAGTTCGTAAAATCAGCAGACCTGATTTGGCCTTTTAGGTCTAAGGCGGTCGCTATGATACCGGCACAGCGTCTTTCCTTGAATGGTGATGTAGTGGTAGCAAGGTAGAGACCATCTACATAATCCCTGTCGTATCCCTCCAAACAGTTCATGGCGGAGGCAACGGCCATGGTTACGCTATCTTCATCAAAATTGGCCACACACTTCTCTCCCTTCATATAGGTACCCTGATGGAGCCACCCCATCCCCTCAAAGATAACGTCCCTGTCCAATCTGCTTATGGGCAGATAGGCACCGTAGGAGACAATACCCTTCATCTCAATTGACCTCCCTTCCTATTGCTCGTCTGGGTATGCTTCTCATATTTTTCTGTTTTAGAAAAATATCGTATCTTATATGTTGTTACGGTCTATAACACCACATATTTTGGAAAATGATCCAGACTATGATAGATTTTAGTTGATAGGAAGCCCCTCGCCGGCCAATAAGCCTATGGAAGAAATACTAAACATAGGAGGGATCTTCCATAGCAACTGCAAGAAATCTTGGGAAGAATTTTTGAAAATACCTGCTAAAGCCCCAGGTAAGTCTTACGAAGGACCTGGTCTTTGAGCAATTGCTCGCCAGTCCCTTCGGCGATGATTTTTCCCGAGGAAAGCACGTAATTACGGGAAGCCATTTTAAAGACCGTGCTGACTTCCTGCTCAACAAGGAGGAGGGCGATCCCAAGGTTCCGGATCTCACCAATTTTTTCAAATACCTGTCTCCGCAAAATGGGGGCCAGCCCGGTAGAGGGCTCATCAATACACAGCAGTCTGGGTTGAAACATCAGTGCCCTGCCGATGGCCAACATCTGCTGCTCCCCGCCGGAGAGAGTTCCAGATATCTGCTGAGACCGCTTCTGAAGTGTTGGAAATAATTGATAGACTTTCTCAAGGTTGTCTTGCACTTCTTTTTTCTCTTTTAGGAGGTAGGCGCCAGCATACAGGTTGTCGATAACCGTCATTTCACGAAATGGTCTTCTTCTTTCGGGACAATGAATCAAGCCTCTTTTAACAATCTCATGCGCAGGTATCTGATCTATTCTCTCCCCGTCAAAGGTCACCGTACCCTCAATGATTACATCCCCACCAGTTGACCTACGTGTGATCTCTCTTTCCCAGGCGACCAACCCGGTAATCGCTCTGAGCAATGTGGATTTGCCGGCCCCATTGGGCCCAACCAGGCTGACCAACTCCTCCCTCTCAACGCCCATGCTCAGGTCATTGATGGTCATGGCCTTATCATAGCAGACTGTCAAATTGGCCACTTCCAGCAGCAATTTTAGATGCCTCCTTCGCCCAGGTAAGACTCGATAACCTCTTTGTTATTCACTACCTCTTCCGGGGTACCGTCGGCGATAATTATCCCATAGTTGAGGACGATGATTCGATCCACGATCTTCATCAACTGCTGCAGCTTATGCTCGATGATAATCATGGCAGGACCTTCGCTGTGCAGTCTACCGAAACGGCCGCCTTTGTGAAGCCTCTTAATGGATTTGGCCATGAGATCGGTCTCGGCAGGACTCAGTCCTCCAAATGGCTCATCAAGGAGAAGCAATTCCGGCTCTGTGGCAATAGCTCTTGCGACTTCCAGCCGCTTGAGATCGCCCTGGGAAAGGGTGGAAGCCTTTTCCAGGGACATATCGGAGATGCCGGCAAATTCCAGGGCGTCCATAGCCTTGGCCTCGACCCTCTTGACCCATTCACCCCTTTTCATAGCCCGGGGGCACAGACATGAGACCATGACATTGGCAATAATGGGGAGACGGCGAAAGGGCCTCATATTTTGGAAGGTGCAGGCTATGCCCAAGTTTATGATTTCCCAGGTCTTGAACCCTACAATATTGTTGCCCTTAAAACGGATGCTCCCCGAATCAGGTCTCAAAACGCCGGTTATCAGCCGCACCAGGGTGGTCTTGCCAGCACCATTAGGGCCTATCAAACCCAGCATTTCGTTCCGGTTCATAGAAAAACTCACGTTATCGACAGCTCGCAGCCCCCCGAAGTCCTTAATGAGACCGTGGAGTTCCAGGAAAAGTTGGCTCATATCAGCTTTCCTCCGCCTCTTCCCTCAGTTCTCGTCGGGAGACCTTTCCAACGTCGGTCTTGGGGAGCTCTCCGCGAAATTCGATGATCTTGGGGAGCTTGTAGTGAGCTAAGTTTTTGCGGCAAAACTCGATAATCTCTTCTTCAGAGATCTTACCCCTGGCTTCACTCTGTAAAACCACGTAAGCCTTTATCAACTGGCCAACCTTGGGATCCGGTACACCGACCACTCCGGCGGCCTTAATCTGCGGATGTCTATAGAGAACCTCCTCCACGTGCCGGGCAAAAACCGAATACCCCTTGTACTTAATCAGATCTCGTTTGCGGTCAAAGAAGTGGAAATAGCCCTCTTCATCCATACTGACCAGATCTCCGGTGCGCAACCACTTTTGCCCATCGATTTCAACGATGGCTTCTCGGGTTTCCTCCGGTCTGTTCCAATAGCCTTTCATGACATTGGGACCACTGATAATGAGCTCACCCACCTCCCCGGGGGGCAGGAATTCAGTGCTATCATGGCCGATGATCGCCGCCTTAACATTGGGAATGGGCACACCGAAGGAACCGGTCTTGGGTCTCTGATAGGGGCTGGCGTGATTGAGGGAGCTCGTTTCGGTCATGCCGTGACCCTCTAATATCTTGGCCTTCGTTCGTCTCTCCCAGCCTTTGATGGTGGATTCGTGGAGGGTATCCGCGCCGCAAGCGATCATTTTGAGCCGCTTCCAGTTTACGCGGTCTGTCTTTTCATACTCCTTGAGGTATTCAAACAAGGTGGGGACGCCATAGAAGGCGGAGGCGCGATAGCGCTGCATGGCCGAGAGGATATCATCTATATCCGGTGTGGTGAACAGGACGAGAGTGGAACCCTGTACCAGGTTGGCAATCATAACCACAGCCTGTCCGTAAATATGGAAGAAGGGCAGAAAGGCAATGACCACCTCCTGACCCTCCTCGAAAATGGGCCAGAAGGCCCTGCCCTGAGCCTGACAGGCAACCAGGTTGTAGTGGGTCAGGACAGAGGCCTTCGGGAGTCCAGTCGTTCCCCCCGTATAAGGAAGGGCGGCGATATCTTCCCTGGGCTCAAACTGGATTTTTGGAGGCCGGGGTGGATATTTCTTGATCAGGGTCTGAAATTGATGAAGACCGGCTACTTCCATAAACCTGGGGGTCTGTACCTGCATTTCCCCATAGACCTTTCCCAAGACACTCTTGCCCAAGAGCTTTTTGAGTGTAGGGAGGTATTCCGCGATATTGGTCAGGATCACATTCTTGAGGGCAATGCCAGTCCTTTCCACGGTATCATACAGGATGTCCTGGCAGATAATCGTCTTGGCGTCACTGTCTTGGAGTTGATGCTTGACTTCCTTGCTAGTGTACATGGGGCTGATGGGAGTGACGGTCGCCCCGGCCCTGAGGGCGCCAAAATAGGCAATTACGTATTGAGGGCAGTTCAGCAGAAACAGAGCAACCCGATCGCCCTTTGCCACGCCCAGGTCTGCCAAAGCCGTGGCGAGCCGGTCTACAAGTTCATGCAGCGTGCGGTAGCTGATCTTCTTGCCATAGAAGATGAGGGCGGTATTATTGGCGTACTTGTCTGAGGCCTCGTCAAAGATCTCCGGAATGGATTGGTCGGGGATTTTCACCTCCTCCGGAACCCCTTCAGGATAAAATTTCAGCCACGGTTTCTCCATATATAATGCCTTTGCATCCATATTTTATCCTCACATTTTCTTGGGCCCTTCGGGGCACCAGATGCTGGATACTGGATACTTGATCCTAGA
>Ga0209636_10008073_pt1 | contig 10718 bp, 8 predicted proteins | sample DeeMarSWOR152_54_FD_187464 | JGI IMG/M metagenome (GOLD analysis project Ga0209636, IMG submission 187464) | Marine sediment microbial communities from White Oak River estuary, North Carolina - WOR-1-52-54 (SPAdes) (version 2) | ecosystem: Environmental > Aquatic > Marine > Intertidal zone >... | reverse complement strand
AAAATCCGAAAAGATCATGGCAACGATTGCCCTGACCTCATCCAGAACGCTCTGAGGGTCTTCCATATTTACCAAGCGTGAAAGTTGAGTCTCTTTCATTCTTATCTCCCCAAATCAGTTATAACATTCCTTCACTCCTTTAAAGAACTAATCAGGATAATATGCTCTGCGTCTATCCTTTTCAGAGCGCCGATCAATACCAGAGCGTTTCTCCTCTCACATGTTCCAACCTCATTAGATAACTTGTTGGAAAGGTACAACTTTTTTGTGGGATAACACGCAAAAGCCCCCAAAGGAATTTATGCGCACCCTTGGAGGCCTTATGTTGGTAGTTTGAGGAAACCCTCTTTCATCATGAGTTGCCCTTAGATACAGGTTAAATCTTGAAGGAAGAACCCTTTGTAAAGGTAGAATAGCGTGCCTTATATTGTATGTCAAGCAAAAAATAGCACAATATATTGTTGCTAAATAGTATATTGCCAGTTGAAGGCTTAAATGACCCTGGCTTGGCTATCCAATGATTTGCAGTTTTTCTTTTCTGGGTTAGTGCGTACAAACTGTGCTTTCTGGATATAGGGAACGGAATCTATCATATTGTCTGGTACAAACATGGGTAAAGAGGTTTTCTTGTAGGCATTTCTAATCAGATTTCGATTGATCTGTTGTGTGTAATCAAGGAAACAGAAACCCACGATCAGACCAGCTTGAGGTCTCCTTCCAGTTGCTTCATTGTTTCCTCCTTTTTGACTTACGAGCATCCACCCTGTCTTTTAATTCTTCGCCGCGTGAGCCCTGTTTCTTCGCTTAGGGCCTCTATGAGATCTGATTTGTTTTTGATCTAAGCCACTATATTTCCTTTCCTTAGCTCCGCAATCTTTTCAGAAGAATACTTCAATATTTCTAACAATATCTCTTCCGTATGCTCCCCTAAATCTGGGGGCGCCTGGAAAGTCTCATCAAGGCCCGACATCTTAAAGGGGTTCCCGGGTGCTAGTATCTCTTTGCCCTTGTGATCAAAGCCAGGTAGCATATTTCTTGCTGATGTCTGGGGGCTGTTGATAACATCTTCCACACTATTAATAGCAGTGGCAGGAACATCCTTTTCAGTGAATATTTCAAGCCATTGCCTGGTTGTCTTTCTTAATAGAACTTTCTCCACCATTGAGCGCAGTTCTTCTCCATGTTCGATCCGCTTGGAGTGTGAATCCAGGCGGGGATCGGTAAGCCACTCTACATGTCCCAGGCCCTTACACAGTCTGCGCCACATCCCTTCTCTATGCCCGCACAGCACTACATAGTCGTCCTTGGTCTTGAAGGGACCCCACAACATTTTGGGCAAAGGATCTGCCCAGGTCTTGAAATTGGCCACTGCCGTGAGCGTGTACCCTGACATACTGATGAGCATATCTTGCATGCCCACGTCCAGCCTTTGTCCCACTCCGGAAAACTCCCGTGCATAAAGGGCAACAACAATAGCAAGTGCAGCGCCCAGGCCTCCAACATGGTCAGCCCAACTGATTCCAGGATAGCAAGGGGGCACTGTACCCGCAGGCAGAAGCTGACTGAGAAGGGAGGTTATACCTGAAGATGCTTCGATTATTGTGTCAAAGGCTGCCTTTCCCTTATCTGGGCCGGTTGCGCCGTATCCGGAAAGGGAGCAACAGATTATCCGCGGATTGATCTTTCGCAGGGTTTCGTAGTCAATCCTAAGACGATTCATTACTCCCGGACGAAAATTGTCAAACACTACATCCGACTCCTTGACCAGATCGTAGAATACCTCTCGCCCTTGGTCCGACCGTAGATCGATGACCATACTCTTTTTGTTTCGGTTGTAGGTAAGAAAGTGCACGTCGCCCCCTTTATGAGTATGCCGCGGGAAGAGCATTTGCCGGGTCGTGACACCGGTTACGTTATGGGGGGTTTCGATCTTTATCACCTCTGCACCCAAGAAAGCCAGTAGCAGCGAACCGTATGGACCTCCGGTGGCCCAGGTGCAGTCCAACACCCTTACTCCTGCTAACGGCCTCTTTCTAAATGATTCATGCTGTGACATTTCCTGCTCCTTTGATGATGGGTCAAAACTGGCGCCGCCGAAGTGGCGCTTCACACTTATTCAGATGCATAACCCATGGCTCATAGTAATTGATATGCTCCCGGCCAGGATGGCCAATAGAAGCCGTTTGGCAGAATGTTATACAATGGCTCAATACGTTGAGACGACAATATCTGGAGGAATGAATGAAAAAGGCAGCGCCAATAATGAACCCTGCCTTAAATATTGTATTGGTGAGTTTGATTAGCTTTTCCCGGGCAGCCTCCTAGATCCTACAAATCTTTTCACCAGAAAAGCCTGAGGCCTGCTGGGTTATCCCATCACACCGACATCATGAGCCCCGAAGTTGATCTCAAACCAGCCGGCTGGTTTATTTTCCAAACTTTTCAAGCCGTCGGCCTCAAAACACGCTATGGCCAACTGCAGCTAGGTCAACATGGGCTCTGAATTCCACCTCTGGCTTTTATTTTGTGCCCCTGCCATTTCTTGGTTTTTGATCAAGCACAAGGCTTATGGATCTACGTGTTTTCTTAATTCCCCCTTTCGCTCCCGTGGGTTACGGGTACGGGAGCAACCCGCCCTTTCAGGGAACTCTTTAGGAGAAAAGAGTATACGTAAGACTAGTTAATCCCGCAAGCCTTCAGAAATAATTGAATTTCTTGCCTTGCTTTTTTGATAACATGTAATAATAGGATTGTCAAGCTAAAATAACAAGATGTGGTGCTTTTTTCTCTTTTTTTTCAATATGTAGTATACCAATAGTGTGTAAAAGGTGGTGGGTACCGGTTTGCAACATCCTCTCCTCTACCCTGGTACATCAGTCGCGAGGCTCAAAACTTCACTTTTCTCTGGCAACAGCCATCACAAATGCCCTCAAGATAGGCGATGACAAAGAAAACGTACAGGCTTTATTAGGGGGTATCCTTCGATACTATAGCCCAGGATTTAACTCTGCCAAGGACTTGATGAGGATGCAGAAAATACGGATTATTGGATGTATAATAGGTGGAGCATTGGACTTGGACGGATGGATACTTATGGCAAGCCAGGATTAACAGAGATGCCAAAAAATGGCTTACTGTGTGCCTCTTTTTTCAGTGTCTATTCCTGAAAGACATCACTTCGTATAAACCCACTCCCTTTATCTCCTCACCAGCGATATTTAGAGTAGACTCAGCTAAGATCCCATAATAGGCAGGCCTGGATACCAATACTTTTATGAGCCATTTTAAAAGGGGATTTACACCTTCTAAGAGATCCCTTTTATCCACAATCTCTTTTGCCTTTAGCGCCATTTGAAAGGGGTTGTCTTCTTCAACGGACCTTATCGTTATTGTAGATGGGTATAAGGTTTTAATCTCATCATCTTTTCTCACCTCATCTGCAGAAATCTCTATTAAATCACCAGAGCTATGGATGATTGTATCTTTCCTGCCTATCATGACTGATTTAATCGGATGTCTCATTAAATAGGTATCCATAAAGACTACGATATACTCCTCTGACAAGAATCTTCCCCAATACCATTTGGAAACAGCATCATCCATAAAGAGTTTGCGCCGAGCATCTACCTGCCAATAATTGTGGTCATGGTACCCAAAGGCCTCTTTGAGCTCATATCTTTCCTCCCCCAAAGAGAATTCTCCAACTACCTTTGCCTTAGGTATCGGAATGATCCAGCCAAATGTCGCCTTTTTTCTCCCTCTTTCAATCTTCACCTCATCACCCAAAGGTTTCCACCCTTCTATTTCACGAATAAAAGTCAGGTTGGCGCTAAATTCATTAATATTCACTGTTATATGACACAGGCTATCCTCAGTGGGAGACTCCACAAAGGCATGAAATTCATCCCTCAGCTTTACATCACAAGACCTTCTCGATGCACTGAAATCTTTCAATGCGTAAGCCCTGATGAGGGAGTGTTTTCTGGTGGGTGTCTTGATCGCAATAGCTACTTGGGGAAAGAATCTTCTCCTCAATGGGTCTGTGCCCAGATGAGCAACGAGCTTTAAAATGCAGTTGGTTCTCAAATCAGTAACATCAAAGTACCACCACTCAAAATTACCTTTTTCTGGATTAGTGAGCTGAAAGCTATCATCTGACGGCAATACCTTTCGCTCCGAGGTATCAGTAATTGACTGTGAGGGCTCAACCAAACCATTGATCTTGACTGCACCTTTGTGGATACGGGCTTTCAATTTTCTCACCTCAACTCCGGGGACACCATACTTATCTCTTACTTAGAATCTTTTCTGCATTTTGTCAAAGTAGACCCTTTAATTTGGTTGAGTTGATAAGAAATCCTTTTTTGTGGGAAGCAATCTGAGCAAATTGGGGTTGTGTGCAGATAATGACCACTCAGCTGATCCCGTGGTCAAATCTCTACAAATCCTAGAAAATGAGAGCAGTGAGTGTGATGATTCACAGAAATAGCCCCCATCAGAAAGAGTTGCCCCCAATGAGGAACTCAGCCCTTGTTTAAGGCCTCTACAACCCGATCCCGATATTCACGGCTTTGATCATCAACGGGTATCACCTCGATTTCCGAAGGCGATGATGCCCCCAGGCCAATCTCAACGGCCCTGGCAATCTGCTCCTGTTCGAAAACCTTTGGCGTCATGATTTGATCATTGCTGCCCAGTGACTTCAGAATAGCCACTCCAACGGCATCAATAGCCACACGATCAGTGGAGGCGAGGAAGACATTTCCCTTGGCACGCTTTCCATCCATAGGGCCGCCGTCAACAAAGGCCTCGATTCCGTCCAATACGATGAGATCAGGTCTAAACGGGGCGTTTATTTCTGCGATCATCTTTCGCTGGCTGGCTGATCGGTGAAGTTCCCTCATGTAGTGATAGCCGTGCCGGTCCGTGGGGACCACCCCGACATGGAGTTTCAGTGACATGGTGAAGACTCCTCCGTACTGGTGAGTTTTGAGGCAACAAGTGGAAATAAGGCATTCGGTCTCGAGGATGGGGCGGGCAATCCTAAATCCGTCCCGCCAATGGCTGTCCTTGGGATCGACCTCCACCCAGCCCTTACTGTCCAGTTGGTCGAAATCAATTACCTTCACATCCAGGTTCTTCATTAGTGGAAAGATACCCTTCTGCTCCATGACCTCCCGGGTCGGTGGATAGCTTCGCTCCCCAAGGCTCACAGATTTTGCCCCCATCTTCCAGGCCTCTTCCACTAGGGCTACCAGGGTATCGTTGTGAGTTGATCCAGGAAACAGGTCTGCGGTGTTGAAATTGGGTTTGATCAGGACATCTTTGTTCTTTACCGGGTTTATATTCAGGGCCTTTATGGATGAGCCCGCTGCGGATTTTCGATCCTCGGTGCTTAGAAATGCCACGCGACTCTTGGCACTCGCCATAGCCAAACCTCCATGTATACCTAATAGTAGAGCTGCGCCAGGTGGGGCCCTTCAAATATAGGTCTTTACTCAGTCCCCCTTACCATGCAAGCCTCGCCCACAATCTCAGAGATATCCCTTATTTCTAACCTTCCTTCAAAATCCTCCGCCTTGACAGCATCCTCAAGCATGGTCATACAGTTAGGACAGGCTACCGCTACAATACTGGCTCCAGTATCATAAGCCTCTCTGATCCTAATCCTTGCCGGGCTATTCTCACTTCCACCCAGGAAATCGGTATAAAAGTTGCCCCCGCCACCACCGCAGCAGAGGGCTCCCTCTCTGTTTCTCTCCATCTCTACCAGTTCGATTCCAGGAATAGCGGTTAACACCTCCCTTGGGACATCGTATTCCCCGTTCCACCGGCCGAGGAAACAGGGGTCATGGTAGGTAACCCGGGCATTGAGCCCACGGGAAACATCTAGGCTTCCACCCTTGATAAGGTCTCGAAGAAGTTGTGTGTAGTGATACACCTCAAAGCCACCCCCAAACATCGGGTAGTCGTTTTTTATAGCGTTGTAGGAATGTGGAGAGAGGGTAACGATCCTCTTTACTCCTAAATCCTTGAATTGCTGAATGTTCTCCTCGGCCAGTAACTGGAATAAGCCCCTTTCACCAAGCTTGCTCACCTCGTTCCCATCACAGTTCTCCTCGTTGCCTAACACCCCAAAAGATACACCGGCCTTTAGCAGCACCTCTCCCAGTGCTTTTGACGTCTCTTTGGCTCTGGTATCATACGAGCCTACACAGCCAACATAGTACAGGAATTCCTGTCCGTCATATGGTTTTATCCCTGTCCCCTCGGCCCATTCGCCCCTTTTTGTTCTCGCATTACCATAGGGGTTTCCCTGCTGCTGAATATTCTCTAAAAACTCCTTTACAGCAGATGGTACTGAACCACTTTCAATCATCTCACCCCTGGCGGCTACTATCATGTCAACGATATCATCGCTAAAGCGAAGAGGGCATTTCTCAGCGCAGTTCTTGCACGCGACGCAGGAGTATACAATCTCGGCAAGATGGTCTGTCCATTCTATTTCGTTATTTAGCCAGGCCCTTATCAGCCACAATCGTCCCCCACAGGAGTAGCTTTCCATGCGGAATCTGGCATAGGCAGGACAGTTATTCACGTCAGTCCAATTAGTTGGAAACTTGCAATAACCACACCTGAAGCACCTGTGTATGATATCTTTATACGGATAATCTGCAAGAGTCATTAGCTTACCTCCCAATTTCCAGGGTTCATAATTCCGTTAGGGTCAAGAAGTTGCTTTACCTTCTTCATCAGCTGGAGAGTATTGGGGTCTATTTTTTCCATAACTATCTTCTGCCCGTAAACCCCAGGTTTCCAGATAGTTCCCCCTAATTCCAGGGCCAGGTCATCGGATTCATGTAGTGCCTTCCTTGCGTGCCTAATGCTCTCCGGGTCTGCCCGATTGAATGCGTAGGTCCAGGAGAACATCATAGCGTGAGACCTTCCGATAATTCGCCCCAGTACAGTATAGGGAATATCGTGTCTTGTGGAAATCTCGACCCCTCGCCGGTAACACTCGGGGTATGTCTCCACAGGCATAATCGCCCCTACGTATTCAAATCCACCGCCCTTCTTCCAATCAGAGGTTTTGGAAATCTGAGGTCTCCGTGCGAGCTCAAACTTCATCTCTGGTGACAGATTCACGAATCCCCCATCACCCTTCTCAATATAGTCCCCAAGTGTGTCATCCCAGATTAACCCCTTTTTAAATTCGAGCTCCTTCTCGGAGTCTGCAGTCATAAAGATATTTATAGTATGGAGCTCATTAGCGAAAGGTGGGATTGCTTGGCTAAAAGCCACTATATCTTCGGCCATCTCTGTGTGAGTGATTCTGTGTACCACTTCCGGAACCAACTCTTCATCCTCTACCGCAAATTGCTCCACGTCCCTTATCTTTTTCGATGGGTAGAGTCTGAGCGATAGCCTGGTAATGATACCTGTAGTGCCAGACCATCCGAGGAAGAGCCCCAGGTCGGGTAAAGGGTGTAATGTGAACCAATGAGGAGATATCGAACAAGAGCCAATTTTGCATACCTCACCTGTTGGTAAGACAACCTCCAGCCCGTTAACCATGTCAGAGTTAAAGCCGTATACCTGAGCCAGATCACCCTGGCCGTGTATCGCTATATTACCGGCAATTGTAGCCTGGGGCGGCGCTCCAGGCTCTGAGTGATACAGGTTAGGATGATGCCTCTCCAGGTAGGACACCAGCTGACCCTGAGAAACGCCACACTCAACAACCACATATCGGGCCCTTTCGTTTACCTCTATTATTCTGTCCATCCTCTTTAGGTCGAGGGCAATCCCTCCCCGCAGAGGCACAGCCAGACCGGCTAGAGATAATCCACCTCCCAGGGGAACTACTGGGATTTTCTCCCTGTTTGCCAGCTTCACTATTTGCTGCACTTCCCCTGTTGTCTTCGGCGCCACCGCATAGTCCGGCCGCTGAGGCTCGGTTGTCCCTAAGTCATAGGAGTAGACGTAAAGCTCCTCTGGGCGTGTAGAAACATGCTCCTCCCCTACTATTTCAACCAAAGATTTGTATATGGATTCCATGATATCACCCCCATCCTTCAGGTTTCTCGCCTATAGCGAGTCGACACAGATCGCTCATAAAGAGAGGCTTTATGCCCTTCTCGGAAACCAGGCTAGCTAGTGTATCCCAACAGGCAGGACAATTAAAGACACAAACTTGAGCCCCGGCATTGATCATGTCTTCTATATTTCTCCTTTGCACATCAGCAGCACGTTGACGACTCCCTTTCCTTCTCTGCCCTATGATTGTACCTGCGCAGCACAGGGCGTTCTCGCCAGTATACTCTCTCTTAACGCTGTCCGCTCCTATCAGGTTGAAGATATCTTCAACAAAGTGTAGTTTATCAGGGGAAAGCCGGGACGAGCACGGGCGCTGATAGGCAACCTTCAAGTTCAGCGGCTTGATCTCATCCTTAAGTTCCTTTAGCCTATTGTAGAGATACTCAAAGAGATGAATGGGTTTAAATGGAACTTCAATGCCAACCGCCGGGGCGTAAGAGGCAAAGGTTCCGTAACACTCATCATGCAAGAATATGACCTCTTTGACATTATGCTTGGCGATGGTTTCTATAGTCTTCGGGAGCCTCTCCTTTATTACAGAAGTCCTGGCATAGTGCAGGTACATGAGCTGGCAGAAAAAATGAAACATTTTTCGAGGATCCGTTGATATAAAAGAGATGCCCTCAAAAAGCCTCCCCTGTACTAAATTGGCAAGCTCGGAAAACACACCCATACTGAGCACGGGCTCCTTAACTTCCTTAATCTCGGGCTCTCCTCTGAAGGGGATACCTATTTGCACGCCTCTCTTGATAAGAGGCCTGGGCAGGGGCGGTATGTCCATTTCTTCCTGGCGCTCAACGATTAAATAGAAGGGGTGGTTCCCCATTTCACAATATTCCTCGCAGGCATAACACGTTACACAATCGTGTAACACAAAGGAGTCCTCGCCATTAAATATCTTCACCATCTCTGCCTTTGCTGTGTCTCTGTCTATATCCATATACTGGCACTTGGCGAGACAGTTACCAGTCCGACAGGCCACGCATTTCCTTTCATCAAACCTTAATTCAAACATTCATTCACCTCCTTACTAAATCGTTCATACACAGACAAAAATTCACTTTTGGGTGACGTCAGCATAGAACAAAGTCACGGGTATTACCTTTCTTTGTCCCCCCATCTGCATTATTTTAGTGCTGACATGGGAACCTCATCCATATCTGTAAAGCCCTGATTCTCCCCAATCATTTCCCATATAAAGGTGTAGTTCTCGTACCAACTCCAGAGTGAGGAGACCAGCTGGGCGACAGTACGGCCTCTTCATTGGGCACTATGTTATGTCGTGTCTCAGGCGGTTCCCCCATAAAGTGAAAAAGCACTTCATCTCCCGGAATGTGAAAATATAGATAACCTTGCATCGGTCTTTGGTGAGTGCGGGCTGGAGCGCAAATGAAAAATGATACAAACTCCGTTTGTCGGAGGCAGAGTATAGGTGAAATGGCCTCGTATGTCAAATGGGAATGTGTCTCAAGATCTCAGTTCTTAATTTATTGAATGATTTAAATTGGTTCTATGATGTTTTTCAGGCAGGAGAGGTATAGACTTGTATCGGTATCCTTATATTTTTTGGCTTTTCACTATCTTGGGACGGTCAGCCCCCAGCAATCACTTTTTCTGGCAGGACTTCTTGACAGCGCCTATATGCGCGCTTGCAGTCACGCAATATCTCTACAGGTATGTCGGTGGGCGGCGGCTTATGGTTCTTGACCAGCCTGCGGGCCTTGATGAGCTTTGTCGGATCGCCCAGGGCTGGCACCCCGGTGGCTACATTGAGTGCATAGTATTCGCGTGATCACCCCTCTGGAGCCACTAAGAGTCTCTGACCTGGGTAGATGACTTGGTCTGGGATTATGTTGTTGAGGCGACAGAGTTCTTCCACGGATGTACCGTATCGTTGGGCAATCCGATAGAGACTGTCGCCCACGCGGACCTCGTGGTAGTGCCCTTTGGTCAAAGGAAATGGTTTTCTTTGGACAGTGAGCGAGGTTTCGGTCTTCGCGGGCGCTGAAGCTATCCTTTTCTCTAGCCTGTCAATCTTTTGAGTCAATTCATCCAGCCGGTCTGCGAGATACCTCCCGGACTTATCAGTTTCTGCAACATAGCTAAGCAGGTCCTTCTCCTGCTTATAGAGAAAGACGATTTTATCCTCCATCCCCTCAAGGCTTGCTAGTCTCTCTTCAAGCTGTTTGAGTCTAGCCTGGATAGTGGATAGATCCTCTGTAGAGAGTTCATTGCCGTATACGAAAAATATGGCAATAAGGACGATCAAAAACAGCGCACCTGCCCCGCCAAGAATCAGGATTTTTCTTTGGGGCTGGAGAATATGCGGTGCTTTACGGCGTCGCATATATTCATCCTTGCGCGCGTGGCGCAGGTCATCAACAGTTTCTTTCTCCGACCGTTTCATCTCTTTATCAAGATTCTCGTTCATTCGTTTCTCCTTTGACCTGGGTGTTTCATAAAAAAGGTAGAATCCGTGCACGCATGTCCTGGTCCTTTCTTACGTGTTCACGCATCCCTTCATATGATTTCGAATCAATTCCCTTTAAGTCACAATTTTTATAAGCAAATATAAAAATCAAGGAAAGGATTATAGATCTCAAGATTAGGTCCGGTCGCTT
>Ga0209636_10008072_pt1 | contig 10718 bp, 10 predicted proteins | sample DeeMarSWOR152_54_FD_187464 | JGI IMG/M metagenome (GOLD analysis project Ga0209636, IMG submission 187464) | Marine sediment microbial communities from White Oak River estuary, North Carolina - WOR-1-52-54 (SPAdes) (version 2) | ecosystem: Environmental > Aquatic > Marine > Intertidal zone >... | reverse complement strand
CCCGTAAGACATCAATAACCAAGATGGCAATGTCTGCGACGCTTCCCCCTCTCTTCCGCAGGTTCGTGAAAGCCTCATGCCCCGGCGTGTCAACAACAAGCAAACCTGGAATCTCAATTTCACCCTTCACCATAGAAAGCAAGGGACCACACAACTGCTTGAGCGTATCCACTGGGAAAAAACTCGCTCCAATATGTTGCGTAATCCCCCCAGCCTCACGCGCCTGAACACTCGTCTTACGTATCTTATCCAAAAGCAGAGTCTTGCCTGTATCAACATGACCGAGAACACATACAATGGGTTGACGAATAGACATCTTCTCATCCCCCTTTTACAGGATTAGATAAGTCAGCCACTCAATGATGTATTTCAGAAATAATAAACTATTGTTTAGTCTATGAAATTGCGTTGTTTATTAAAGATTTTCTAAATGTTTGTTCATTCACCATCCTTTACATTTCTGACTATCCTTTCACACAAAATATTCACGTAAGATATTTTAACGTTTTTTATTTTAGCGCGTGAGCCGCGCAACTGCAGAATGCCGCAATTAAGGATTACAACCTACCTATAAAGACGTGCGTGGTGACAAAAATTATCTAAGGGCTATGCGCGCTATGAATTGATATCCTGCATCAATTCGTTCTACTATTCGATGAATCTTACTCCTTCTGCACGGTTCTGCCCTAGTCGTGGTTATGCGCGATCTTGTCTGTCAATGCACGGATTAAACTTTGGCCATAAACTTATATAATTGAATTAGGAAGTTAAATTCAATTCATTGAGTTTAAACTTTAGGTGATGCCATGTCCGAGACAAGAAGACTCCAGAGAATCGGTGGTAACACACTGTACGTTTCTCTTCCTAAATATTGGACAAAGAGAATGAAGCTGCAACAAGGTGACAGTGTTGCTTTGACTTCGCGACCAGATGGTTCAATATGCGTTTATCCAACAATCAAACCTCATAAGTCGAAAGAAATATTTCTGAAAATCAACCCAAAAGACCCCAATCAATTTCTCAGGCGAGGAATCATAGCTGCGTATGTGGATGGTTTTGACGTGATAAAACTGGAAGCGAAAGATAGATTCACTGAGAAACAGCAGAATGTAATACGGGAAACAATTGATCACTTATTTGCTTCAGAATTGATTGAAGTAACAGGTAACTCGATCACTATTCAGTGTTTATTGAGAGAAACCTTGCCGATCGAGAAGAACCTGCGAAGGATACATAATATACTGCTGGCAATGTTCCGAGAAACGATCTTTGCCCTGAAAAAGGAAGACCTTAGCTTGGTCGAAGGTCTGACAAGAAGAAAGCATGATATAGAGCGACTTTCTCTTGTCACAATCCGCTCACTTCGAAGCGTGGTGTTGTTTCCAGAACCAATCGAACAGATTGAACTAAGTCTAATAGATTGTGTTGACTACCTGCAGATTCTTCATATAATTTCTGAAATCACTGAAAACGTGTATAAAATCTTGGAAAACGTTATGGCGTTGAACAAGAAAGCACTTCCAAAGCATATCCTGGGTCCTCTATGCGAGGCATGTATTCATGTACAAGCTTTGTATGATCGGTCTATTCAGGCTCTTCTATCTAAAGACGTGCTTGAGGCTAATGACATCTTGGATAGCGAGTCAAACATCGAAAGCCTCTGGCATATATGCAAAAAAGCGAACGAGAAGTCTCAAATAGGTAGTCTCACCCTCGCCCACGTTTACTTGCTCATAGACAATGTGAAGCAGATACAGCAATACTCCAGTGAAATTGCTGAAATTGCCATTGATAGAACCGAAGCAGAGCTGAAGAGAGTGGACTAGCCGAACAGATTGTGCGACAGAGCATACTTCAAATTTACGCAACATCATTGAACATTCAAAAATTCTTACTTACGCACTACATATGAGCCGTATCATTATTTAGGATGTTCTTGCGATTGGAACTGAAACGCAGATTTCTCCTTTGCTTTCAGTGTAACTAGTTTGGTAGGAGTCGATGACAATCAACAGCACAAACAATGTATTCCCGATTACCGGTCAAAGTTTAAACTCTGGTAACTAGATTTAACTATTTAAACAGTTTATATAAATTCGTCAGCTAAGTTTAAATATTCTCATGGTATGATGACCTTGCTGTTTGGAGAGCTGAAAGTTGTTTGATTCATGGGTCGTAGCACCAATATCGGCCTTAATCTCAATCATGGTAAGCTTCTACCTTTACTATTATATTAGCAAGCAGAACAGCGGAACCAAGAGAATGCAAGAGGTTTCCGCTGCGATAAGGGAAGGAGCAAACGCTTTTCTGAGACGAGAATACAAGATCTTGGCGATCTTCGTTTTCATAATGGCTACATTGATTGGAATTCTGCTCCCCACCCCAATATGGACAAGCGGAAATGCAGTTCAAAACCTAAGTCTAGCTGTAGCATACATGTTTGGTGCTTTTTGTTCAGCGCTGGCTGGATTTCTTGGTATGAATGTGGCAACAAGATCAAACGCGAAGGCAGCGAATGCAGCCAAAGAAGGCATTAACAAGGCTTTTCCAATTGGTTTCCGTGGTGGAGCTGTAATGGGCTTATCAGTTGTAGGTTTTTCGCTCCTTGGGGTAAGTGTGGTCTACGCAGTCACGCATGATCCTGGCACAGTCTTAGGCTTCAGTTTTGGTGCGAGCGCACTCGCACTCTTTGCAAAGGCAGGTGGAGGCATATACACAAAAACTGCGGACATAAGCGCTGACTTGGTCGGCAAAGTGGAGCTCAGCATTTCTGAAGACGACCCGAGGAATCCTGCGGTCATAGCTGACAATGTTGGCGACAATGTGGGAGATGTTGCGGGAATGGGAGCGGACTTGGCTGATTCATATATCGCAAGTATAGTGGCGGTAATGATACTTGGGTACGCATTAAGAGACGTATTTCCTATAGCACACGAAATCGCGTTAGTTTTTGCTGGTCTGGGAATAATCGCCTCTCTCGTTGGTTTGGCAACTGTAAGAGTCGGAGAAAAGGGCAATCCTGGAAAGGCGCTCAACACAGGAACTTACATTACCTGTATGCTCTACGCACTATTGACGTTAGCAACGACGGTCTACCTTAATGTTAATCTTCGGATATGGGGTGCTACGCTGATTGGATTGGTAGCGGGGATTGTAATAGGAATAACTTCGGACTATTATACGTCCATAGATCGTACGCCTGTCAAAAAGACGGCTGAGACCTCTAGGAGTGGGGCGGCGTTAAACATAATCACAGGTTTTTCATATGGGCTGCATAGTGTTTTTCCCCCTTTGATAGGAATAGGCGTGGCATCCGCAGTCGCATATTTCCTTTGCAGTTCTATAGGAGAGGGATATGCCGTTTTTGGCGTTGGAATGGCTGCTTTGGGAATGCTATCAATCGTTGGAATGATAGTTGCCAGCGATGCGTATGGACCTATAGTTGACAACGCCAAGGGTGTAGCTGAACAATCCGGACTTGGAAAAGAAGTGATCGCTGTAACAGACAGGCTTGACGCCGCAGGCAACACGGCTAAAGCCATAACGAAGGGTTTTGCAATAGGTGCAGCAGGATTAACAGTAATTGCTCTACTCGCCGCATACAGAGAGATAGCAGGGGCTGTTGATTTCAACTTGATGGATCCACTGGTCTTGCTTGGAGCTTTCATCGGCATTGCTATCCCCCCAGTATTCTCTGCAATGGTAATGCTTGGCGTAGGGAAAAATGCTCATAGAATGATTGGAGAGATCAGAAGGCAATTCAAAGAAATTCCAGGCTTGAAAGAGGGAAAGGAAGATGCGAAGCCTGATTATGCAAGGTGTGTTGACATCGCGACTGTTGGAGCATTGAAAGAGCTTCTACCTGCAAGTCTTGTGGCAATAATCGTTACACTGGCTATGGGTTTCATTGGAGGCATAAGTGCTTTAGGTGGATACCTTGCAGGAAGCATATTCTCAGGTTTGCTTTTTGCTTTGCTAATGGCTAATTCAGGGGGACTCTGGGACAATGCTAAGAAATATATCGAAGCTGGTGCTTATGGCGGTGAAGGTTCGGAAGCACATAAAGCCTCGGTTGTTGGCGACACAGTTGGTGACCCATTCAAGGATACTGCAGGTCCTTCACTCAACACCTTGATAACAGTGATGTCGCTAGTTGCCTCAATGTTTGCAGTGCTGATTGCACGATACAATCTGGTAAGTCTCTTTGTCTAGTTATTGGAGTGTGATTGAGATCGATTTTGGAAAAATCTTGCTTGAAAAAGTTGAGGAAGACTTTCAGAAAAGACGAAAAGAGGTTGTTAATCGGTCAGAAGCTTTGAAGTTTCTCCTGACTACGATTGCAAAAGCGGGTAGGTGGTACCTTACAACAAACGTAATGGGAATGGACACTCACCATCCTGAACTGGAGAGAGATTTGGAATTGTTAGAAGGAAGTGGTTTGATTGAGAGCAAGGTCAAATACACAAAGCATAACTCATACCGTGAATACTCGGTCACTAAAAAAGGGGAAGCTATAGTCAGCTGCTCGTAGCAGAAAATCTAGCTGTCAAAAGTATTTGTAGAGATCTTAACCAAGCTAGAATTTAAATTATTCTAGTAAATTTAAACTAATCAATCGCTTTATTTAAGTTCAAAGAATAAGTTTAAATATACGTTGTTCATGCAGCGTCTAACAGAACGGTGAAACCTAGGGAAGAGCTCGTCAATATGTCAGCAGAAGAAGGCGTACATGAAGCATTGAAGAAGATAAAGTCTATCAAGAATGAAATAAGCAGACTCACCGCGAAAATCCACAGACGGGTCAAGGAAATGGAAAACGAAGCATCAGAAAACGGGGTCATAATATTTCGAAACGATCCTGTCATAAGTGATGCGATAATAGAGTTACTTGGTCTTAACCGTAAGGGGCCAGAAATATGCGCCCGGCACCATCTGTCGGGAAGTGCGTACGATGAATTCAGAAATGAACCGAAAGTCTTCAGACACCTGAATTTGTCAGAATCGTGTGCAAACGCGCGCGTATATCTAAAGAAGATTTGTCGGGCAGGAGTCAATCCGAAAATTAATGTAAAGAAGCTTGTGGGAAGAAATGAGAGACTCTCTTAGATCGTTTGTTTCTGCTCTAATCGTAGTCGTGATGGTCTTTTTGTTGATAGCTCTACCTTATGCTGTAATAGAAGCCTTTGGATTGGAAGCAGAGAAGCTAGTGTTGCTTATGAATCTGGCTGTTTTGGCAGTTTTCTCTTTGGCCTTCTCGATTCAGTGGTTAGTCAAGTATAAGCAAACTGGGCCACGATTTGAGGAGACCCTCGAGAGAAAAGGAGGAGTTAATGTGAGCGCAGACGAAAGTGGAGTAAATGGTATTTTTCTAGAATTTGAACGAGAACTACTCTCAACTCCAGCGACAGATTATTACTACCCATGTCGCGGATCAGGCGGAGCGTCGCCGAAGGAGGCGAACAAATGACGCATGTTGTCGTGTATGTTTGTTTGATGCTTTCCAGTGTGGCTTTTGCTTCACTTTTAGTGCTGTTGGTCAAGCAAATAATCGAATATAGGCGCACAAGTGCCTGTCTACAAATGCGTCGGGAGGAGATTCGGCGGACACGCCTCTTCCGTCTTTCTTTCTTGCATCAGGGCGAGAATTGGCGGAAAAGTCGTCGAAGTATCAGACAAGAAAAGGAATGTGACAAATAGAGATGGATATGACAGCAATTCCCACTTTCGTCAGATTTGCAGGATTGTTTCCAATTCTTGCCATAACGCTGCTTCCATTGCCCCTTACATATGCTCTCATCCATTAGATGTTCATGGGACGCGATAGACATGGAAGACGTTCTACTTTTGATAGTCATTACTTATGGTGTCTCATTGAGCTTCGGTCATTTGATGCAAAAATATCTTAGAATGCCATGGATGTTTGCCTCGCTATTCTTTGGTATAGTTCTCTCTGCACTTGGACTCTTCACTCCTACATTAGGAAGCGATGTTTTCAAGCTGCTGGAAACTTTTGGAATGTATTTTCTTCTTTTCATAATAGGGTTTAGCCTAGATTTCAAAAGGATCGCCAAGTTGAAGAAATATGTCGTGTTAGGTACGATTGTCATAATTGGCATTGAATCCCTCCTTGGAAGTTCACTTCTTTATTTTGTCTTTCCAGCGGAAGTAAATCACTCTTATCTAATTGCCATAATCACTGCTATGTCCTTCGCAACTGTTGGCGAAGCTATTCTGTTACCTATTCTCAATGAGTTTGGGGTCATCAAAACAATCTTTGGTCAACTCACGCTTGGAATAGGGACTCTTGACGACATCATAGAAGTCTTGATGCTTGCGGTTGTCGCTGTCTTACCTGGGTTCCTACCAGTGACGCAAGCAAAAATTTTTCCAGATCCTTTGATAATCTTTTCAGATCTGGGTTGCCTGCTATTCCTAGCGTTTATGATGATGAGGGTTGGAGGCAAGATTAAAAGAGTTTTGGAGAAAAATCATCTTCCACCCTATTTTTACTCCCTTCTCACATTATTCATCTGTTTTTCTTTTATTGCTTTAGGAGGACTTGTCTTCGAAAGCTTGGCAACAGTAGGTGCAATTTTCGGCGGCATTGCCTTTAGGGGGTTACTACCAAAGGAAAGACTGTATCAGAACGAGAGAGCTGTGGAATTCTTGGGTTATATGCTTCTTTCTCCGCTCTTCTTTCTAAGCATAGGAGCCTCGGTTTCTGTAACCTCATTGGTCGTTTATCCTTTGTTAATTGCGCTCATCTGGCTTGTCTCCAAAGGTTCAAAACTTTTCGCTTCTTTCTTGCTTTTCCGCAAATTGCTTGGTAGTAAATACTCTCTGTTGCTGGGGTTTGGGCTTAGTGTAAGATTCAGCACAAGCTTGATCGTTCAGTTCATTTTGCTGAATTTTGGATTAATCTCATTAGCTTTGTATTCCTCGTTAATTGCAACTGCTATACTAATGAAGCCAGTGATAATAGGCTTTTATTCATGGAGCTTGTCTAAGGAGAGGCCTCCATGAAGCAATTCCAGCTACTGACTAACCATGTTATCTGCACAAGAGAATACTTGTTTTCAAACGCTTGATTTGAATCTCTTTTTCCTGAAAAGACTCATCGCGCGCGCTATTACCTAATAAACACTCAGTCATATATTATGAAAATAATCCGGCAACCATCCACACCAAAAACTGGGGGGGAACACACATGCCTGTGTTAAACATAGTAGATATTTGAGTGATTAAATTTGTTCGGGCCACTTGGTTTTTGAGTGTGTTGGTATTATTGTCTCAGTGTTTTGAACACCATTAATGTTCGCAATTCTGCGGCTGATGAGCTCTGTAATCTTCTTTGAGCTTGGTACGACTATTTCGCGTTCAGTTTCCAGCACAACAATTAAATCTTTTTCTCCTGTGATCATGTGAACTTCCTTCACTTCGCCGATTTTCAACAGCTTTTCCATTACTTCTTCTTCCTTTCCCAACTCCACACTTAGAAGGACAAACGCCCGTGCTTTCCTCTTCATTTCTCTAGCGCTCATAAACATTAACCTCTCAAAATACAAGCTTAGTGCTTCAGTTTTTAAGCTTTACGCGTGTTGCATAATGTTTTAAAGCGACGGCGAAAATGTCTCTTCAGAGGGTGAAGGGATTTGGCTTATTGTTGGAAATGTGGAGCAAAGTTGAAGGAAGAAGATGAGTTTTGTTATTCTTGTGGTGCTGAGGTTACTAAGGTGATTAAAGAAGAGTTCTCGGTTTCCTCTGACAACCTGATTGAAAAGGTAAAGGAGTTACTTCATGAAGGAAACGTGACCAGAATAATCGTTAAAGACGATAAGGGAAAGTCGCTGTTGGAGATACCTGCCACAGTGGGAGTCATAGGCGTTGTGTTCGCTCCTTGGCTTGCGGCTTTAGGCGTAATCGCTGCTTTAGCCACTAATTGCAAAATTGTTGTTGAAAGAAGAGAATGACTCATTCGCGTTCACTAGCCTAGATACAAAGAAAGAGCTAAAGCCATATTATTCAGTTTTTGCAATCATCAAAGCTAGTCCTAACAGCAGTAATACAATGCCTAAAAAGCCGAAGAGCCCTGTGAAACCACCTAATGCTTGAGTGCTCGTAAACGAGTAATATGTAGCTAAGGCTCCAATAATGAGGAGTAGTAAGCCAAAGAATTTTTCAGCGGCTGCTAATCCGAAACCGCCTTCTTCACTGCTCATATCTTATTCTTCCTCTCAATATCCCTTTTACGATTGTAAACGTTCCAAGATTAAAGTATTTCCTTCGAAGTTCCAGAAAGCCAAGACATCGCGTGCGTGTTATGTTAACTTGTTTTCTCTAACTTCGCTGGCAGATATTCATCTACAATGTAGGTTAAACCGTACCTGCTAAAGGCTTCTTGTTCCGCCTTTCGCTTTATCTTTAGAAACGTCTTGATCTCTCTTCGCCATAGTGGGTCTTTATAGCGTGGATCCCTCTGCAGTTCATAAAGCCTCTTTATGTCAACCTCGTCCAGAGGATCTGTAGGCAGCTTGTAATCCACTATATCCGTTGCCCAGACGCCGCTCCATTTTGCATCTGGAGTTGTCAACTCTCTTAAGTGTGCAGCATTTGCAGAGCCTGAGATTATCACCATGGCTATGTGCATCCCCCAAGGGTCTCCGTCCGTGAAAATGTAAACTGGGATGTTCAGCTCTCTGTTAAGTCTTCTAATGAAGTGTCTCGTCGCCCTTGGCGCTTGTCCTGCTGTCAAAACAAGTAACGAGTTAAACTTATTATGTACGTTCTCTTCTACAAACCGCGTGAATAAGCCGCCTTTCTCTATGGCTATAACCTTGTCTGCTGTCGTCTTCACGAACTCAGAAGAGGTCAAAGCTGGTCCGACCATGACACCGTCCGGGTGGGAAGTCAGATTCAGCCTTTTCCCCTCGTATCCAGGCACGGTGTATTCTATTGTTAGATCGCCGAAGACCGCTGAACGTTCTTCTGGGAAAATGTTAAAGTCTTCTCTGGAGAATCCCATGACTGTTTCTAGGTCTGTTATGATGTTGTTGGATTCTTGCTGGTCTTTGAACTTCATTTCGTATGCTTGTGCGGAATAATAGACATCCCTTAGGGTTGACGTTTTACGTTGAGAAGCGAGTTCGTGGGAAAATAGCGCGGTCCAAACGAGTTGTGTGAAAGGTCTCAGATGACGTATGTTGCGGGCTTTCCTCCGAACCGTTCTGTCTCCTAAAATGAACTGCCTTACTTGCGGGTCGTAATAGATGTTTTCTGTTGAGCGGCTGGGCATCTCTATCGACGGGAATTCTCCCTTATCAAGTTGTTCATAAATTTCAAGCCCGAGGTTTTCCAGACCCGCTGAGACCTCTTTTTTTCTTTCCGTTATGCTTTTACTTTTTCTCGGTTTCAATACTCTTCATCCTCCATAAAAGCTTCTTTATGTCTGGCGTTTTTTCTTTACCAGCAAGTTGCGCCGAGAACTGGGCTATCTTTGGCAGGTATTTACTGAAGATTCCAAGCCTTTTTCGCTCCCTGTCCACGTGCTCCCTCTTCGTTAAGAAACGTTGGAGTTGACGCGCGACCCCGCGCAATCCGTTAGCTATCTCTTTTCTGACTTCCGGTCTGTCCGCGATGAATTCTTTTCCAACAGTCTTGTATGGAATCTTTGTGCTGCAGATATGCACCACTATTGCGATTGGCATGTCTGGAGTAACCTTGTATCTTCGCCAGTTGATAGAGTTTATCATCCTTACTGAGACGTCGCTTGCCTCGTCATACAGCAGGGGAATTCTGTTGGCGAAACGATAAATCAGGGAGTTTCCTTTCCTTGGAATCTCCCCTCCGTAGGCAATCGCCACTTCGATGATGAAGGGGTGGCCGGCATAGGCGGCTGGTCTACGCTGATGGACAGCCGCGAACTCAGGCTTCAACTCTTTCAGTACTCCTGCCCTTAACAGTTCTGCGCCTAAAGGTGACAAGCAACTTGCGTCTGGTGGCAAGAATTCTGTGAACCTTTTCAGCATACGCATTAACCTGACGACTTCTTTATGGGAAAGCTTCTTGGGGTTTTTGGAAGGTGTTATGTTGCTGAATTCCAAGAATCTGCTGGCGGTTTTTTCTCCGACTCTGTGGAAATGATTCTTCAAGAATTCAAGCATGTTGCGGTAAGGTGTTACTTGTATGAGGCGTTGGAGAAGCTCCACGTCAACGCCGTAGGGGTGTGGCAAGGTCTCCTTCGGTGGGTCAGGCATCTCCTCGGTGACTCTTGCAAACTTGTACAATCTGCCTTTTGGGTCGACAAAAGTCAAATTCGCGTAGGGGTTCATCATGGCTGTCTGTTTGAAATATTCCAGTATTTTTGGCATAGCCCTGAAATAGTCGCCTTCAAGGCTGAACTCAACTATTGTTCCGCGCCATCCTTCCTTATTTATGAGCACTTTTCTGTCAAGTATGATGGGGCGGTTTCTTCGAATGTCGATCATCAGTTTGTACGTGTATACTTTTGAGATGCCTGTGCTTGAAATTATGCAAGCAGGCTGGTGGGTTGTGATCTGCCCATATAAGATCGCCATTTTTCCGCCTAGACCAAAGGTTCCTCTCTGCTGTTTTAGCTTGTATTTTGAGCCGAAGAGCACTTGTCCGAAGGCTGATGGTATATGGCGGGGGGGAACTCCTATTCCGTTGTCCTCAACCCTCAACTTGTAAATCTTTGTTTC
>Ga0209636_10008071_pt1 | contig 10718 bp, 6 predicted proteins | sample DeeMarSWOR152_54_FD_187464 | JGI IMG/M metagenome (GOLD analysis project Ga0209636, IMG submission 187464) | Marine sediment microbial communities from White Oak River estuary, North Carolina - WOR-1-52-54 (SPAdes) (version 2) | ecosystem: Environmental > Aquatic > Marine > Intertidal zone >... | reverse complement strand
CATCTTTCTGTGTTTATCGCTATAATTGGATTGACTGATCGGGGCGTAGCGCAGTCTGGTTAGCGCACAGCGTTCGGGACGCTGGGGTCAGGGGTTCAAATCCCCTCGCCCCGATTTTTTTTATATTGGTTTATTCCTCTTTTCCTCTTATGAATAAAGGATTTTCGACTTTTTACATTCGGTCATTTATGGTCAAAAACAGTCAATATTCCAGCAAAACGCTGCAAAATCGGTGACATTTTAGCGTAATTTACCGAAAGTAAAACAATAAAGATAAATATAAATAGAGTCGCAGACGGGCCTAAATGAACCATCGAGTAGCTGAAAATAACAAGAGACAAAAGGTTAACCTGAACGATTAATTTCAGTACTTTATGTTTAGCAATTAAATTAGCGGCAAATGGGGAATATTTGTAATATAATTCAACAAATTCACGACCAAGTTTATTTGACATTAGGAATTTATCCCTGAAATCTTTTAGAATCCTCACATAAGGATGAAGCGGAGAACCGTAAGCTGCTGTTGCAATGAAACAAGGGCTCTTATTCACCTCTTCCCACACATCATCTATTTCTTCTTCTATGACTTTAATGCTAAAACTGGCATTTATAGACTTATCTGAATCCATGGTTATTGATAGCGGATTAGCTGTATCTGATGCATCACCACTCCACTCACTAAAATTGTAGCCATCGTCTGGATGGGCGCTTATGTTAATTCTTACTGCATGATCATAAATGTAAGTTCCAGGCTGAGGAACAGTTATCCCTCCAGAACCAGCAGACAGGCTCAGCGTGTGTTCCCCTGAACATAAACTGTAGACAACTGCATCGCTTTCTTGAGGTGCAATAGTTGTATCTTGAGGTGCAATATCTGTATCTTCAGGTGTTATATCTGTATCAGCAGGGATGATATCAGCATCTGAAACTTCGGCATTCGACTCTTTTACAAATCTACAGGCTGGGTCAATATCTCCATTGGAAGAAAGCTTTAGGATCAGGAAATCCCGCCTTCCTGCACCATAGGAGGATATGACGCCGGCGACAATGTACCCCCCATCATTTGTCTGCTGAATGGAATGAGCTTCGTCGCTATAACCTCGCCCATATGTCTTCTGCCACTCAATCGTTCCATCTGAAGATAGCTTTAAAACCAAAAAATCATAAAATCCAGAGCCAGCGACTATATACCCTCCATCACTGGTCTGCTGAATGGAACGAGCAATCTCACTTTCATTTCCTCCATATGTCTTTTGCCATTCAATCGTTCCATCTGAAGCAAGCTTTAAAACCAAGATATCTCCACTTCCAGCTCCAAAAGAGCTGGTTTCGCCCGCAACAATATACCCTCCATCACCTGTCTGCTGAATGGAATGTGCAATCTCACTTTCACTTCCCCCATATGTCTTCTGCCACTCAATCGTTCCATCTGAAGCAAACTTTAAAACCAAGATATCGACATTTCCAGCTCCAAATGACTCAGTTTGGCCTGCAACAATATACCCTCCATCATTTGTCTGTTGAATGGAGGAAGCCTCTTCAGGTTGACTTCCTCCATATGTCTTCTGCCACTCAATCGTTCCATCTGAAGATAGCTTTAAAATCCAGATATCTAATACGTAAATATTTTCTCCTGTGTAACCTGCGACAATATATCCTCCGTCATTTGTCTGCTGAATGGAGCGAGCTCTATTAATAACACTTCCACTATAGGATTTTTGCCATTCAATGCTTCCATTAAATGAGAGCTTTAAAACCCAAATATTCCAACCACGTATTGCAATGTCGCCTCCAACAATATACCCTCCATCATTGGTCTGCTGAATGGAATGAGCTTCGTCGCTATAATCTCGCCCACATGTCTTCTGCCACTCAATAGAACCATCTGAAGATAGCTTTAACACCAAGACATCTCCACTTCCAGCTCCAAAAGAGCTAGTTTTGCCCGCAACAATATACCCTCCATCACTGGTCTGCTGGATGGAATAGGCATAGTCATCCTCGCTTCCTCCATAGGTTCTTGCCCACTGGGCATTGAGAGATAAAAAGGAAGTGAAATTAAAGAGAAGAATTAGGGCCAGGATTCTTCCTTTCATTTTTCATCTCTAACATGGTGAAGTGTAATAGATACACTTTAACAAAAAAATTAATTTTTTCATTTTTATAAGTTTTTTAGTCATATTTAAAACAAGAAGCGATAGGAACTTGTATTCTTTATTTTTCTGTTCTGCCGCCTGAATTTGCGTCGGTAACGCCAAACAAGACAAACTGGAGGAACAAAAATAACGATAAACACAGCTGCGGTGATTGTCGAGCCAAAATAAAGTATCGAGTAACTGAAAACTACGAAAGGAAAGAGATTCATCTGGGCAATTACTTTCAATACTTTATGTTTTGCAATTAAATTCGTAACAAATGGGGAATATTTGTAATAAAAGCTAACCAGCGAACGACCAAGTTTATTTGATATAAGGTATTTGTCCTTGAATTCTCGCAGAATCTGCACATAAGGATGAAGCGGAGAACCGTAAGCTGCTGTTGCAATGAAACAAGGGCTCTTATTCACCTCTTCCCACACATCATCTATGACTATCATGCTAAAATTGGCATTTATAGATTTATCTGAATCCATGGTTATTGATAGCCAACGATCTGTGCTTGATACATCTCCACTCCACTCACTAAAATTGTAGCCCTCGTCTGGATCGGCGCTTATGCTAATTCTTACTGCATGATCATAAATGTAAGTTCCTGGCTGAGGAGCAGTTGTCCCTCCAGAACCAGCAGACAGGCTCAGTGTGTGTTGTCCCCCTGAACATAAATCATAGACAAGTGCATCGCTATCTTTAGGTGTAATAGTTGTATCTTTAGGTGTAATAGTTGTATCCTGAGGGATTATATCTGTATTAGAGGAGCTAATACCAGCATCTGAAACTTCGGCATTTGACTCTCTTATAAATCCACAGGCTGGGTCAATATCTCCATTGGAGGAAAGCTTTAGGATCAGGAAATCTCGCTCTCCTGCACCATAGGAGTCTGTGGAGCCGGCAACTATATACCCTCCATCGCTAGTCTGCTGAATGGATGAAGCCTCATCCGATTGAATTCCCCCATATGTCTTCTGCCACTCAATATCTCCCACTAGGCTGAGCTTTAAAACCCAGATGTCTCCATTTCCAGCTCCAAAAGAACTCGTTTCGCCCGCAACAATATACCCTCCATCACTCGTCTGCTGAATGGAATGAGCACTCCCACTTTCACTGCCATAAGCCTTTTGCCATTCAATAGTTCCATCTGAAGCAAGCTTTAAAACCAAAAAATCACCCGATCCAGCGCCAGCGACTATATACCCCCCATCATTTGTCTGCTGAATAGAACGAGCAATCTCACCTTCACTTCCTCCATATGTCTTTTGCCATTCAATCGTTCCATCTGAAGCAAGCTTTAAAATCCAAATATCTGAACTCCCAGCCCCAAAGGCCATAGTATAGCCTGCAACAACATACCCTCCATCACTTGTATGTAGAATGGAAGAAGGTTTGTCATCTTTGCTTTCTCCATAAGTTTTAGTCCATTCAATAGTTCCATCAAAAAAAAGCTTTAAAATAAGAATATCATGACCTTCAGCATCATTGATGCCAGTATTGCCTGCAACGATATACCCGCCATCACTGGTCTGCTGAAGTGAATAGGCATAGTTTATTAAATCATCACCATAGCTTTTTTGCCATATAATATCTCTATTGGAGGATAGCTTTATAATCCAGAATTGGTGGCCGAAACCCGAAACTGAAATGGAGCCTCCAATAATATATCCTCCATCATTTGTCTTCTGAATGGAATAAGCATTATTCGTGTAATCACTGATATCTTCCCCATATGTCTTCTGCCATTCAATCTCTCCCCATATGTTGAGCTTTAAAATCCAAATATCTAGATATTCAACACCAAAGGATTCTGTGGAGCCATAAACAATATACCCCCCATCACTGGTCTGCAGAATAGAACTGGCAAAATCATCCTCGCTTCCTCCATAGGTTCTTGCCCACTGGGCATTGAGGGATAAAAAGGAAGTGAAATTGATAAAAAAAATTAGGGCCAGGATTTTTCCTTTCATTTTACTCTTCCTATATATTCTCAATAGAAATTAAAATGGTTAATGGCAATCCTCACTTATAAATTAGGCCATACCCTAAAATGAACAAGCTTATCACCTCTGAAAACCAATCTAATGTATGCATAACGTTTATCCTCATATTTTTTACCCGCAGTATGAGCATAGGTGGTACCCTTGGAAGAAATAGTCCCATTCGAGACAGTTTCAGTGCGGAGTAATTTGAAAAAGACCATAACTCTATATGTTCCTTTTGGGGAAAAAATCTGACTTGCCTCTTGCTCTGTAAACGCTGTCCTTCCTTTAATTTCTTTAGAAACGTCTTTAAGGGTGGGGTCTTTTGTCGTCCAAAACTTGTTACATAGAAAACCCCATGTATCTTCTACCTTTGAAAGCACTTCTTCAGAGCCTTTATCTATCATAGGCTCTAAGCCACTAACATAAATCTTAACCTGTTCACGGTCAACGGAAACACAGCTTAAAAGAAAAACAAATACGATTGATATACTTAAAAATTTGAGTTTCATTTTGCCCCCACTTATAAAAATTCTAACTCGCTAAGCGTTCTTTTTCACCCTAGAAAGCCAGGATTTAGGGGATTTGGGTTTCATTCGCCATGGTTTCTTCGAAAATATGGAAAGATGGGAATCATAATGATAAGAAGTAGTATCCCACCTGTAGCTATCGGCCCAAAATGAACCATCGAGTAACTGAAAATAACAAGAGACAAGAGGTTAACATGAACGATTAATTTCAATACTTTATTTTTAGCAATGAAATTCGCAACAAATGGGGAATATTTGTAATATAATTCAACAAATTCACGACCGAGTTTATTTGACATTAGGAATTTATCTCTGAAATCTCTTAGGACTCTCACATAAGGATGAAGCGGAGAACCGTAAGCTGCTGTTGCAATGAAACAAGGGGACTTCTTCACCTCTTCCCACACATCTCCTATGACCTTAGTACTAAAACTGGCATTTATAGACTTATCTGAATCCATGGTTATTGATAGCGAAGCGTCTGTACTTGATACATCACCACTCCACTCACTAAAATTGTAGCCATCGTCTGGATCGGCGCTTATGCTAATTCTTAATGCATAATCATAAATGTAAGTTCCAGGCTGAGGAATAGTTGTCCCTCCAGAACCAGCAGACAGGCTTAAAGTGTGTTGCCCTGAACATAAACTGTAGACAATTGCCTCGCTTTCTTGAGGTGTAATATCTGTATCTTGAGGTGTAATATTTGTATCTTCAGGTGTTATATATGTATCTGCAGGGCTGATACCAGCATCTGAAACTTCAGCATTTGATTCTTTTACAAATATACAGGCTGGGTCAATATCTCCATCGGAGGAAAGCTTTAAGATCAGGAAATCCCGCTTTCCTGCACCATAGGAGCCTGTGGAACCCGCGACAATATACCCTCCATTATTTGTCTGTTGAATGGACGAAGCCTCATCCACGTTATATCCTCCATATGTCTTTTGCCATTCAATCGTTCCATCTGAAGCAAGCTTTAAAACTAAAAAATCACCCGATCCAAAACCAGCTACTATATACCCCCCATCACTGGTCTGCTGAATGGAATAAGCTTCCTCCGACTGACTTCCTCCATATGTCTTCTGCCACTCAATCGTCCCATTTGAAGCAAGCTTTAAAACCAAGATATCTCCACTTCCAGATCCAAATGACCAAGTCTGGCCTGCAACAATATACCCCCCATCACTGGTCTGCTGAATGGAATAAGCTTCCTCCGATTGACTTCCTCCATATGTCTTCTGCCACTCAATAGTCCCATTTGAAGCAAGCTTTAAAATCCAGAAATCATCAAGTCCGGCTCCAAAAGATTCAGTATAGCCCGCAACAATGTAGCCTCCATCGTTGGTCTGCTGAATGGAATAAGCAAGCTCATATTCACTGCCCCCATAAGCCTTCTGCCATTCAATAACTCCATTAGAGGAGAGCTTTAAAATCCAGAAATCACGCAAACCTGTGCCAAAGGAGTTAGTGGAGCCAGTAACGATATACCCACCTTCACTTGTCTGTTGGATGGAATAGCCATCTTCAGAATTGCCTCCTCCATAAGTTTGCTGCCATTCTATTTCCCCTGATGAAGTGAGCTTTAAAATCCAGAAATCATCAAGTCCGGCTCCAAAAGATTCAGTGTAGCCCGCAACGATATACCCTCCATCACTTGTCTGCTGAATGGAGGAAGTAATATCATCATTGCGGTACCCATAAATTCCATAAATTTTCTCCCATTCTATTTCCCCTGATGAAGTGAGTTTTAAAATCCAGAAGTCATAATATATACGATAATACAAACCAGTATAAAAAGTATATCCTGCAACTCCTGCGACAACATAGCCCCCATCACTTGTCTGACAAATGGAATAAGCACATTCATCCTCACTTGTTCCATATGTTCTTGCCCACTGGGCATTGAGAGATAAAAAGGAAGTGAAATTAAAGAGAAGAATTAGGGCCAGGATTCTTCCTTTCATTTTATTCTCGCCACAGATTCTCAATGGAAATTAAAATGTTTAACAGTCTTTTTTCCATCAAAACATATATCCAAGTTTTAAAAATAGGGTATGACCTTGAGTTCCTTTTACTCCGAACCTTGCTGTTCCCTTCTGGTAGACCAGTTGAATGGAACCAAAAGGAGGCTTGAATGTGTAGACACATACCGCATGAAAATTTATTTTGTCGATAGCTGAATTTGTTTGTAAAAAGAATTTCCAAAAAAGATTTTTACTCACATAATTCGTTATTTTGAGCACATTGATGGTCGTTTTATTAAATAGAAGTGGAGGATCATATTTCTCGATATGACAAAGGATATATTCTGAGAATAAAGTTTCAGTTATTTTGAGCTTTTTGGATAGCTCAAGCATTTGAAAATCCGAGCCATAATTTCTTCCATAACTGAATGAAAGACTGATCGACTTCCATTCCCCATCGAAAAACTCACTGCGGAACCTTGTTCGCCAATTCCGGAAATCCTTAATGTATAACCTTACCCATCCGCCTCTATCAGGCATATAAATCAGCCTGGGCTCTAGTAAATACTCATTGAGCTTATACTCCATAGTGTGAACTACAGAAACAGTAAACTTGCTTTTTAAATCAAAAAAGAGTCCCTCATCAATCTGCCAGCTTCGCAAAGTGCCATCCATTCCCCAATAAATATTATAGTTTGAACGGTATCTAACCCGCTCAAAAAGCCCTTTTTTGAATGAAAAAGTCTTATTTACGGCTGAATCCAGCTCCCTACGGTTGTCATCGGGGATAAAACCCACGTGATTAACTTTATCAGCAAAATTTTCGCTTATCTGTGTATAGGTGAGATGAATATGGAAGGTTTTTGTATCATAACTTGGACCGAGGAAAAAGGAAATGTTACTTTTTCTGTTATCTTCATAACCCAAAGCGAACTGGCCTTCAAATTTAAATTTATCATTGAAGTGAAGATCAGCATAAATCCCCGTAGTTCCGATGTTTTTTTTATTTATATGTTTATTGGCCGCAATAAAACCAAATAGCGATGAATTCGTTATGCCTCGTCTTCTCAGAGAAAAAACCGAAAAATTCGCTGAATCTTCATCGAGAAACTCATCTTCTTTCGACTGGACGCTCATTCCGGAAAACTCAAAAGCCCCAAAATTCGCATTGAGTTCCACTCCGCCATAAATATCCCCTATTCTCTTTGAGTAAAACAAATCTGCTCGCTGCTGATAAACCTCTGAACCTTCCAGAAAGAACTCTCTTTTCTCCGGAAGATAGAGCTCGAAAGGAGTAAAATTGACCTGTTCCTGGTCTGGCTCGACAGTGGCAAAATCAGGATTAATCGTCAATCGGCCTGACATCTGAGGAGAAAAAGCATAGCGGGCATCAATGCCTGCTGTTGCTTCAGTCTTTTTCCCCGATTCTGACCTGGAGAGAATATAAGGTGTGATTTTTGCTTTTCTCTCCAGTTTTAAAAGATCCTGTTCTCCAAGATCAAGCACTTTTAATTTTCCAAGCTTATCAAATTCAAAAGGAGGATCAAGCGGGCCTTTCCAAAAAATGCCGTCTAATCGAGGCACTATTCTAGATAAGCTCAAGCCAAAGGCTTTCCCCTTTCCTGGTTCATCGAATATACTACTAAGTTCAATAGCGACCTCGGTGCTCCACCCGAAATCCGTTTTTTGACTGGATGATTTCCAGCTTCCATCCCATCTATAATTTATTGTTTGGCCATCTCTGGAAATCTTACCATCAGATCTAACTCCAAGGAAGTTAGTCGCAAAAAAATAGAAGTTCTCTCTATCATGAAATGTATCTATTAAGATGTATATCGAATCAGTACTTCTTAAATCGCCGTCTATGCTTGTCGCTTCAGCCTTGATCTCATCAGGCTCAGCATCGTAACAAAGAAATCCGATATAGACAAAATTATCATCATAAAGGATTTTGGCCGACGTTTTTATTTTGTGAGGTTCCCGTCTGTCAGGTTTGAGTTGAATAAAAGCAGCTGCATCCGGAGCTTTTTTCCATATCGATTCGTTTAACAGACCATCAATTTCTATCGATTTATCAATCCTTATGGCGAGAGGCTCTCTTTTCCCTTCCTGGCCTAATACCGGAAGAGATAAAAATATAAAATAGATAAAAAGGAGGATGGTCCTCATCATGGTATTGGTCTGACTCTACTGTATTATATACAAATTTTATGCCAAATTCATCCTCGAAGCTATCTATATCAATATCAATAAATTATTCTTTTATTACGAGATACAATATTGTAAAAATTAGGAGTTTTTTAAGAGCTTACTCGGCTGGAAATTTCCGGATCTTGCGTCTTACATTTCTTATCTTGCACATACTGTTAACAAGAAATGTGCTAATAGAATCAGAACTTTATTAAAGCAATACAAATATTCTTTGTCCTAAATAAGTGACAAATGTAGCATTTTTTACATTATTTAAATCACCAAATTAACAAATGCATATAGCTATTAGAATAAAAAAATCAGCAGCGGAAAAACTGTGTGTGAGAAATGTCGAATGTTGAGATGCGAACCCTTATATTACAGTTTGATCAATTCATACTCGCGGCTTCCCAGGCCAATCTCCTCTCCATGCTGGAGTTGAACTGACCAGTCCACATCATAGCCGACTTTCAGGATATCTCTGCCGCTCTTCTCTATCACTAAATCCGCAGAGGCTTGATCGACAGCGACAGGGTCGAGAGAACCAAGGATCCCGATATCTTCGACTACGGCCGGCTCATCCTCTGCCATGCAGTCGCAGTCCTTGGTGATTTTGAGCAAAACGTTTATGCATCCCGCATTCCCTTTGAAAGATTCCCAAAGGCTGTACGCATATTCACTCATTTTTTCCTGCACTCGAACAACATCCGAATCCCAGCGAAACTTGACCGCTCCGGCAGTACAGACCACAAGGCATTCTCCACACCCGATGCATTTCTCCTCGATGATGAACGCCTTATCCTCTTTATGAACGATGGCTTCGGAAGGGCAGTGATCAAAACACGATCCGCAATCCGTACAGTGTTTCGGGTTAATCCACGGATGCACCTCAGAGTGCTGGTCCAGCTTCCCTGCCCTCGATGCGCATCCCATCCCCAGGTTTTTTATGGCGGCTCCGAATCCTGATAATCCGTGGCCTGTGAAATGACTCAAGCAAACAAGCATGTCTGAGTTGAGGAATGCACTTCCAATCTTGGCTGTTTTCACCCTTTTCAGATTCACCTCGACTTCTTCGTCGTCTCCGCCTTTAAGTCCATCCGCAATGATGACCGGGATACCGACATTCTCAGGTGTGAATCCATGATCCCAGGCAAGGCGAAGGTGATCGATGGAATTGGACCTCTCACCGACATACAGTGTGTTGGAGTCCGTTAAAAACACCCGGGAGGTTTTGCTTTTGATCTGCTGGATGATGTCCACAAGCCAGTGAGGCTTGATAAACCCTGTATTTCCTTTCTCGCCAAAATGGATCTTCAAAGCCACGAAGGACTTATCGTCTATCTTCTCTATCAATCCTGTCTCGAGGAAAACCTTCTCCATCTTCGCTGCCAGAGCTTCATTCCCCTCCTCTCTTTTCGCCGGAATAAAAAAGACTCGACTCGGCACTTCTCTCTGACTCCTCATTCTCCTAAAACCTTCTTTGCGGCCTGCAGCCCTGAGCCAGGCATGAAACTGTAGCCCAGTGATGAAAGTGTCCTCTCCAGAGCATCCATAGCAAAAAGCACCTGGGATTCAGACAGGTTCCCCATATGACCCATTCTGAAAACCTTCCCGGCTGTCTCCCCTAATCCGCCGGCAACAACAACTCCATTCTCGGCAAACATTTTCCGGAAGGGCTGGTCCTCCACTCCCTCGGGATATTCAACAACCGAAAGTGTATCAGCCAGAAATGGCTCCTGAGTAAAAAAGGAAAATCCCAGTTCGGTTAAAGCCGTCCTTATGGCCCGGGCCACTCGAGCATGGCGGAGGAATCTTTTTTCCATTCCTTCCTCAAGGACGATCCTTGTGCTCTCATAGAACGCTCTGATTTCGTTGACACAGGGAGTCGAAAAGTATTTGGAC
>Ga0209636_10008070_pt1 | contig 10719 bp, 7 predicted proteins | sample DeeMarSWOR152_54_FD_187464 | JGI IMG/M metagenome (GOLD analysis project Ga0209636, IMG submission 187464) | Marine sediment microbial communities from White Oak River estuary, North Carolina - WOR-1-52-54 (SPAdes) (version 2) | ecosystem: Environmental > Aquatic > Marine > Intertidal zone >... | reverse complement strand
TCTAGATGCAACTTGGATAACAGTTGTGAAAACCGCAGCAGCCAGCGCTGTTGCAACCAAGTATCTTGCAAGGAAGGACGCAGAGACCTTAGGTTTAGTAGGCGCTGGACTTCAAGCCATAGCCCACCTTGAAGCTCTAGCCCAAGTTGCGAAGCTCAGGGAGGTTAATGTTTGGAGCAGAACCCGCGAGACCGCGGAGAAATTCATTAAAAGAATGAAAAAACAGCATTCAGAAATGAAGTTTACTATGGCTAAGGATTTGAGGGAGGCTGTGGAGAACTCTGACGTAGTGGCAACCGTAACGCCGTCTAGGCAACCCATCGTAATGGCGGATTGGGTGAAGCCTGGAACTCATATAAACGCTATGGGGGCTGATGCTCCCGGAAAGCAGGAGCTAAGTCCTGGAATCTTGAGTAAGGCGAAAATAGTTGTTGACGACTTGGAGCATTGCAGCCATAGCGGGGAGATAAATGTACCTTTGGCCCAAGGCCTAATCTCTAAGGAGGATATCTACGGAGAGATAGGTGAGATAGTTTTAGGCAGGAAACCTGGCAGAACCTCTCCCAGCGAAATCACCGTTTTTGCCTCAACAGGCGTAGCCATTCAAGACATAGCTGTAGCCCAGATAGTTCACAGAAAAGCCGTTATGCAAGGCTTCGGCACGAAAATAGATTTAACAGGGCCAACCCTAGAATTGCTATAAAACTGCAAGAAACAAAACAGCTTACCGACAAAGTAGCGGTTGCCAAGAATTTCGTATCCTCTCCCCACATAAAAACAGGACATCGGGCTCTCACAGTCCTATCCAAAGCTACCTCGGGCATAACCACCACAAAGTTTCTGATGGAAAACGAGCACCAAAATCTTAAAAACGTACAGTGCATAAATAATGACCCCCAATTGGAAGGTAACTGAATATGGAAACGCATAAAGAAATTGTAGAGAAAGCCAGCAAATATCTGATAACAAGCATGCTAACCAAAATGCAACCCGTAGCAATCGCTGAAGCAAAAGGAGCCACTGTTAAAGACGTTACAGGAAAAGAGTATATAGATTGCTTTGCCGGAATCGCTGTGATAAACGCAGGTCACTGTCAACCAGATATTGTAAACGCCGCTATTGAACAGGCGAAAAAGCTTGTACACGCATGCACCTACGTGTATTATGTACCCAAAGCCATAGAGCTGGCTGAGAAGTTAGCGGAAATCACTCCATTACCCCTACAAAAAACGTTCTTCGGCAACAGCGGAGCTGAAGCCCTCGAGTGCGCCATAAAGCTTGCACGAAAATACACTAAGAAACCAGAAGTGATATCCTTAATGTGCTCATTTCATGGAAGAACAATGGGCACTCTAAGCATAACAGGACAGGCTGGACGAAGAAAATACGATATGGGCCCATACCTTTCAGGAATATCTTTCGCCTATCCACCATACTGCTATCGCTGCCCATTCGAAAAGGAATATCCTGACTGCAGTTTGCTCTGCGCAAGATCTATTCGCGATGTCATAAAATACTGCACCAGCAACGGAGTAGCGGCGTTTGTAGCTGAACCCCTTATGGGCGAAGGAGGCATCATACCACCTCCACCAGAATACTTCAAGGTTGTGAAAGAAATACTGGATGAACATAGCATTCTATTTATAGCGGACGAAGTTCAAAGCGGGTTTGGCAGAACAGGAAAGCTTTTCGCAATTGAACACTACGGTGTAGACCCAGACATCATGACTATGGCGAAAGGAATCGCAGATGGTTTTCCAATAAGTGCATGCACAACGCGAGCAGACATTGGTGATTCGTTTGAGCCTGGGGATCATCTCTCAACTTTCGGTGGAAGTCCTGTCTCCGCCGCAGCAGCGCTTGCAAACATCGACTATATATTGAAAGAAAAGCTTTCTGAACAGGCCGCAAAGAAAGGCGCATACATAATGAAAAGACTGAACGAACTCAAAGAAGACTACAACATCATCGGAGATATCAGAGGAAAAGGCCTAATGATCGGAATCGAGCTTGTGAAAGATCAGAAAAATAAAACACCAGCTGCTGAAGAAACAACGAAGATAAGAGATTTATGCCTACAAAAAGGAGTTTTAATAGGCAGCGGCGGAGTCAAAGGTGACGTCCTGAGGCTCCAACCTCCGCTAGTCATATCCAACGAGCAAATAGACAGGGTAATAGAGATTTTAGTTGACTGTTTAAAACAAGTATAGCAACTCTGAAACACAATCGCTGAAGTCGCTTTCATTGACTAGTCAGGGTAATATATGTCTAACGCTAACATAAAATTAGGTTCAATAAGAGCAGTCCAAAAGAGTTTTAAACGTTGTTGTCAATAGAGCCTACCTCGTGATAACCATGAAAGTATTGGTTCTAGGAGGATACGGGGCAGTCGGTACAGCAATTTGCGGAGATTTGGCTAAGACGTCCCACATCTCTGAAGTTGTTTGCGCAGGAAGAAACAAAGATAAAGCCGAGCGATTAGCTCAAAAACTGAAAAGTGACAAGGTAACATCGAAAAAAGTGGACGCGAGTAATTCTGATGAACTGAGAAAGGCTCTAAAGGAAGTTGACATAGTAATCAACTCTTCTCTGCCTCAGTATAACCTAATAGTGATGGAGGCAGCTCTAAAAAATAGAGTTCACTACATAGACAACGCAGTATATGAAAAAGTGGACCACAAACTCAAGTTTGACAAACCTTACAGAGATGCCGGCCTGACAGGCTTGTTAAATCTTGGTGAAGACCCGGGACTGTCAAACATTTTTGCAAGATATGCTGCTGACAGAATGGATACTGTCGACGAAATCCGCATAAGGGATGGAGAAACTTGTGAAAGCAAGAAGTACACTTTCATGGCGACGTTTTCGCCAGAGGTTTTCCTCGGAGGCGAAATCTTTCTGGAGCCTCTGATATTTGAAGACGGCAAATTCAAGCACTTGCCTCCATTCAGCGGTGAAGAGGTTTACAATTTTCCTGATCCTGTGGGACCACTGACAGTCTACTGTACAGATCACGAAGAAACGGAAACTCTTCCGATATTCATCAAGAAGGGTGTGAAGTACGCAGACTTCAAGCTTGCCTTCTCACCCGAAACTGTCGGACTTCTAAAAACGTTAAACGAGCTTGGCTTAATGAGCATGAAACCAATAAACGTGAAAGGAGTCAAAGTCTCACCCCTCGACCTTTTCATCTCACTTATCCCTACACCAGCGGAAATAGGCGGAAAGGTTGAAGGGTATGCTTGTATATTGGCTGACGTGAGGGGAAAGAAGGAAGGCAACAAGATACATCACATTTTGTACACGCTTATGAACCACAAAGAAGCCTACAGAAGGCTCGGAGTAACTGCTACAGGTTATCTGACAGGTATCCCAGCCGCTGTGGGAGCAGCAATGCTTGCCGATGGAACAATAGAAAAGAGAGGCGTATATCCTCCAGAAGTACTAGAACCAGAACCTTTCTTGGCTAGGATACGCCAAAAAGACATTCCAATATACGAAAAAGTCACAGTGGAAAGGAGCTTAATCTGACAGCTTTTGCTGTCTATCATAGCTTTTGAGGTAACTCCTACTCTTTAGCTATCTATTCAGTCCAAACTCAATCAGCTTTTCTTTTGTAGAAATGAACAGCCTAACTTGATTTAGAAAATCTTTTATCCCATAGCAGGAAAATGGGAGGCAAAACGAGGAATGTGAAAAAGTTGAATGTAAAGGATGCCCCCAAAATAGTTGTTACGCCTCCTGGACCGAAGTCTTTGGAGTTGATGGACTTGCGGAATAAGTACGTTCCCAAGGCAGTGTACAACGTTACGCCGATATTTGTTGCTGAAAGCGAAGGCGCGATTATTAAGGATGTTGATGGAAACAAGTACATAGACTTTTCCACAGGCATCTCTTGTCTTAATGTTGAGCATAGAAATCCCGAGGTTATGAAGGCTATAAGTGAGCAAATGGAAAAGTATCTCCACCTATGTTTTCACGTGACGCCCTACGAGCCTTATGTTCGATTGGCTGAGAAGCTGACAAAAATAGCTCCAGGAAACTTCAAAAAGATGGCTATGCTCGTCAACAGCGGTGCCGAAGCCGTTGAGAACGCCGTTAAAATTGCCAGAAAATGCTCTGGGAAACCTACCATATTGACCTTTGAATATGCCTTCCATGGAAGAACTCGGCTTGCTATGAGTCTAACTGGCAGCGTACACCCCTACAAGTATGGTTTCGGACCGTTAGACCCAGCAATCCACAGGACCCCATACGCCTACTGCTACCGCTGCTCCTTCGGACTCGAATACCCAGACTGCAACATGAGGTGTGTGGAATACATAAGAGACACATTTGAGATTCACCTGTCACCCGACGAAGTTGCAGCCATCATCTTCGAGCCCATAGAAGGGGAAGGAGGCTTCATAACTCCCCCAAAAGAGTTCACACAAGGACTTAGAAAAATATGCGATGAGAACGACATACTACTGATAGACGATGAAGTTCAGAGCGGAATGGGCAGGACAGGAAAGATGTTTGCAGTGGAACACTACAACGTGATTCCAGACATGATTACCATGGCCAAATCGCTTGGCGGAGGTCTTCCCTTAGCCGCGGTCATAGGTGAAAGTGACTTAATGGACTCGGTTCACGTAGGAGGGCTTGGAGGAACCTTCGGTGGAAATCCTCTAAGTTGTGTTGCAGGCCTAAAGGCTGTAGAAGTAGTTCAGCGGTTGCTGGAAAAAGCCGAAAGGCTCGGAAAGCTCCTGATGACTCGGCTCAGAGAAACGTATGATAAGTACGAGATGATCGGAAACGTTAGGGGCATAGGCCTGCTGGCTGGAGTAGAACTTGTAAAAAACAGAAAAAGCAAAGAACCAGCCAAAGAAGAGAGAAACCATATTCTCATGGAATGCCATAAGAAGGGACTCATAATAATAGGTGCCGGACCCCACAAGAATGTGATAAGGTTCCTGCCACCACTAAACATAAGCGAAGACCTACTCAATAAGGGACTAGATATATTCGAGAACGCTATGAAAACAGTTTCAGCAAAATAAAACAACCTACAAGGAAAAGAGTCTATCAAGAACTACCTCAAGTTGCAATGGGCTTGCAAGGGCTTTGATATACGCTCGGTCACGAAAGAATTAAGGTGGAAAGTTGCTTGACTCGAAGCCCTTGCAGTTTATCTTAGCCTTTCAGGTAGCTCCTACATCTTTAGCTACTTTATTCAATCCTAGTTCAATCAGCTTTTCTTTTGTGGGGATGCCATCGCTGTTCCAGCCTCGAGCCTCAAAGTAGCCGTCGAGCATGAGATCAAACTCTTTTTTAGTTACGACAGAACCTTTGGCAACACCATCAGGTATTGGATCCTTCATTATCCGAGGGGGAGGATACTCGTCTTTTTTGGTCCATCCTTCACGAACATTGTAAGCCTTTTCTAGGTTATATATGCGTTCGCCGGCTTTTTGCAGTTTGCCTGGGGTCATTTTGATTCCTGTCACCAGCGTGTATAATTCTGCAAACTTGTCAGAGGTGCTCATCACGCCTCGTATGAACTTGCATAGCATTAGAGAGTCGACTATTGCCCAGAGGTCTTCCCTGTCCTTCACCAGTGTTCCAAGACTTTTGTCAGCCTTGAACCTGTCAACCTTGCCTTTAGCATCAAAGTCGTACATGCTTGACCTCAGGTGGCATCCTCCTCTAGTTGAAGTATTGAATCCTAAGGCGCTGGCTTTCAAGCCTCTAAGGTCATAGCCTGGGAATTCTAGCCCTTTGTTGTGCATGGCGAAGTATTCTGACCCTTTGCCCACTTTCTTGGATGCCCTCTTAACTCCCTCAGCCAACAATTCTCCGATGCCTTCACGATAGGCTATCTTGTCAATAACGTAAATTAGGGCCTCGTGGTTTCCAAAGGTTAACTCGATCCCACCGGTGTCTTTTTTGGTAAGTATGCCTTTCTGAAAGCATTCCATTGCCCAGCCGATAGTTACACCCGCGCTGATGGTGTCTATGCCGAGTTTGTCGCAGAGATCTGATGCCTTTGCTATGGCTGGGAAGTAGCCGATGCCACAATTTGAGCCCAAGGCATAGATGGTTTCGAACTCAACGCTTGTGGTTGTGCCTTTGTAGGGGCCATCTTCGATTGCACTTATGTGGTCGCAGGCTATGGGGCACCCTGAGCATGCAATGACTTTTGCTAGGCAATGTTCTCTTATGTATTCTCCACTGATGTTCTCTGCCATATCAAATGTGGATTGTTGCCAGTTTCTGGTTGGGAAAGCGGCTATGTGATTTTGTACCAAGACCATTACAGGGGTTCCATAGGTCCTGTAGGCCTCTGCTCCTGCTCCCTGACATTCTTCATAAATTTCTTGGCAGCGTTCCATAAGTTTTTCTAGGTTGCTCACTTCAATTTTTTTCGTACCCCTAACCGCAACCGCCTTTAGATTTTTTGAACCCATAACCGCGCCCATTCCCGTTCTGCCGGCCTGTCGGTACCTGTCATTTGTGATGTTGGCAAACCTGACGAGGTTTTCGCCTCCTGGACCTATTGTTGCTGGACAAACGTTTTCGTCACCTATTTCTTCTATTATCAGCGCTCCGCTCTCTAGAGAATCTTTTCCCCAGAGACTTTTTGCATCTCTAAACTGTATGATGTTATCGTCTACAAAAAGGTAGGTAGGCTTCTCTGATCTTCCCTTTATTACCATCGTGTCATAGCCAGCGTGCTTGAGAGCTTGTCCCCAAGCACCGGACGACACAGATTCGCCCATAAAGTTCGTGAGGGGAGACTTGGCTTGAACCATGTACTTGCCGCTTGTGGGAACCGTGGTTCCAGCAAAGGGGCCCACAGCAAATATCAACGCGTTTTCTGGGCTGAGAGGGTCTATCTTGGACTTGGTGTTGTCGTAGAGCAGACGTATAGCGAAACCATTTCCGCCGATGTACTTCTCACGAAACTCATTTTGCAATGGTTCAATTGCGGTCTTCTTACGGGTTAGATCAACGTAGAGAATTTTACCAGCGTAACCAAACACCCTAGCAATCCTCCTGTCATGGCAGAGGCGTTAAAGGGAATAAGCCTTTAATGTTCTCTGGTTAAGAGGCAAGATAATTCATGAAGAAATATATAAATCTATATTAATAAGACTGCGAGCCATCTCCCATCAACCTCCCGCCTATACATAATTTATAGAACATACTTCCTCAAGGCTTATTAATTCAAAATATCACAACTTTGGGTTGGCTGAGGAGGGTGTGCTGAAAAGAGAAAGGAGTTTCTTAGGCTAAAGCCTAAAAATCTGCTCCCTCCTCAACCAACTCCAAAAGTGGGAGCGTGACCTTCGAATATAAACATTTCTGCACAAATTTGTACACGGCACCCATCCGAAGCCTTGAAAACCTTCAATGTTTGAAAGCTATTTTATGACGGTAAAAGAGAGGTGAAAACGTTAAAATTGTGGTTTTCACCGAAACTGGTGACGTCCTCTCTCCGCAAAGCCCCATTTTTAGGGGAGCATAAGACATTTATCCCGCTTGAAATGTATGGTTCAGATGGATATGTGAATGGAAAAATCAGAGTTTGCTTTCATGGTTCTCTCTGCGGTTTTGACCACTTTGGTAGCTGTTTTAACTAATGAATTTTTGCCTTTTCCCATCTTTTTTCCTTTGTGGATCTTCGTTTGCATCTTCCTCTTCGTAGGCTTTTGGGAGGCGTTGAGGAGAGGAAAAGCTTTTGTTAGAGTCGCTTTTTTGGTGTTTTCTTTGGTTTTGACTTTGTTCACTGGAGGGTTGCTTGCAGGTGCATTTGAAGCAATTGAATTATCTTCTGAAAGTCGCTTGGAAATATCTTATGGGTCTACAGTGTTGCAGGTACGCAACATCGGTTTATCTCATGCTGAAATTCGAACAATAACCGTTGGCGAAATCACTTATGACGTCAGCATGTTTCGTGGAGGCGCGCTTCTAAGTAGAGGTGGAAATGCTCTGTTAACTATTAAATACGGGCAGGGCATTTACAGTTATGGGGAAACTTCGTCGAACTACAGTTTCTATTTGCATGGATATCATGAAGAAAAGCTTGTTTCGGACGCTAACGTAACTCCTTCAACTTATGCTGTGGAAGGAGAATATCCTGTAGTCATTAGAACACGATTTAAAGAATACCATTTTCAGATAGAGGGAAACTTGTCCGCCGTGGAAAATCTGGATATACTTGAAGCTGAAGCTCAAGGAGAAATGCGGGGTACCAACATATATCTTCGGGTTATTTTCAGACTGAATAACACTGGGCTGACGCCGATTTTTGTGCACAGCGTTCAGATTGAAGATATGACGTTCATGTTCTATCCTTCCATTATTATTCCTCACCATGGATGGGAAATGGAGCCGCCTATAATAATTCTAAGATTGTGGTCCGACGGTAGAATCACATGCTATCCAGGTTTTTACCCCTATCTTTACGGGCAGATAAATGTGGAAGTCGAACCAGAGCTCAACCTGTCAGCCTTTTCTCCATTCAACTCCTACAAGGTTGTCTTTTGGACTCTCACAAACAAGTCGTATGAAACTTCAATGACAGTCTTACCCGGTCCATAGATGTTTGTGTTTCCACGAATGTTGTGAGCGCGCACAGAAGCGAACGACGAGTCCACTGTCAGAGTAGCCAGCAAGCCTAAAGAGATTACAGATTGCTTGAAGTGGGCCTTGAATACGTCTGCAAAAAAGACGGGTTGCTCTACTTAAATAAACGCAAGGTAACAGCCAACATGCTTAAAAATCAAACGAAACACTAACTGAAAACGGTGAAAATTAGATGAAAATTGTGGTTTTAGGCGGCACTGGACTAACTGGTAGGTGTGCCGTAAGAGACCTAGCTCAAAGCCCTGAGGTATCTGAAGTTGTAATGACTGGCCGAAGCCTTAAGAAGGCGCAGAAGATCGCCGACGAGATCAAAAGTAAAAAAGTCTCAATTGCACAAATCGACGTTACCAAACACGACGACACGGTGAGGGTGCTTAAGGGCGCTGATGTAGCCCTCAATGCGGTTCAGTATTACTATAATCTTGACATAATGAGGGCGGCCCTCGAAGCAAAGGCGAACTACCTCGACCTCGGCGGACTATTTCACACAGCTCTTAAACAGTTGGAACTAAACGACAAATTCAAAGAAGCTGGGTTGACCGCTATATTGGGTATTGGAGAATGCCCAGGCATAACCAACGTCATGGCAAGATACGCCGTGGAAAGATTAGACTCCGTTGAAACAATTCTTGTAAGAGACACCTGGATGGATTTCACAAAGGGAGCTCCGCCATTTATGGTAACATGGTCACTTTCCACACTCTTTGACGAGATGACTATACCCGCCGTCATATTCGAAAACGGTCAGTACAAGGAAGTCCCACCCCTATCAGGTAAAGAAACGATGACGTTCCCAGAACCCTTCGGCTCACAGGATCAATACTACACAATTCATTCAGAAGCTGCAACCTTCCCAATCTCCTTTAAGGACAAGGGGATAAGAAACGTAAATTGGAAAGAGGGAGGCCCCGGCTTGCTTGACATTAAAATGCTCGTGGATGTAGGTCTTGCTGGCGAAGAACCGCTGAGGATGAAAGACACGGAAATATCTCCTCGACAATTTTTGTTAAGGCTCTTGGATTCAAAGAATCTAATGGGCTGCCCTGAAGGCGTAACACCTGACGACTGGGAAGTAACAAGGATCATAGCGATTGGGAAGAAAGGCCAAAAGAAAGTATCCCATACTATGGACGCAATTTTCCGTTCAAAAGCGGAGTGGAGAGCAACTGCTGGCGAAGTTTCGGTTGGAGTTCCCTCATCAATTGCCGCTCAGATGTTGGCAAGAGGTGACATCAAGATCAAAGGAGTCAAACCACCGGAGAAGTGCATTGACCCTGAGCCTTTCATGGCCGAGTTAGGCAAAAGAGACATTAAAATCCTTGAAACAATCAAGAAGAACGTATGACGACATGACAGATATTTGTGCAGCTAGGTCCTGAACAGTCGGGGCTGATGTTCCAGATATCGGATTTGAGAATCGTAGCAGTGAACATTCCAATTATTAGAACATTTATTGTCTTTAGAACATGTTCAAAGTTTGTCGATCTTTGGTGCTTCAACGATTTCATAGACTAATGATAGAACCGTTGGTTGCCGTAATGGAGGCGGTGGAGGAGCTACTACGTAACGGAAGAACGAAAAACTCTTTGGAAGGTTTATTCTTCGGCTTCTGTTTCGGCTTCTGTTTCTGCCTCTTGCTCTTCTGCCTCTTCCCCTGCTTCTGCCTCTTCTGCTTCCTTTTCTCCTGCTTTCCCAACAACTTCTGCTTCAGCAAACCGACGACTTATCCTTGTTATTCGAATGCGCACGCGGTCTCCAGGCTTGGTATTTGGAACAAAGGTTACGAGACCTTTAATTCGAGCTATGCCCTCGCCCCGGCGACTAATCTCTTCGATTTCCGCATCGTATTCTTTGCCCATTTCAACAGGCTTCGGAGGAAATCGTCGACCGTATGTCCTTCTCTCTCTTCTTTCATATCGCATTTTATCACCTCTCTATTTTCATGTTTAATAGAATCTGCTTGTTTTGACGTTCATTCTATTCAACTGTCAGTGTTCCGTATCTTCCCACGTTTAGTTGAATTTCTCCTCTGAAGGACTTGATGTATCCGTTTTCAATTCTTACTGTGTCATCAACATTTACTTGGTC
>Ga0209636_10008069_pt1 | contig 10721 bp, 12 predicted proteins | sample DeeMarSWOR152_54_FD_187464 | JGI IMG/M metagenome (GOLD analysis project Ga0209636, IMG submission 187464) | Marine sediment microbial communities from White Oak River estuary, North Carolina - WOR-1-52-54 (SPAdes) (version 2) | ecosystem: Environmental > Aquatic > Marine > Intertidal zone >... | reverse complement strand
CAAAAAAATCAACTAAATCTTGTTTATGATTTTCTTTCTTACCCATTTTAACTCCCAAATCGTATGATGAAAGCGTTATTTGGAATATAAGCGAAAATAGGTTATCAAGTTCCTTTCATTTGAGTTGCTATCTTTTTTCCAAACTCTTTGCACTTAGGAAGCTCTTCCTCCAGAATCGGTCCCTTTATCCCTTTAACTTTTATTGATAACCCCCGAGCTACAAGTTTCAATCCAGGAACCTTTTCTTTTATTCGGTTCTCCATTTTCTTTACCGCTTTTTCGAAATCTTTTCTAATGTATGTGTCAAAAACAGCACCAAGTTTTCCCTCTAAGTTGAGTTCCCCAAGCTTATCGATAAACTTCTTAACACCTCTGGTTGGCCCCCCAAAATGATTCGGAGAACCCACCAAAATCGCATCATAACCGGGAATCTTATTAAGATCAACTTCTTTGAGCACACTAAGAACTGTTTCCATTCCCTCAACTTCCCTCATACCCTCTATAATGGTTTCCGCTACACGTTTAGTATTACCATACCTTGACTCATAAACAATGAAAACTTTCACCAAAAAACCAACTCCTAGTCATCTTAAGTTAATAAGAAAAAATAGCAGATATAGAAATTTAAAGATATTTAAACCATGTAATGGAAGTTTTATTTTTTCGTCATCAATTTTTGTAGCAAAGGATAAAAGAAGATAAGGAGCAGAACAACAAAGATTATACCCGTGATCGGGTGGAAAAATAGATTAACCGTGTATGATTCTCCTTCTTCAGCCCTGTCTAACATGTCGAAAGCACATCCAATACTTCCCAATCCAAAAATTAGCGCTCCAAATCCAGAAAGCAACCATGTTCGCGTCTCCATATTCTCAATATCAAACCGCTCTTGTACAAAAGGATAAAAATAGATACTGAGCAGAAGAACAAAAATTATGCCCGTGATCGGATGAAAATACTGATTAACGGTATAAGATTCCCCTTCTTCAGCTCTGTTTAACATGTCGAAACCACATGCAATACTTGACAGACCAAAGATTAGCGCCCCAAGAAGAATCCACTGTGATCTTTCCATATATATACAACCCCCTATCGAATTGAAAACTAATAACAGGATTGAAAACTGATAACGATATATAAAATTTCCTCACTAAAATACAGCGAGAACCGAAGATAACAGGGATTTCATACATACTAGGTTATACGCAAATGCATTTAAGTGGGAGAAATTTAGCAAAACCTTTGCATACTTCAAAACGTAGGTTAATGCTTGCAAAAAAGGAGATGAAACATGTTTTGGGACAATCAATACGAAAACAATGGGCGTATTTGGGGAGAAGGACCAAGCGAGCTAGCCATTACAACAGTTAGATACTTGCAGAAACTCGAATTAAACCACCAAACCTTAACCTTACTAGATATTGGCTGTGGCTATGGTCGTGACACATTCTACTTTTTAAACAATCTTAAATGTAAGATTTTAGCAATAGACATTTCAGAAAAAGCCCTAGATATCGCCTCAAACGCAATCCCTCAGTCGCAAAAAGAAGACGTGAAATTTCAACATTGCAATTTCACAGAGCTTAAAAAAGGCAAATACGACATAGTATTCATTTCAAACTTATATCAACTACTGAAAAAGAATGAAAGAAAAGAACTTAGAAAAGCAGTTATGAGAACACTAAAACCAAACGGATTACTATTCCTCAGCACACTATCAGTAAAAGATCCCGAACACTACGGAAAAGGCACCCCTATTCCCGAAGAACCCAACTCCTTTCAAGACAGAGTATATCTCCATTTCTGCACCAAAGAAGAACTAATCGAAGATTTTGCCTTTCTAAAAATCAAAAAACTATACGAACATGAATATTATGAACTCCGAACAAAAGGTGAAACTCACCACCATATCTCATGGATATTAATAGGAGAATATATAGGCACTTCAAACAACACGGCATAAACTATTGCTCATCTATTTAGATCATCAAAGGCTTTAAGCGCTTCAGGTAAACAAGAATTAATTCCTTTAAGACCTACTACGGACAAAGTCAATAATATTAAAACTCTTTTTATTTTTCTCAACACAAAATGATAAATAGTCTTATTTATATTTAGAAATTAAGAAAAGCCAGTTCACCTTAAGAAACTAAGGGCGTAACAACTTTAAGGGAGTCGATGTTCGATTTCTGAAAGAGCAAAAAAATTGGGAGAATTATTGACTGAGCTGGAGAGGCGGAGCGAAATCAAGGCCAGTGCTATTGTTTCTAAAGAAGGTTTAATGATGGCAAGCAAATTGCCAGGAGATATCGACGAAGATGCTATTTCCGCCATGTCCGCAGGCATGCTCTCTTTAGGTACAAGAGTTGGCAGCATATTAAAATGTGGCGAAGTAGAACAAATAATAATCAAAGGAGCAGAAGGGCTCACGATCACCATGGACGCAGGACCGGAAGCTGTTTTAATCCTCATCGCTCCAGCCGACGCAAAGCTAGGCATGATCTTTTTCGACATAAAAATAACCATTGAAGGCATAAAAGACCTCCTAAAAGCTTAAAACCAAGTTTTCTACTAAAGTTCATTTGTGCACAAACTTATATAACTCGCCAAACCAGAAAACCAAAGATGAAAGAAGGACTATTGTTAATAATTCGATCAGACTCAACGATTTAAATCCAAATACTTCTTGGAAAAAAGGTATGTAGATTATCATAAAGAGAAGAATAATTGAAGTTAAAAGAGATGCAACAATGTTCTTATTGCTAAAAAATCCTATACTAAAAACAGAACTTCTAAGCGAACGCATGTTCAAAACATTAAAAAGCTGCGTAAACGCCATAACGACAAAGGCCCCTGTTCGAGCCTTTTCTTTTCCTTGTGGTAAATAAGCATTAAAAATAGCTAATGTAACAATAACCATGATGGAAACCATTAAAAGTAGAAATGGGATTATCTCTTTTGATAAAACATTTTCCTCTTTTTTTCGTGGAGGCTCGTTTAAAACACTACCGTGACCTGGTTCAGTGGCTAAAGCAACATCAGAAACACCATCTGTAACTAAATTGAGCCATAATATCTGAGTAGCTAATAAGGGCAAACCCAAACCAAGAAGCAATGCACCAATAATAGTCAAATCTTCTGCAAAATTAGTAGTGACAAGAAAAGTGGCCGCCTGACGAGTGTTTACAAAAACAATTCTTCCCTGTTCTATTGCATCGACAATAGAAGCAAAATTATCATCAGCAAGAACAACTTCACTGGACGCTCTTGCAACATCAGTGCCAATTAACCCCATCGCAATACCAATATCAGCTTTTTTTAATGCTGGTGCATCATTAACTCCGTCCCCCGTCACTGCCACAACATGTCCCTGTTCCTGTAAAGTTTCAACGATTCTTAACTTCATATTTGGTGTTAAACGAGAAAAAACAGAAACATTTCTCACCATTTCTTCAAAACTTTCTTCTGACAGCACTAATAACTCTTGTTCTGTAAGAGCTTCAGGATATTTACTTCCTGTTTTCTCATCGATAAGACCGATTTCTTTAGCAATTGCAACAGCTGTACCTTTATGATCTCCTGTCGTCATAACAACCCGAATTCCAGCTTTCTTAGCTTTAGCAATCGCTCCTTTTACTTCTGGCCTTGGAGGATCCCTCATACCAACAATACCCACAAAAACAAGCTCATTAACGAAATCTTCTGATAAGTAATCCAAAGAACTAGGAACCCCTCTATAAGCTAAAGCAAGCACTCTCAACCCTTTTTCTGTTAAATATTCTATTTGCGCTAAAATATTTTCACTCTCTTCTTGAGTTATTTTCTCATACATATCATTTTTAAGAACATGTTCAGAATGGTTAAGAACAATCTCAGGAGCTCCTACAACATAAATTTCTCTCTTTTTACTTTCGTCTAAAAGCACTGCAAGCGATGCTCTATACTTCAACTCTGGACTAAAAGGCAAATCATCTTCTTCTAAAACTACTACAAGTGATGCTCTATACTTCAACTCTGGACTAAAAGGCAAATCATCTATTCTTTTTTCTTTCTCCCGTACTACCCCTTTTTCCAACCCAGCTTTTTCTGCAAGTACCACAAGTGCAGCTTCAGTAGGGTCCCCGATAATCTCATAATCCTCCTCCTTTTTTAAAACCCGCGCGTTATTACAAACAGCTGCAATATGCAAAAGCTTTGATAAATGAGGATCTTCCCGAGGAAAGATAGTCACATTTTTTTTGTAAAAAATTCCTGAAGGTATCCAACCACTTCCCGATACCGTGATCTCATCCTTACCCGGCAAAATTATCTTCTCAACACTCAAAGTATTCTGCGTGAGCGTTCCCGTCTTATCTGTCGCAATAACCGTTACTACACCAAGTGTTTCTATTGCCGGCAACTTTCTAACAATAGCATTCCTTTTCGCCATCCTATGCCCGCCAATAGCAAGCACAATCACCAGAACCACAGGCAACCCTTCCGGAATCCCAGAGACAAGAGAAGCTATGGTAAAAAGGAAAATTTCTTCAAACTCCAACCCCCTAACAAAAAAACCAACAAAGAACGTTAAAAATGCGGCGAAAGTTGCAATAACGCCCATTTGCTTTGCTAGCGTGCCTATCTTTTTTTCAAAATGCCCTCTTACCCTTTCTATCTTTTCTATTTCTTGCGCTACTCTACCGATTGCTGTTTCAATTCCCGTAGCCGTCACAACAGCCTTAGCCTGCCCGCTTGCAACAAAAGTACCCATCCACACCATATTCTTACGATCAGCCAAAGAAGTTTTTTCAGGTAAAACTTTAACATCTTTAACAACAGGCAATGATTCACCGGTTAAAGACGCTTCCACGGTCCTAAAATTTTTTAACTCTAGAAGTCTCGCATCAGCAGGACAACTATCCCCTTCTTCTAACAAAATAACATCGCCAGGAACCAATTCTTTTGCAAATACTTGGAACAATTCTCCATCCCGATAAACTTTCGCATAAAGTTCAATCATCTTTTTTAACGCTTGAATCGATTGCTCAGCCCTAAACTCCTGAACAAACCCTATCGTAGCGTTAATCAAAATGACGCCAATAATCACATAAACATCGATTATCTCCCCAAAGAAAAACGAAATAACAGCAGCAACAAGAAGAATATAAATCAAAACGCTATTAAACTGTTTAAGAAAAATCAAAAAAGAATGTTCCCTCTTTTCTTCAGGTATCTCATTAATACCAAACTTTTCTAAACGAATACTCGCCTCCTTATTCGAAAGACCAGCCATATTAGAAGATAATTCCTGCAATGCTTCTTCAACAGTTTTTGAATGAAACAAACTATTCAAACACTTCTCCTTCCAAACAATAACCGATCTTTACAATCCTCTGCTCAAAACACCAATACCATTAAGAGTTTAAAAACACGAATAAAAACTTTTATATCGCCGGCACGGCTTTGCTAATTTAAAAATATCGAAGATCCTCAGAAGAGGTAGATCCAAAGAGGGATGGAAAAGAAGGCGTATAAAGAATGCCCATAGAGCGTTATGCACACCTACACCATTCTCAACTAGTTCTTGATAAACGCAGACGGTTCTACCTATTACCCTCTTCTAGAGCTAACCTTCGGTGTTATTAAGTAGACTTAACACTCTTAACATTCTTAAATAAAGAAAAAAATAAGGGGGTTAATAGTTTATGAGCGAGTTTACGACAAAAATCCAAGTTTCAAAAAATGCTGATTTTAAACAAGTTTATGCCACAGGTATTCAAGGCGGTCACACACCCTTTGACTTCCGCATAGCTTTTCATAATGAATCTGTAAATTTGGAAGAATCAATTCCTGGAGAGAAAATAGTTATAGATCGGGATTTTAAAGTGGAGGTTATTTTATCGCCTTTCGCAGCTAAAAAAGTCATGTTATGGCTTAAACGGCATGTAGAGGATTATGAGGAACAATATGGCGAAATAAAAACACAAAAACCTGCTGAAATTGAAAAACTAGAGTACATTACTTAAAACATGACTTTTAATACCTTTAAGAAATCTTGACGGAAAAGAAAACCGATTGTATGGTTGGGCGAAATAAAATAATGCTTGCGAATAAATAACCGAAAAAGTCTGAAAAAAGTTAAAAGTAAGGAGATAACATCTGCGGAGTGATAATGCCGAGAGTCAAGTTACCCAAAAAAAAAACAAAATTACCATACCAACCAAAGTAAACGCCAAACGCCCCTTATCATGAAACAAATTCTTCCGAGCTATCGATACCACAAAATAAACCCCGAGAACACTGTCAAAATATTAAAGTTATTATTGTGATTTTATATGTTTATAGAAATTAAAATTTGCGAACCACAAACCAAACAAGAATTCAAAAAATACTACGAACTAAGATGGAAAATCCTCAGAAAACCATGGAAACAACCAAAGGGGAGCGAAAAAGACGAACGAGAAAAAGAAGCCACCCACATCATGGCCTGTATAGACAGTAAAATCGTCGGTGTCGGAAGACTTCATTTTAACACCGAAAAAGAAGCACAAATAAGATACATGGCCATCGAAGAAGAATACAGAAGAAAAGGGATTGGGAGCCTAATTTTAAAAGAACTAGAAAAAAGAGCAAAAGAAAAAGGCGCAGAACATATAGTATTAAATGCAAGAGAAAAAGCAGTAAAATTCTATAAAAAACACTATTACAAAACAGTAAAAAGAACTTATACATTGTTTGAAAGCATAAATCATTGGAAGATGCAAAAGAGACTTTAAACTGCTTTTTTTGAAAGAACCTGTAAAAGAGATGATTATGATGTCTGGAATAGTGTTCTTCAAAACCAAAATGCTTAGAAGATCGTCGAATTCTACGTAAATGAAGTCGGAATGAGTATATGGCTGGAACAAAAAGACTGCACAATCCTAAAACACGGCAACCTGTTACTAGGCTTCTGTCAACGTGACACTCCTGATACCGAGGGTATGATCACTTTCTTCTACCCCACACGAGAAGAAGTCGACACCATATATGAGAAGTTCAAAGAAAGATCAAACGAACCTCCTAAAGAGAATCCACGCTATCAAATTTACCACTCCTTTGCAAAAGATCCTGAAGATAGAACTTTGGAGTTTCAACACTTTATGCATCTATTGAAACCAATCTAAACCCTTTCCACACACCTAAAATATGAAATTTAAATCTAGAAAGAGAAAATGATACAGGAGATGGAAAAAGGGTAAAAGATCCATAAATTCCCCTCCCAACCAATAAAAATGAAAAAGAAAAACAAAGAAAAAAACTGAACATGTCTAAAAGCCAATTTATTAAAGAAGAATGTTAGAGAATAAAGCTTATTCCGATATAATTCTAATGAATTTCTTTGAGAAAAACGCCTAGGTTGCGGGGAAAAAGGTCAATGAAATCAATCATATCGTGTTGTCTTAATTTCTCTATTGTCAGGGCAGGAAGTTGATTGACAGGTGTCCCTTTCAAAAGTAAATTTGTTTCCTCCTCTGAGAATTCTGCTCCTTGTTCAATCCAGTGTAAGAAATCTTTATTCTCTGGGCATGCCTTTTGACAGTGAAGACATCCAACCAGACAATTATGCCAAGACGGATCTAGCCAATTGGGAAAAGGAATATGACCTGGTTTCTCATTAAGGAAAGTAATACACCGTTCAGCACGCAGAAGAAAACGTTCAGAGGAAATTGCACCAGTGGGGCATTTCCGGATGCAAGCAGAACATTTCTCGCATCTTTCCAACATCTTTGGCTTTTGCCAACTATCTTCTTCGCACGGGAGGTTCGAATAGAAAGCTACAAGCCGATGAAAACTACCCATCCCTTTGACATAACTAATATTATTTTTGCCATATTTAGTCAGACCGCTGCATGCAGCTAGAAGTTTTATCGGCAGTCTAGCATATTTAACGCTATATCCCATCGGAGCCAGAATTTCCGTCAATGTGTCTTCAACTTTTTTTGCTGTCTCGTCCCAGTATAGATAGGTTGGCGGAACAATTAAGGAAACTATTTTTTTGTGCCAATTAAAGGTTACCCGGATTTGGGGTTGTGGAACCGCAACCACAATCATAGAATTGGCTTCTGGTAAAATCTCATATGGATCAAATTTAAAAACCGAAATATATCGTTGATAAAATTCTTGGTCAAAGAGATTTTGTTGGTAATGCTTTTCGATATCGTTTCGTAGATCATCAACGTGTTGGATAGAAGCTATACGCCCCTGATAACCTTTTTCTTCTAATATATTAAATATCTCCTGCATCATTCTATTTTTGGTCATTTTATCCCCTTCTCTATTTTTCTGTTCAATTCCAAGCTTTTCTAATGTTGAGTTAAAGTTAAAGAAAAACAAAGAAAAACTGAAAATGGCTAATTTTAAACAAAAAAGAGAAATATGGCTGTAAACAAGCGATTAAATATATGTACAGCTCGTATCGTCCAATTCATTTTGTGGGCATTATCAGGGTTATATAAGCATGTTTCAAGCTATCTTCATCCTTTTGTCCTTCTTTCTCAAGTTCCTCTAAATAAGTCTCCATAGTCTTATTATACTTTTCAAGAACCTCATAAAGTTTGCTAGTAGGAATAGTGCACGCACTAATTGCTACAGAAAACTCACAAGGATTTATTTCTCCAAATCCAGAGGCTTTCTCAATGAGATTGATTGCTTTATTAATTTTAACTAAAGCAAAGCCTAAAAGAGCAATCTTTATCTTTTTCTTATCTTCAAGTTCAACTCCAAATTTCTCCTCAATCTCATGAAGCATGCAACCAACACATTCAAGATCAACAGTAGTAGAATAATACTTTTCTACATAGTTCTTATCAACTTCAACTCGATCAAGTTTTACTATTCCACTATCAACTAATTTCTTAATATGATGATATGCATTCTGTGGAGAGAAATCCAATTTTTCACCCAATTGAGAAACAGTCATCTCCTTCTTCGAAAGAAGATCAAGAATAGCTAGACGCTTTGAATCAGCAAAAGCATTAATAAGAGTCTTAGAATCCGTACCTTCAGGAAGTTCAATCTTCACCTTCTCCTTACAAATCTTTTCCTTCTCCTTACAAGGTACAGCTGAATGTTCTTCCTTATCTGACGAGTTTTCAACCATTCCATATCACCTTGCAATTATTTCCAAAACATTTCTACGTTTAAACAAACTATTAACGTCTAAAAAACATCAACATCCATAATTTAAAGCTTTTTTCAAACTCATTATCCTCAAACACTATATAGGGAAAGCTCACAGTTTTCGTCACCTAAAACCTTGTAATATCCAGTAGAATTTAACATTGTTGATGTCTCGTTCATTTTGGATGTGAACCCTTAGAGTTGCTCTAATTTTCCTATACTTAACATTCTGTTCTTTTATGTTTAGATGCTTTCAATTCGCTACAGTTGAAATGATGTCCTTACCAGTCGAGCGTGAAGGAACTTCAAACCGCGCACAAAGTATAAACATTTGAAAAAAAACTCCATTTATCATTATATGAACCCAAATGGGACTGTTTTGACGACTTTAGCGTAAGGATCTTCTTTGCGAATGCGTTTTGCTTCCACTTTGTTCCTATACTCGATATCTTCTTCCCTGAACGCGTAAATCTCCTCAAAATTCACTTTAGATGGTTTCACACACGGAAACTTTGCTTCAACTATCTCTACCACAGGCTTCACGCCATGAGAACAAGAATCCTTATCGCTCACTACGGTAGCGACTTTCAATGTCTTCCAATCTGAGTTGCAAGGTTGAAAACCTTCGCAGCAGTCCTCATCCGCATTACTAAATTTAGAGGTCATATTTACCACCCCAACATTTTTTTACGTTAAAATATCTTTTAAACGTATACAAATAATTTAAAGCATAAATATTATTTAAATGTTTCTATCAAAATTAAAGATTAACTTTTATAGAAACGATAAAAACAAATTAAAAAGCAATAAACAGCCGAAAAAACCAATAATTAAACAACGAAAAAAGAACCATATACCCGCGCGCACAAAACTAAAGCTTAAATTTTGCTTTCTTGATCACTACAAGCCTTAGCAAGTTCTTCCTTCTTCTCCCAATCATCAACAACAATCAAAGAATAAGACTGAAGATTACCAGCCGAAGGAGCCCGAATCCCTACTTTAAGCAACATTTCAAGAACCTCAGGCTCAATAGCCTCATCTTTAAACCTTCTAACAGACCTATGATTCAACAAACCATCAATAACAGCATTTCTCATAGACAAAAAAATCACCCCAATTATAGTCTAAACGGCTAAAAAAAAGTAAAAAGAAATTATACACTATTCGCATGCATAAAGAGTTAAAAGATGAAAGAGAGACCTTAAAACTATTTTTCAACAAATTGACCTGTTTCTAAATCTCTTTTAACCTTATTCCACGAACAAATCCTACCATTCATCGCTATATAAACACCATTTTCAAGAATATTTATCCCTCCAATCGCCGTTCCCAAATTAAAATCCGCATCTGAATCCCTAAACCTTTCAGGTCTCATTGCGCCTGTTAAAACTATAATTTTATCCTTAATACTGCTCAATTTTTTGGCAGTTTCAATCATCGTATCAGTTCCATGAGTGATTATAATCTTATCACTATCCGCTTTTACACAAACATCATAAATCTTCTCCCTATCCTCATCAGTAATATCTAAACTATCTTTCCTAAGAACAGATAATATTTCATATTTAAAATTAAGACTA
>Ga0209636_10008068_pt1 | contig 10721 bp, 6 predicted proteins | sample DeeMarSWOR152_54_FD_187464 | JGI IMG/M metagenome (GOLD analysis project Ga0209636, IMG submission 187464) | Marine sediment microbial communities from White Oak River estuary, North Carolina - WOR-1-52-54 (SPAdes) (version 2) | ecosystem: Environmental > Aquatic > Marine > Intertidal zone >... | reverse complement strand
TTGTCTCTTTGTCAAGGATATGAAGAGATATCTCCATTTTATCTATCCAGATAAAGATCATGGTAAACCCGAGAATGGCGCACAAGAATACCAGAAGATATGGCAGGGGGAGTTGAAATCTCAGCTTGCTGTCGACTATGGATGCGGCCGGATGAAGCGATTGATAAGCCCGGGGAATCACGAAGACCAAAAAGGGAACCGTAAGAAAAGCCAGGACGGAGTAAACTGCAGACAAGGATGCTCTTCTCTCCTCGATCTCGACTGCCGATCTCAGGGCAAAATAGGCGCCGTAGATCAGGATCAAAATGAAAATGGAGGTTTCCCTGGGGTCCCAGTTCCAGTAAGATCCCCAGGTATTCTTGGCAAATATCATCCCGGTAATTAGAGCCAGGATGCAAAACATGAAGCCCAGCCTGGCCGCCGAGACTGCTTGCACGTCGTACAGAATATCGCTTTTCCTCAAGAAAAGAATACTGTTGAGCATGGAGACGAAGAAAGCCAGTACCGCAACCCAGGCCACCGGCACGTGGAAGAAGAAAATCCGTGACACGTCTCCCAACTCCTTCTGGGGGGCGGGCATGAGAAAAACGGCGATTATAACAGCGCTCAGTAAAAATCCCGTGAAAATCTTCCAAGTCATCTTTCGTCCAATTACGAAAACTACCAGCTAGTCACTAATAACTAATAACCATCTATTCCCGCCAGACAAAATCGAACAACAGAAACGACCCCACCCCCATCACCACGCAGTAGGATATCAAAACTTTGAGCTCGCTCCACCCCTGAGAAAACCTGGAGCCCTCAAGAGCTAAACCAGTGCCGTGTATGACCGTAACCAAAAGGGGCAGAAGTATAGGAAAGGACAACACGGCAAAGAGCGCACCCTTAACATGGGCTTTTGCGACAATAGCAGCAATAATGGTCGTGGCACAGACCAGACCGATTGTGCCCAACACGACCACTGAGACAAACAGCCCGGGATTTTTGACCTGAACTCCCAAAAGAATCAAGAATAACGGAATTATGATGATTTCCAGGGTAAATAAAAGAATCAGATTGAAAAACAACTTCCCCAGGAGGATGCTTTCGTTGGATGCCACCAGCTTCAGAAGGTTAACCGTCTTCGATTCCTCCTCCTTGATGAAAACCTGGGCCAAACCGGACATGCTGGAAAAGAAAACCACGATCCAGAAAAGAGAAGAAATCAACTTTGGGCTCGAAAAAAACTGTCCCACCGCAAAACTCACTGCAGTCAGAGTGACAACCGCAAACATCACCAGAGCGTTGAGGGCATATCTGGTGCGGAGCTCAGATCTAATATCCTTTTTCAGAACCCAGAAGGCTTTACTAACCCAGCTGGAGGATTTGATCTCCATATTTTACCTCTTCCCTGGCGCTGGTCGCCCAGATCAGGATCCCTCTTTGTTTCTGTTCCTGTACAATTTTCTCCAAGAAGGAAATCCCCTGGTCATCCAGATTGGCCTTTGGCTCATCCAGGAGTAAAACCAAGGGCTTTTTTAGGAGGGCGTTCAGGTATTTCAGCCGCTGCTTCATTCCGGAGGAAAAAGATCCCACCTGATCCCCGGCCCTGTCCTCCAAACCCACCTGGCTCATTGTCTCGATTAATTCTTTCTCTTTGAAATTGAATCCCTGGATTTTAGACAAAAACTCAAGATTTTCCAGGGCAGTAAGCTCGTCGTAGAGATTCAGATCAGGCGCTACCAGGCTTATGATCCTTTGAAGCTTCTCTCCCCTCAGCTCGTCTCCATTGAGTTTGTAAGATGCTTTTCCTCTGCTCGGAGGAAGAATTCCAGCGAGTATTCTCAACAGGGTGGTCTTTCCGGAACCGTTTTTGCCTAAAACTACCTGGACATCTCCCTTTTTCAGTTCGAAATGCAATCCCTTGAAAACACGTCTCCGTTCGAAGTATCGGGTCAGGTCTTTTGCCTTTAAATGAATCATATGAAGCATTTAGTTCAAGAATCAATTTAAGGAAATAACCCTGCCTGTCAAGGCAAAAGCAGATGATTTATGCCCACTAGCGGGATAAGTTTGTGCTACCGATTCAATTATCTGCCGGCAGATAACCCTCCAGAGAAACAGGCGCTGCTACCCTTTTTTGAGAAATTTCTGTTCTGTGAACAGCTCCTGAAAAGCTCTAACACTCGGGCGGCGATCCGCTCTTGAAAAGATAATTGATTAAATAGACGACGTCAGCTATTGTGACTTCGCCGTCACCATTGGCATCTGCACATAGGGTATAGGGGTCTGAGCAGAGCGGGGGCTCTCCATTCTTGAAGAGGTAATTGATTAGATGAACGATATCCGTGATCTCAACGCTGTAGTCCCTGTTGACGTCCCCGCACAGAGTTATCGGTTCTCTTCCTTCTATCGCCATTGCCGGATCGCCGTACAGGTTGTAAACATACATGTTCATATATTCATACTCATGGTCCCATCCAAAGTTCTGATTACAGTAGAATTTGGATTCATAGAGAGCTTCGCCAACTTTCTTGCCATCACTAATCATGTAGCGATTGAACTCATAGCAGATCGACTGGGCCCCACCCTGATAAGTGAGCCAAATCGCTGCAGCGGCAGCTCCCCGAGAAGCACTGACAACCCCTGCCGAGGAACCCCAGTTCGGTTTGGTCAAGAGATCAACACCCATATTACCCAGGTAATTGGGCTCCGGATAGCCTATGTTGCAGGAGATGGCAAAGACAATTGAAGGGTGATCGTCGTCCAGATAGGAACCTGTAGTTATGAATCCAATGTGATTCATCACATCAGACCCGTCCGATTCGGGGACGCCGTCCCCGTCATCCCATACCCAGAGCAATCGACCGGCACCATTTGCGGCTCCGTGACCAGCCCAGTTGACTATTGCATATTCGTTATTTCGCCAGTCTCCGGCAAATGCAGCCTCGGTCAGCTGAGGCCAGGGGAAACCGGAAGGCTCCAATCCCTCCTGCTCGCTGTAACGGCTTATGCTCCAGCCGCTCATAAGACCCCTCTCAATCGAATCCAGGACCGTCGCACCATCTACCAGAGGGTAGCCCGAAGAGTCCTGGTTGGTGTAGAAGAGAATCGCCCCCCCGTGCAGAGCATGAGTTTTCCAGGAGCTGGTATCCTGCTCAAAACTGACCAGCTTATTCAGAGAGTAAGTTATCCGAGTCATGTCGTTTGTGGGAATCCGGCCCACGTAGACCTCAGCTAAGAAATCGGGATTGTCCTGGGTATATTCGCCGGGAAAACCATCCCTATCTGAATCCCAGGACATAGAGTCTGGTAGAGACAAATCCGCATAATAGAAATCAGTGGGCCCGGCACCACCAGGATCAAATGGATCATCCGGAGTATAGGTGTGCCAGTAAGGATGGTGATAGCAGAGGCGCATTGGGACCGTAGCATAATCACCAACCATAAGCACATACTCAATGCCCCAAATTCCGTAATAGTTCCGAAGGAAATTGCGAATCTGCTCCGCAAGGTCTGCGCCAGGCTGAGTGGTAATCTCAGTGTCGGTCAACAGTACGGTTTTTAGTTTGTATCCTAAAGAAGTTTTCCAATCCGGGAAATCAGAGGAAGTTATAGCACTCTGAAGATCGCTGGTGGTTATGATTACATAATCATAGGTCTCAGACAAAGCCCTGGGCTGCGAGCTTTCCGGGCAATACAAAGCCTTCATCTGCTCATAATTGACAAAAAGCCTGGAAGCTTTTTCGTCAGCTATGTCATCCCACTTCAACTGCTCAACTTTCTTAGCTTCTGAGCTGCCAGGAGGGGGCAACTCATATTTCACGTTGATCTCTGCAGCCTCATAATGAATCAGCCTGCCGGACTGAGGGTAATAGGTGAAAGGATAAAAGGATACCGAAGCATAGGAGTATTTGCGCAAACCTCCTGAACATTTCAGCTTTCCCCTGACCTCAGGGTAAGCTTCGTCCGATGAATAGACCGCCTGGTTATTTCTTTGCCACTCATCCTGTAGCTCCCTCATTATGTTCGAATCAAAAGATGGATCAGCTACTGGTATAATCTGTGGAGACGGCATGATTTGAAAACTACCTGATAACACAGTGGGATACACCCCTCTGACATCTACAGATTGAACCCGGGCACCAGGAGGTAAGACAATCAAGAAATCTCTGGCTGGCAGAAGAGGTTTGCCTGGGACCATCAAGTAGCCATAACCTTGCATCTCAATCCTCTGTCCTTTGTCTCCTTCAGAGATCTGATACCGACCAGACTTAACCGTAATGCTCAAATCGTTCCCCCTGCCACCGGCTCTCAAACCCGTTATCGAGAATAACAGGCAAAAAGCCAGCACAAAGCCCACATTCAGTCTCTTACTTTTCATCACCTTTCCTTTTTTATTGGATTGACGAAAGTGCTTAACACAAAAACCACTTTCCGAGACTGAAGGATATGCGACTACATCTTCCTAACACCAACGAGCAAGCGCATATCCTGCGGAAACCTTTCTGCGCTGAACAACGCAATGACGCGCGTGGATTGTTAAACCTCTCCTCACTGCTCGGGGCGTGTTGCAGCCAGCCTGCCGCATGATCTGGTCAGTGATAAGACCACGTTACACAGGTAGAGGCAGGGAGACTGCCATCTCCCTACCTCCTGCGAAAATCCCAATTAGAGCTCCCCCTATTGGGAACAGAGCGGCTCTGGTCCGCTCTTCAAGACGTAGTTGATCAAATAAACAACGTCGGCTATCGCTACTTCACCGTCACCATTTGCGTCTGCGCATGTGATATATGGAACCTTGCAGCACGGTGGTTCTCCGCTCTTCAGTACGTAGTTTATCAGGTGAACCACGTCGGCCAGGTTGACGATTTCGTCATCATTTGAGTCGCCGCAAACGATGATATTGCAGTCAAAGATACTGACTTGAAAGTCGTCGATTCCTGCTTCGACAACCGACCCAGCGGCCAGATCCGAGGCTTCGAAGCGGACCTTAACCTGATCAGTGGGGGTGACAAAATCTCCCACCATGAAAGTGTATTCCTTCCATCCCGAAGAGGTGACAGGCCCAGCCGAATCCACCGGAGTCCAGCTGGATCCATTATTGTTAGACACGTAGATCTTGAAGAGATCGTTGTCCGGATCGCTGCCAAAGTTGTTGGTGTACCACAGGGCGTAGTGGACTTTGGCATCAAGTCCTCCGCTGGCATCAATTGTCGGGGAGATCAACCAGGTAATTCCATTGTCGACATCCGAGTTGCCATATTCGTTATCGGTAAGGTAGCACCGTCCAGATCCGTCGAAATCAGTGGGTGGGTCCCCTCGATCCCCGCCGCCAGCAGGGACGCCACGATCCCAGGCACCATCGGTCAAGTAAGGGTCGTTTTGGACGGTCCATCCCAGATCCTCTTCGAAGCTGTCGGCGAATACCGGGATAAGCTCTCCCATAATGGCGGAGTAAACGCTTGCCGGAGCATCTGATGGCCTATAAATCACTCCAGCCTCGGTTCCCTCGGCGCTGAAGTAGTATTCAGGCGTGGCGTCACAAGCTGCCGGCGGCAGTGTGGCCTGGTATAGATCTCCGCCCAAATGCACCAAAGCCGAGGTGAGATAAGTACCGCCGTCATAACGGTAATAAAGCATTCCCGTGCCCGGGATATAGGTATCGCCAACCTCCTCAATCTGTACGGTGATGGTGTTGGCAGTCTCCGGAAGGATATACTCAGGCAAACCATCCGGGAAAAGTATGTTCAAGGGAACCAGTTGGTAACTCAACCCTTTAATACAGAAATTGGCAGTACCGGTCCAGGGCGGATCGTCCCAGTAGTAAAGATCCATCCAGGTTGAGCCTTCCCGGTAATAGCTTTCACTTGGGTTGGCCGCCGACTCCACAATGGTCAGATAGCGCGCACCCAGCAAGACGGGAACTTCCGAGGTCCGATCGTAAGGCTGCCCACCATCCGACAGTGACAGGTAAATGTAGAAATCGTCGGCTTCAGTAAGAGTGATCGAAGTATCCAGGTCTACAGTGTGAAATCCCGTATATTCGATGAAACCGGACTTGGTGGAAAGCTCATCCAGAAGCTCTCCGCCCTCGAAACGATCGTAAATCTTCACCGTGTAATCCACGCTGTCTGTAGCGGTATAGAAACTCACAGCCACCAGCATTTCGTCATCCTGGGTTCCAGTAAAGGCGTTGAATGCCTCGCTGCAGTCCTCCTTGGTGTCCCGCCAGCCGTGATAGTCGTGATAATAGACGCGATCATAAGCCAAAGGTTCCACATTATACAGGGAAACGGCACCCATCTCAGCATGCTGGCCGGCGTGCTTGTCATAGTAAGAAATCCAGAAATAGCCATCCAGACCCCAGCCGCTTCCCCAGCTGTTTTTGCATAGCCAAGCACCAGGCGCCGGGGCCTGAGTAACGCGATCATCGTCCCATCCCACAATGCCCACGGCGTGGTTGGGATCATAGGTGCTGCTGGGGGGCTGACAGTGATTATAGTTGGCATCGATGAACGATCCGTCATAACACATGCATGTCCCCATCACACCATTGGCCATGATTCTCTCTTTGATGTTATTGATGTTGCTCAAATCCGGACCAGCAACATACCACTCAATGTCCCGAGCGTAGTAGTAGTGATAACTGGTATCGTGCCGCGCCGGCGCTGTACCGTAGGATTGACCGTCAATATCACGAACTGCCCCCTCAGCGCGGGAAAGATAGGCGGACGTCACCCGATAATCTCCACCCTGATGCACCGTAAGTCCTCCACCCCCGGGGTCATCGTCATTATTAAATGTGTTGAAGCCATTCCACCAGTCCAGGTGGTATTCAGCCAGATTCGGCTCTCCGGACTCACCAGCAGCTGCCCAGGCACCCGTCATCAGCAGGTTGCCCTCCATGGAAGCCATGGCTCCGTGCGTCCAGCAAGTGCCACCTTGCTGGCTTTTGACCGAGCTCACGTAGTTAATACCCCCGACATCCCGCAGATCGAAAGAACTCGGCGGATCCGCCAGAGCAATCACAAAGAGAAACGCGGTGAAGAAGACAACTAATAGAAAACCCGCGACTAACTTGTTTTGTATCATAAAACTCTCTCCTTTCTTTCCCTGATTGGCATTTGTGTTCTTCGCTGAAGACTAACCAGCAAGTCAAGAAAGACTGTATCGCACCCCCAACACGACTCAGACTCGTCAACTGCTCTTGGTCTTTCTCTCACTAATAATATAACCCCTATTGTCAAATTGTCAAGCGTTTGTTGTTCAATACCTGAACCAGATCATGCCTGCCCTGGACTCATCCGGGGATCCAATCTATTCTATTCCAAGGACTTGAACCGATACGCGAATCGGAATGGGCTTTCGTCGAAAACTCAATGAGTAAGGCAACGGCCCTCTCTTAGCCAAGCTCCAAGAATTTCGACGGTCGAGCTAAAATACCCCAGGAAATTGGGGAACTACAAATGAGGAAACATGCCCAGTGAATTGGGTCACGGCAGGCAATGACATCAACCCAATAAACGGGAAAGCCGCAAGGCTTCAAGAGCACAAAAACTTGTTTTCGCGCCAGTGGCAACAATAAATTGTTGCGCTCCTGACAGGCGGAGATGAGATGACCGTAATTCACCAATGGCTCTGAGGCTTTTAGGTAAACCTCAAGGTTTGCAGTAATGCAGCTTTGAAGAATTATTGTTAGAAAAGAGCTATCTTACGATATCACCCAGTCTGTCCCATCTTACTCGTTTGTAAAAATGGGTGATATTGTAAAAAAGCGAGGGAGGGTAGGTCAAAGGATTGCTCCAGGCAAAATTCGGGGCATCGGGATCAGGCGCCCAGGAGAGATGCAGTATCATGGCCTTGCCCAGCACCAGTTTTCTATCCAGCGGTCCCCAGAATCGGCTGTCGTAACTGTTGTCCCGATTGTCACCCATAACAAAGATATAACCTTCAGGGATTTTGTAGGGACCATAGTTATCCCGGCTGGAGACTGAAGTGGGTATCAATCTGCGATCTGTTTGCTTCATTTCAGGCGGATCGGCAAACCTCTTCCCATCCACGTAAACGGCTTTATTGCGGATCTCCACGGTCTGTCCACCAACGGCTACGCATCTTTTGATATAATTTACATCCGGATTATTGGGATATTTGAAGATCACCACATCGCCGGGCCTCGGTTCGCGGATGGCGGGCAGATGGGCATCGATCAATGGAATCTTTGCCCCATAGATGAACTTGTTGGCCAGAAGGAAATCACCGATCAAAAGGGTATCCTCCATGGAGCTGGAGGGAATCTTGTAAGCCTCAACCACAGAACACTTGATGATCAGAGCTAAGATCAAAGCCACAGCGAAAGACTCAACATATTCTCTGAATACAGATTTCTTCTTGGTCTTAGGAATCTTTGACATGTACGTTTTCATTGCGCTTTAAACTTATACGAATCTTTTTGCCCACCTGTTTCGGATCCGGGCCAAATATTCCTGAGAAAACCAGATACCTATTCTTCTTCTTCCTCCTCCTCAGGGGTTTTTTCCTCCATCTTCAGCCTGGCGTATTCTCTGGGATGCCTCTCCATCATCTCCTCCTCTGAGATCCTGCCGGTCAACATGCCGAAGTTTATGGGGTAGATTTCTGGATGAAAGAAAACGGCGAAGAAATGCCAGACTATGATGGCCGAGGTCGCCAGCACCGCCTCGTAAAAGTGGATGCTTTTACACACATCCAAAAGCCATATGGGCATGAATTTCAAGAAGAAGTTCTCGAACCACAGCGGAAAGCCGGTGATAATCATCACCACTGCCCCCCAGACCAAAGCCCAGAACTCGGCCTTTTCCGCGTAGTCGTAATGGTCAAAATCAGGGGGGTCTTTTCTCAGTCCCATGTGGTAATTGATGTTCTGGATCACGAATATGATATCCTCGGGCAGAGGGAAAAGACTCCTCACCTGTTCTTTGCCTCGTCGGGTCAAAAAGAGATATATCATATTGTAAGCGCAAAGAACTATGAACATGACGGCGGCAATCCTGTGAACTAATCCCCTGAAGGCCATCCCTGCTTCCGAATGGGTCATCCAGGAAAAGATCCACCAATCGGGAAATCTCAAAGCTAAACCGGTATAGGCCAGAGCAGTGAAGCTCACGAAGAGAACTATATGCTGCAGGATTTCGTTTTTTGTGAACCTGATCACCGTGTCCCTGGTGCTTTCCTTATATCTAAGTACCACATATCTGAGCATGACCACAAGGTTGTGCAGAAGCATTCCCCCGATGATCAGAGGAATGAGGATTAAGTATATCCTCCTTATTATCCACACGCCCACGTCTTTTTTGGTCTGAGGCTCAAGATGCAAGGACCCTTTGACGAAATTCTGACCCGCGCCGGGGTGGCATTTTCCGCAGGTTTGGGCCAGGTTCTCTTTGTGAGTTGCAGATTTGGGATCCGATGAGGAGAAAATGCTGTGATTCCCGTGGCAATCGGCGCAGCTGGCTGCATCCTTATCCCCCGCACTGCTCACCACGCCGTGGTAAAGGTCAGTGTAAGGGGTTTTTCTCTGGGTCGCCACAGCATGCTCTTCGCCGGCCATTTCCTGGGAATGACATCTGGTGCAGGTGACCCGGGTTATATTGGGGGGATAGGTAGATGAGGTCACCTCACCGGCCGACTGAATGCTGTGAGCACCATGACAGTCAGTACAGACCGGAGCAGAGAATACCCCGGCTTCAATGGCTTTTCCATGTACGTCGTTGGCACAATCTTCATAGGCGTCTGGATGGCAATCAGAGCAGATCTGAGGGATTTTGGTTTTGTGGCTTGGGGATTCCGAATCGAGTGAGGATTTGGTCCGATGACTGTGATGACAATCAGAGCAGACCAGAATATCGACCATGCCTTCTTCCAAAAGCCTTCCGTGTACGCTTCTTTTGTAGAGTTCAGACGGACCCAAATGGTCTTCTCTTAAGCCGCCGACCAGAGCCGCTTTGCTGTGGCAGCTCCCGCACAGATCAGGCAGATTTCCTCGATAGGCTTGCGACTCCGGATCATTTACGGCTTTCACACCATGGGAGCCGTGACAGCGAACGCATCCCGGTGCAGAAGCAAATCCCTGAAGATATCTCTTGCCGTGAACACCTGAGAGAAACAATTCGGCCGCCATAGGGTGGCACATGCCGCAGTCCACTTTTTCCGGTTTAGCTTCGTGGGGTTCGGCCAGGACCCCGGAGTGGCAGGTCACACAGTCAAATCCTCCGTGGGCGGAACCCTGCAAAAGAGAATAATCGACGAAAAGTGAGACCTCCTCACCTCTCTCATCGGTGCTGGCAAAATCCTTCTCTCCGTGACAGGCCAAACACTCCTCATCGGTCTGAGCAAAGACCGGAGAACAGATCGCCAAGCAGAGTATTACTAGTAAAGTGTACTTCAACTGATTCCTCATAATCGCTCCGCCATACTAGGTCCAGGGAAAATTTATGCCAAGTGAATATTTTCACATAGTGCGCATAAAATAGTCCGCTGATGCTCTGTGTCAAGGTCTTTTCGCCCCTTTTTTTCAAAAAATCATTCTGTATACAATTCAGGCGTTAAGCCAAGACCACGGCAGACCACCCCTTTAGTCTATCAATGCTCACGGGTAGGGCCAAAACACTAGTTGAGCCCCTGGCCCATTTTCAGGTTCCGTAGTTCACCTAGCCCCTTTCTGGGTAATCCCTTTTTGGGCTGATTTCAGAGAACTTCTCGCG
>Ga0209636_10008067_pt1 | contig 10722 bp, 10 predicted proteins | sample DeeMarSWOR152_54_FD_187464 | JGI IMG/M metagenome (GOLD analysis project Ga0209636, IMG submission 187464) | Marine sediment microbial communities from White Oak River estuary, North Carolina - WOR-1-52-54 (SPAdes) (version 2) | ecosystem: Environmental > Aquatic > Marine > Intertidal zone >... | reverse complement strand
GTGTGTCTAGTAACACCGTTTTCAAGACTGCCAGCCCCGAATCGAATACCTCGGATTGATTGCATGTGGTTTCATCCAAGATGAAGACCACGAATAGTAGACTGGTTTGGGATTCACGTTACCCCTTGACTCTGTCTGTACATAGTAGATGATATCGATCATCGGGGGGTGAGCCAAAATTGTCGATTTGCGTTTGAAATATTGTACGAACCCGTAGGAACGAACAGCCAAACGACCTGAGAGGCGAGATGAACTGATGAACCATTCAATTGATTTTCAGGAGATTTACGAGTTCAATTGCTAATTGAATCTGAAATGGAATTTTAATTGGAATCATATCGAAATACTAAGAATGGTTAGCAAAAATTCTTTAAAGTTCGTTCCAGGAGATTTGGGCGAAAAAACGTCAACATTTGCCATACCAAGGGATACAGGAGGTTTTGCATCTATATGTGTCAGCGGCACAGTGGATTTTTGACTCAAATGAATCGGAGGCCTAAATCCTCTTCTCTCCTCCCTCGCGCCGAATTTTTCGGGATTACTCTGGTTTCCCCCCGCCTAGGAATATGGTGATATCCTCGGCATATTTAACCTCCGAATCGTCCTGTGGTGCATAGCCGATTGCCTTACGAGCATTGACGATACTCCAGAATTTTCGCGTGTTGTTTGAAATACCGTAAAAAATCTGAAAAGGTATACCATGCTCGTTATCAATCTTTTTCGCCTCGATTGACCTAATGAAAAGTTGCTGTAGGTCCCGCTCGCTAATATAGGCCCCCAAATCTCGTTTATAACCAGCCACGTTGTTAGGGAAATCCCGATAGTTGATTTCTCGAGGTGCACCGATCCGAAGGAAAACGATTCCGAGCTTACGGCCAAAATGACCGGTGGCGAAGATGAATCCCATTTGCTCATATGCTACCTTTGCCCAACCATAGAAATTATCAGTGAGGGGGAAGATATCCGGGTAGACTATGTCCATGAGTCCTTGGTGAATCAGATGTTCGTACCAATCAGCAGCATGGTTCGAACTTGCCACCACCACCCGCCGGACCCCAGCGTCGTGGGAGAGTATATATACATTGTAAGCCATATCGACGTTGATCCGTTCGTGTTGGTAACCCCCCCTCCGCATTCTCCGCTTGGCCCCTCTTACCCTTGGTGGTTCATAGTAGCCGAGGTGGACCACCGTGTCTATCCCTTGAAAATAGTCTTGATACTTTTCAAAATCAGAGTCAGCAAGGTTGGCAATCTTTAGGCCAGGAACCTTATTCCCCTTTGGATCGGTCTCTTTCACATCGAGGAGGGTAAGTTGGTACTTTCCTCGGAATACGGGAAGCAACTGAGAAGCGATATAACCGGTTGCGCCAGTAATGAGGATTTTACGCTTTTGCATCATAAAACCCCTGTGGAAGATTCAACCGTGTATTGATGCCTCATTAGTGGGGAAGGCCATTTTCAAAACAATGCCCCTTTAATACTCCCGCTAATTGTCTTGGCATTAAGGTTCGAATCTTGGAGGACGCTAACATGAGGCGGGTCCCATTGTCAAGACAGGGGAATCGAGGGTTAAGTAGTAGGCAACTGCGTTGAGAATAGCACTCTTGATAACCCCATGATCCGTTTCCCTTCCCCGGTCACATCACAATAAAGTCCACTCCCATATCAACCCAGTTGATACTATGCCGCCTCGAGAAGAAATATTTGACAAAATTTTGAGGCTTGCTAGGGTTGGGGTGAAAGGAGGAATGTCATGACGTATCGATACCACCACTTCCATCTGATTTGCAGCAACCTGCAACAAACGGAAACCTTTTTTACCAGCATGCTAGGTGCAAAGCTCATCAAGCGGCGGAAATTCGGAGCAGCAGATGGTGCCATTTTAGATCTCAGCGGTACTACCATCTCCCTGAGAACAGGCCGTGAAGATGATAACATTATCGGTGATTCTTCCCAGCAACGCTATGGGTATGACCACCTTGGCCTCGAAGTAGAGGATCTCGATGCAGCCTATAAGGAATTGAAGGAAAAAGGTGTCACCTTTACCATTCCCCCCAAAGATGTTGAAACTGGGAAAATGGCCTTCTTAAAGGGCCCGGATAGCATTACCATCGAGCTCTTTCAACCGTCATCCTGATTCGAGGTCATCGGTTTAGGGAAAAAAGATCCCCAATTAACGAGTAGTTTGCCAAGCTTTTTTAGAAGAAAGCAAAGAGATCCATGAAGGTTCAAGCGTTTAGGTCGAGATTTTTGTACCCTGCAGTATATTTCTGCCTTTTTTAAGATTTCACGTTGTTTCATTCTGCCTAATTCCTGCATGGTCCACCAATTTTGCATTTCCAGCCCCTCTTCTAAAATTCTTGACAAAAAGCCTAACCCCCTCCGATTGACACATAGCCGCCCCTTATCCTATACTATGCTGCAAAAAGGGGAATTCTTACTATTCCATTCAATAAATTTGATTTGAAGCATACCATCCATGGAGGGTATATGGTAAGAGTAGCACTGGTGAAAGGCGACGACCGAAAAGCGAACGTTCGCCAAGCCCTGGAACTTATCGCCGATGACATAGACCTCAAAGGCCGGCGGCCGGTTATCAAGGTTAACTTTGTGAGCACCTACAATCCCCTCAGTGCTACGCACCCGGACGCGGTGCGGGCGATTGTGGAGTTCCTCAAGGATCGGGGGAAGAAGGACATCGCCGTGGGGGAGGGCGCCACAATTGGCAATACTTCGCGGGGCTTTCGGGAGTACGGCTACGAGGTCTTAGCCAAGGAGTATGATCTTGAGCTCATAGACCTCAACGACCCTGATTCTTTCAAGGTGGTCTACGTGATACACCCCGACATGATGCCCCATCCGGTGAAGCTCGCACAGACCATGTTAGACCCGAATAACTATATCATCTCAGCCACAAGGATCAAGACCCACCTCCAAGTGGGCGTTACACTCACCGCGAAGAATGTGATCATGGGCGCCATTATGGTCATGGACAAGAATCGTCTGCACCCGACCCAGGCGGGCAACAAAGTCCTCGACTACAACCTCTTTAACGTCATGCAGCACCTTCACATTGATATCGGGGTACTAGACGGCTTTGAGGGGATGGAAGGCAACGGACCAGTGAACGGCGAGCCGGTAGACCACCGCTTGGCAATTGCAGGCACGGATTACCTCGCTGTGGACCGCGTGGGCACCGAAGTCATGGGCGCAGACTTCGATGACATCCGATACCTCAACTTCCTCTGCGATTGGGGTTTCGGGGAGGGCGATTTAAGCAAGATCGAGGTGATCGGCGAGACCATAGAGAGCTGCCGCAGGCAGTACAAGATGTCGCCGGGGTTCGTGAGGATGCGACGGCAGGAGAGTAAAGGGCAGTATCAGGAACTGGCAGTCTAAATGGCATAAGGTAAGGGGGTATAATCCTTTGATATTTTGATATTTTCTCTTTCCGAGGTAGCCCAGCCCCAAGAGGACATAATTGATTTTCCGAAAGTCCTTCTATTTCCCGCACAATCATCGCCCCCACAAGGATGACCTATTTGTAATATGAAGGGTGGATGAGGGACAAAAGGGTGGAGACATCAGTCGGAGTCTTGTTTTAGAAGAAGCAGGCTACCCAATGGTCTTGCCGCACCTCCATGAGATCGGGTTCATGAACGCTACACATTGACTTTGCAGAAGGACACCGGGGGTGAAACCGACACCCAGGTGGAAGATTGATAGGACTGGAGACCTCCCCTTTAGGCATGGGCTGGGTTCTCCGATACTTGGGGTCCGGAACCGGCACGGCGGCCAAGAGTGTAGCCGTGTAGGGATGAACTGGACGCTTAAACACCTCTTCTAATGGCCCGATTTCAACGATTTTCCCCAAATACATGATGGCCACCCGATCGCAGATATACTTGCATGTGGCGAGGTCGTGGGTGATGAAAAGGTAGGTGAGGTCGAATTCCTCTTTCAGTTGTACCATCAACTCAAGGATCATGGCCTTGACAGAAACGTCTGCCATAGCAATAGGTTCATCGGCCACGACGAATTCAGGATTAGTTACCAGCGCCCTGGCGATCACGGCCCTTTGCCGCTGGCCTCCAGAGAGCTGGTGAGGATACTTCTTGTATAGAAAGGACGCGGGGGTTAAGCCGACCTTCTCCATTATCCGAAGGCAAATCTCCGCTCGCTCAGCCTTGCTGTACTGGTTGTGAATAGCTAGCGGGTGTCCGATGGCTTTGCCAATCGCCATCCGAGGGCTCAAGGAGGCATAAGGGTCCTGGAAAATGATCTGCAGTTTTTCCCGCAACTTCTCCATCTTTTTTCCTGAATAAGAGAATATGGATCTCCCCTTATAGAAAACCTCCCCCGAGGTCGGTTCGAGAAGTCGCAAGATGAGCCTCCCCGTTGTCGTCTTGCCACACCCGCTTTCCCCAGCCAGACCAAGGACCTCTCCCTTTTTGATGGAAAAAGAGACGCCGTCCACGGCCTTGACAAACCGTTTTTCCTTTGCCAGGAGTTTGTCGATAACCCCCTTTTGGAGGGGAAAGTGTTTCTTCAGATTGTTCACTACGAGTAGTTCTTCCATCTTCTCTGCTATCCGTAAAGCCAACAGGTAACGAGCCGGCCGTTTTTCTTAAGAACATCTGGTTTTTCGCGCCCGCAAATCTCCATGGCACGGGGACACCGTGGATGAAACACGCAACCTGACGGCGGATTCACTAGATCAGGTGGACTCCCCAGCATGGTCATCAGCTTGGGTTGGTCAAGTTTGATGTTGGGTATGGAAGAGAGGAGACCTTGCGTATAAGGGTGGAGTGGATCCCCGAAGATCGCTTTTGCCGGTCCTATCTCGGCAATAGTGCCCCCATACATCACCGTGATCCGGTCGGCCAACTGGGCAACATTTCCAAGGTTGTGGGTAATCAGCAAAATGGTTAAGTTGTAATGCTTGCGGAGATCATTCAGAAGGTCGAGAAACTGGGCTTCGACTATCACGTCAAGGGAGGTTGTCGGTTCGTCAGCGATCAAGAGGTCCGGGTTTAAGATGAGCCCCATCCCGATCATGATGCGCTGGCGCATTCCTCCTGACATTTGATGGGGGTATTCGAGGAGCCTTTCCGGCGAAATGCCTAGAGTTTCGAGCATTCTTTCCGCCCGGTTGAATGCGGTTTTTCGATCGAGCCCCTTTTCGTGAGTCAGAAGCGTTTCGGTGAACTGCTCATCGATGCGAAAGAGGGGATTCAGAGAGGTCAGAGGATCCTGGAAGATCATGGCGATCCGTTTCCCCCGTAAGGAAAGGATCTCTTTCTCGTTCATCTGCACGATGTCTTGACCGTGGTAGAGAATCTTCCCCTTCACGATTTTCCCGGGTGGTCTGAGGATCCTCAGGATCGAAAAGCCGAGGGTCGACTTACCACACCCCGTTTCCCCGACGAGACCCATCACCTCCCCTTGCTCCAGGTTCAAATTCACGCCCTCTACCGCACGAACGGTCCCAATACTGATGGGGAAGTGCACGGCAAGGTCTTCGATCTCGAGGATCGTTGTCACGGTTTCATCGCTCCAGAAGTCTGGGATTCAGGATCTCAGCAAGGCCTTCACCGAGCATGGTGAAACCCAGGGCGAGAATGGAGATCATCGCCCCAGGAAAGGTAATTAACCACCAATGGCCAGAGGGCAGAAACTTCTTTCCCATGGCCAGGTCCATGCCCCAGTCTACGATGTCCGGAGGGAGTCCAAGGCCGAGGTACGTCAAAGCCGCCTCGATCATGATGGCATCGGCGACATTCAGTGTGTAGACAACAACCGTTGTGGCGATCACATTGGGGAAAATATACTGCCATAAAATGGTCGGACCCGAGGCACCGATAGCCCTGGCCGCCTCCACGTAGAGTTCTTCCTTGATAGAGAGGGTCTGGCTCCGGACCAAACGAAAGTACGTTGGGATATAGATAACTGCCACGGCGAGGGTGATGTTGATGACACCCGGTCCTAACATCGCCGCAAAAGCGATAGCCAATATGAGGCCTGGAAATGAGTAGACGGAGTCCATAATGAGGGAAAGGACCCTGTCGAAGATCCCGCCTGAAAAACCCGAGATCAAGCCAAGGATAATACCGAGTAGGGAGGAGATAATGGCAGCCAAAACCGCCACCCGGAGAATCGTTTGGGATCCGTGGACGATCCGGGACCAGACGTCCCGCTGAAGGTTGTCCGTCCCCATGAGGTGTTTTCCACCTGGCGGTGCAAGTTGCGGTCCGGCATCCTGGTTATGGGGGTTGAAAGGAGCAATGGCTCCTGAGAATACGGCCATAGCAAGGATGACCAACACTATCAGCGCTCCGGCGAGCAGAATCCACCACTCCACGCCATATCGTCTGCCCATACCCGTGAAGCGGGAAAGCGCTCGAGCCATAGCTTCTGCTGGTGTGGTAAGGCGCATCTCTTTTCCTAGTAACGAATTCTCGGATCCACTACGGCATAGATGATATCCACGATAAGGGAGACCATCGCCACTATCAGGGCGAACATAATGATTACTCCCTGGATAGTTGGATAGTCTCTCAGATAGATCCTTTCCAGAAGGAGCCGTCCCATCCCAGGCCAGGAAAACGTCGACTCCGTCAGGACAGCACCTGCCATGAGAAGGGCAAACTGGAGCCCAAACATCGTCAGCACTGGAATGAATGCGTTTTTGAGGGCATGTTTGTAAACAATTTTCCGATGTTCAAGTCCCCTCGCTTCCGCGGCGAGGATATAGTCAGCCTTGAGGACATCCAGCATATTAGCCCTGGTGAGCCGCACAAAAATTCCAGAAAGGACCATCCCAAGGGTAAAAGAAGGGAGGATTAGGTGAATCAGGACATCCCTCAGGGCGGAAAAATCTCCGATCAATATGGTATCCAGAACGTAGAAGCCTGTCTTTTCGAACGTGGATGCAAAAACCCTTGGACCCGTTCTACCGGCAATAGGAAGGATATCAAGCCAGATACCAAAGATGAGCTGAAACATCAGGCCCAGCCAATAGACTGGGATGCAAAAGATCACGATGCCGTAAAGACGAATAATGTTGTCTTGGAGGGATCGCCTCTTGTCGGCAGCATAAGCCCCCATGAACACACCGAAGAGGATGGTGATGATCATGGCAAACGTCGTCAACTCGATGGTCGCCGGGAGCTTTTCGGCGATGGCCTTGGTCACCCGCTGTTTGAATACCATGGAGTTGCCAAGGTCCAGCCGACAGACCTGCCAGAGGTAATCCAGGTATTGGATCGGTATGGGTCGATTGAGGCCGAGCTCCTCCTTTTTCTTCTCAATGACGCTCTCCGGTGCATGGCCTCCGAGCATGGTACCTACCGGGTCGCCAGGCATGATCCGAAGCACCACGAAGACAGTGCTCAGGAGGATAAAGACCATTGGGATGGTTAAGAGGACTCGAGTGATGATGTATCGGGCAAGGTTACCCATTAATCTCCACTGAAAGAAGCCACGGACGTCTGAGGATTTGGTGAGAGCCGGGTTATACGCCTGGCCTTCACCGAAAGATCCAACTATTTACTCCGATGGATAGGGCCGTAGTTGAATTGTAGCGTCGGCGAAAGCATAATGCCCTTGATGTCCTTTTGTGCGAACAGATAGAGGATCCCCTGGAAAATAGGAGCAGTCGGCACCTCATCGGTCCACATCCGCTGTATTTCCCCGTATAGGGCGGTTCTCTTTTTCAGATCCGTCTCCTTCTGGCCTTCGACAAATTTCTGATCCCATGCGGGGTTCGAAAAGTAGATACCCAGGCCTCTGGAGCCAGCCGTTCCGGCAAAAGCCGCGGTGTAGTTATCCGGGTCGATGTAGTCCGGGTACCAGCCCAGGAGATAGGCTGGCATCTGCTTATTCTTCCACTGATCCCTATAAGTGGCCCATTCGGCGGACTTGACATTGACTTTCATCATTTTTGTCGCCTCGAACTGATCCTTAAGCACAGCGGCCACATCTACCTCAGTATCGCCGTAGTGGCTGGGGGTGTACCACAGATCGAAGGTAAATGGGTTACCTTCACTGTACCCTTGGGTCGCCAGTAGTGATCTGGCCTTCTCAATGTTCCCATCCCCAAGAGCTGTCTTGAATTCGTCGGTGTGAGACCACATGCCCATGGGCACCATGGAGTAGAGGGGTGCGTTCTGGCCAAGAAAGACCTTCTCGATGACCTTTGGCCTATTGATAGCAGCGGCTACCGCCTGCCGCAAAACCTTGTCGCTGAAAGGAGGGGTGTCACAGAGAAAGCATAGGTACCGGATGTAGGGCCCTTGGGCCTTTATGGTCTGGATCTTCTTCGACTTTTGAAGATCATTGATGTCGGAAGGGTTTAACGTCTTGAAAGTAAAGTCAATCTCCCCTTTTTCCAGGGCGAGGCGCATCGTGGTGGCATCGGCAAAGTATCGAATGACGATCCGATTGTTTTTCGGTTTTTCCCCGTAAAATTTTGGATTCCTATCCAGGACAATTTCTTGATCCCTCTTGAAAGAGATGACTTTGTACGGGCCCAACCCAACAAGCTGCCCCCCTTTGAGCTCAGAGGGATCACGAATAATCGTAGCCTTGGGATAGACGTTCGGGTTCACCGGATAATAAGGACAAGAGGCGGCCAGAGAAGGGAAGTACGCGACGGGGTTCTTAAGGACAAATTTGACCGCATACTTATCTACCACGTCCACGTGATCAACAAAATCCGTAACCAGCCAAGAGGGGTCTCCCTTGAGCGCGATTACCCGATCGATGGACCACTTGACCGCATGAGCGTCAAATGGGGTGCCGTCAGTGAATCTCAGACCTTCTCTGAGCTTAAAAGTATATTCCTTGCCGTCGCCACTGATGTCGTAAGATTCGGCCAAACCCGGAACAAGGTTCGTCTTCCCAGGAGGATACTTGAGAAGGCCCTGGTAAATATTGTAAAAGATTTGCCAGGTGTGGAAGTCGTAAGCATTAGCTGGGTCCATATCAATGACCTTTTCGGTAGTCCCGTAAACCAAGGCGATGGGCTTGGGCGGTTTGGTTAAGAACCAAATAAGAACGAGCCCGATTACGATACATAGAGCGCATATTATTATGATTTTAGTCTTTTTCATACCATCAAACCTCCCTTTGTTCTAAGAATGAATCGTTGAAAGCCCGTGTTGGGGCCTGAGAATCTTTACTCCCATCACTCCTTATTGAATTTCTTTCACCTCCTTTCAGAAAGATCATTCGGTTGGGTGATTTGCCGACACAGCCGTAAAAAAAAGTTTCAGCGTCTCTATTCTGACCGGCAAGCCATGGGACCGTTGCATCTTCACCTAATACTGCATGTCTTGTCAACAGAAATCTCGTGAATCCCATTTTAGTCTATCAAAGGTTTTCCGGGTTTTTCCAAAACGAGGAAACGTCGTAGATAAAGCCCTTGAACAAAAGAGGGAAAACACTACCCCACCCGAGAGCATGGAGAAATCAGCTCTTTCGAAGGGGCTTTTCTCATTTTGCATCGGTTGGAACAGCGGGGGGGAGATCTATCGATCGAGTTGGAAATATGGGTTTCATGTTCAGGGGCTCACTTGGATATTTGCCGTATGAGCTTCCGCGATGGCAACCAGGAAAGCACCTTACCCTGTAGTAACGCATCGGTTTTTCAGGCAAGGGCTCACCAGGATACCATACACCAGGGGCAATAGGATAGACACGAGGCTCTTCTGTAGATTTTACCTGGACGTCGTTGGCCTTTGAGGTGGTTGCACTCGTAATAATCAGAAGAATCAAGGTGAAAAAAATGAGGAAATACTTCATCTCTCATTCCTCCTTCATATGATTTCGTTCGCCTGAATATTCCATACAACTGACGAGCAGCATAGTAGCCGCTGCCATAGCCTGTGGCTTCTGATCGAGCATAAAGGAAGAATTCTCCCATGTCAAGGGAAACGGAAGAGACATAATGCAGAGCTGGCGTGAGAGACATCAATGCTCTCAGGGGACAACCGTGCCCTTCAGAAGATCGAGAAACTTCAGTAAGAGAGAGGTCTGAAAAGGTCGCTCTTCGATGTTTCCTATTCTACAGGGCGGCACGTGTAGGCCAATTGACCTGTTAACCCCGCAGTATTTATTAAATCCCATATCCAAACCTAACACTTATCTACCCTATTCCGCATTCCGCCTTTTCCGATCGGCCTCTGGAGACTTTCCCTGTTTCGTCAGGAACCAGTCTATTAATTTACGAGCGATACTGATTTTGCCAGGGAGGGTAGGTAAATTGTCAGGCGTAAACCAACCGGCATCCTCAATCTCAGTGTTATCAAGGCAGATCTTGCCGCCGGCATAGGTGGCGGTAAAGGCAATCATGAGGGAGTGAGGGAAAGGCCAGGGCTGACTGGCAAAGTAGCGGATATCCTTGATGGCAAGGCCCACCTCTTCCCGTACCTCGCGCATCACAGCTTCTTCCAGCGTTTCGCCTGGCTCTACAAACCCAGCAATCACGCTATACAATCCAGGCGGAAAGTGGTGGGGTCGGGCCAGCAGGAGTTCGTGACCACGCTCGACAAGGAGGATAATGGCCGGGGACAGGCGGGGGAAGTCAAGGAAACCGCACTGGGGACACTCTTTGGCCCTTTCGGTCAGGCTGTTCCTCGTCCGACTTCCACATCGGCTGCAAAACTGGTTTGTCTTATCCCAGTGCACAATCTGCGCTGCACGGAAAGCCAGGGAGAACAG
>Ga0209636_10008066_pt1 | contig 10722 bp, 7 predicted proteins | sample DeeMarSWOR152_54_FD_187464 | JGI IMG/M metagenome (GOLD analysis project Ga0209636, IMG submission 187464) | Marine sediment microbial communities from White Oak River estuary, North Carolina - WOR-1-52-54 (SPAdes) (version 2) | ecosystem: Environmental > Aquatic > Marine > Intertidal zone >... | reverse complement strand
AAAGAGAAAAGTTACAGCCAGCTATTGTTTTTGCTACAAACGCGGGATTCGGGAATCTTCATTACAAATCTAACCATGAAAATATCGAGATCCAAACAATGGAAAAAGGATATTTTGAATCAGGTATCCTGATCCGGAACATTCTCAGGCAATGGTTTATTGGTTATGGATTGGGTGCATTTTACCGATACGGACCTTATTCCCTTAACAAAACTATTGATAATTTTGCATTTAAGTTTACCATAACGTTTAATTTATAGATCAAATAAGATTTTCTCGCAGATTTCGCAGATTTAAGAACAGATTTTCGCAGATCCCGATAGCTATCGGGACGCAGATTAACGCAGAATAGAATTATAATTTATCTGTAATTTATTTTAAACTACTAATTAACCTAAGTTGCTAGTATGTTATCCTTTTAAAATTGAAACATGTTAATGTGTTGGAATTCAAAGTATTTATTAAATTATAGTTATTTTCATCCTCTATTATTAATTATTTTGTTAAATTCCAATGCATTGAAATTTAACAACTTGTAACTTGCAACCTGGAACTTGTAACTTGAATTAATTATTTATGCCCCATAAGGCTGGCTTTGTAAATATCGTTGGAAATCCCAATGTCGGGAAATCGACCCTGATGAATGCATTGATCGGGGAGAAGCTTTCAATCATAACTTCGAAAGTTCAGACCACCCGTCACAGGATTATGGGTATCGTGAATGGTGATGATTTTCAGATCGTCTATTCCGATACCCCGGGAATTATTCAACCGGTATACAAATTGCAGGAATATATGGTTAAATCATCTTATTCCGCACTGTCTGATGCTGATATTATCTTATATGTCACAGATGTCCGGGAAACTTTGGATCCGGAGCAGGATTACCTGAAAAAATTAAGCAAAATAAAGGTGCCGGTCCTGCTGACAATAAATAAAATAGACCTTTCCAGTGAAAGTAAGGTCAAACAACTGATTGCTGCCTGGAATAATATATTATCCGGAGCTGAAATTATCCCTGTTTCAGCCATCAATAATTTTAACCTTGAAAAACTATTTAACCGGATTATCGAACTCTTGCCTGAAGCACCACCATTTTATCCAAAAGATGAAATAACAGATAAAAGTGAGCGATTTTTTGCCAGCGAGATAATTCGTGAAAAGATATTGCTGAATTATAAAAAAGAGATCCCTTACTCTGTTGAAATTGAAATCGAATCTTTTAAGGAATCAGACAATATAATCAGGATAGCAGGGATCATATATGTATTAAGGGATTCCCAAAAGGGAATATTAATTGGTCACCAGGGACAAGCCTTGAAAAAAACAGGAACCATGGCCAGGAAAGATCTTGAATCATTCTTTAATAAAAAAATCTATCTTGCACTCCGGATAAAAGTTAAAAAAGATTGGAGGAATAATCCCGGTATTCTCAGACAATTAGGGTATCATTAAAATCTTGCTTCTTTGATTATGGGAAATATTGTAGCTATTGTCGGCCGACCCAATGTTGGTAAATCCACTCTGTTCAACAGGCTTACTGAAACCAGAGAAGCCATTGTGGATGAGATCAGTGGTGTGACAAGGGACAGGCTCTATGGCTGGTCGGAATGGAATGGAAGGGAATTTTCTGTCATTGATACAGGGGGATATGTGGCTAACTCCGGCGATATCTATGAAGAAGAGATCAGGAAACAGGTGCTGCTTGCCATTGATGAAGCCGATTCAATCATCTTCATGACAGATGTTACAAATAGCATTACCGATCTGGATATATTAGTATCAAAACTGCTGAGGAAGATCAACAAACCTGTTTTTCTTGTCGTCAATAAAGTTGATAACCAGGAGCGTATGTACGATATCCATGAATTCCATAAACTTGGTCTGGGACAAATATATCCTGTATCCTCTGTAAACGGCAGTGGAACAGGCGAACTTCTGGATGATCTGGTTAAAACATTTGTAAAGGAGGATGATGCTGAAATCACAGAAATTCCAAGGTTTGCAATTGTTGGCCGGCCCAACGTTGGAAAATCAACCCTGTTAAACACCCTTACCGGAGAAGAGCGGACGGTGGTTACTCCAATACCAGGAACAACGAGGGATTCTATCTTAACACGATATTCTAAATACAAGTATGATTTCTACCTGATTGATACTGCCGGTTTGAGAAAGAAAAGTAAAGTTCATGAAAATCTTGAGTTTTATTCTGTCCTGCGATCGGTCAGGTCTATTGAATCTTCGGATGTGTGCATGCTTATGCTCGATGCAGTACAAGGTATCGAAGGACAGGACATCAATATTTTAAGACTGATCATCCAAAACAAAAAGGGTGTTATCTTACTTGTTAATAAATGGGATTTAATTGAAAAAGATTCAGGCACAACACTGGAATATACCCGGAGAATTAAAGAAAGAACTTCTCCTTTCCAGGATTATCCGATTATTTTTATTTCAGCAATTAATAAACAAAGAATATATAAAGTAGTGCAGACGGCTGTGAAAGTACACCATAACCGTCTTCGGAAAATACCTGCCGGTAAGCTTAACAGGGTAATGTTACAAATCATAAGAGACCACCCACCTCCTGCCTATAAAGGAAAACATATAAAAATCAAATATGTCGCCCAGTTACCATCACACTCCCCTTCATTTGCATTCTTCGCTAATCTTCCTCAGTATGTTAAAGAACCTTATAAAAGATATCTCGAGAACAGACTGCGGGAACATTTTGATTTTAAAGGTGTTCCCATTCAAATATTTTTCAGGAAAAAATAAAGAAATAAACACTATCCCTCCTGAATAAGACATAAACCGAACAAATGCCCAACCGGATTTTTTATACTAAGAATTCCGGATTTTCGTTGTAAATTTGTATTGTTCAACAGTACAACTTCAAATGAAGTCCATTCATTATATTATATTATTCCTGTTCACATTATTGCTTCCAGGATGTCCTGATATTGAGGTCATACCTGAAACACCCGAGATTGAATTTCTGAGTTTTACCATCACTGAGGATGTAGATGATCTGGGAAATGATATTCTTGTTGGAGAGCTGGTTTTTTCATTTCAGGATGGTGATGGGGATATCGGTTTACCTGAACCTGATACAGTTATTGCCGGAGATTCCACGCAGTATAACCTTTTTTTCACGATGTACAAAAAAATTGAAGGAGATTATATAAAGCTGGATGAAGATGAATTGGGTGCGCCACTTTTTTACAGAATACCATATATTGAACCTCGCGAAGGACAGAATAAGATTCTGAGAGGAGAAATCAGCATCAATTTTGAATACCCTGTGATTAAATATGATACAATCAAGTATGATTTTTATATCACAGACCGTTCTTTACATAAAAGCAATATCGAATCAACAACCGATATTAGTTTTACTGAATGGAAAGAATGAAATTTCTTTAAAGCTGATTACATTTCTATCCCCATAAACAGCACATCATCAACCTGTTCAAGATCTTCCTTCCACAGCTCAAAGTTATTTTTAATGTAATTATATTGTTCATCCATGGATTTCTCATGGATATCGCGAAGCATATTTTTCAGGCGCACCATTTTAAATTTCCTTCCCAATGGTCCTCCAAACTGGTCGGGATATCCATCAGAAAACATATATATCTTGTCCCCTTGTTTAAGCTGAAATTCCTGGCATTCAAAAGTTTTCTCTTCCACCTCATATTGTCCGCCTACCGAATTGCGGCTGCCCCTTATGTAGATCTGTTCACCGTTCTGGTAAATGATCATCGGCCTCATAGCCGATGCTACCCTCAGGAAAAGTGTTTTAAGATCTATTTCGGCCACAATAATGTCCATCCCGTCATTTGATTGCTCAGCCTCGATATTCTGGTTTAGTGCCGACATAATTTCATGGTCGAGGGTAGCTAATAACCTGGCAGGAGATTCCACGTATTCTCTTTGACAGATATCTTTGATCATTGTGGTTCCGATCATCGACATAAATGCACCGGGAACTCCGTGGCCTGTGGAATCTGCACATACAATAATGAACTTGTTATTTTCAAATTTATCATACCAGTAAAAATCGCCACTTACAATATCCCTGGGCTGGTAGTACACAAATGAACCGGAGAATGTTTCGTGCAGCTTACTGATTGGCGGTAAAATACTTGCCTGAATTCTCTGAGCATAATTGATGCTATCGGTGATGTCTTTGTTTTTAATTTCTATCTCTTCCTTCTGCAACACAACCTCTCTGGTCCTTTCATCAAGTTTTTTCTGAAGAATCTCCTGGAATTGTTTCTGCTTCCGCTCTCTTATCTTAATAATAATGAAGATAGTAAATACAATAATCAGGACTGATAAGGAAATGAACCACCAGGTTTTCCATACAGGTAATTTGACTTCAATTGAAAAACCTATCGGTTCTTCACTGCATATCCCTTCACTGTTGCAGGCTTTAATCCTGAATGTATAATGACCATCTTCAATACGGCTATATTGAACAAAAGGTATGCTGGTAGGTTCAGACCATTCATCATAACCTTCAAGCATGTATTGATAAGTGACCCGTTCAGGCGATCTGAAATTGAGTCCAATGAAATCGGCCCTCAGTTTATAAATACCATATGGCAAAACGATCGGTTTTGAGATATCATACTCCCTGTCAGAAATCCTGACTGATGTGATATTGACAAAAGGAGGTGTCAGGTTTTTTCGCTCTTCAAGAATATTGAAAGTAATCAGACCGTCACTGGTACCAAATAATATCTTAGCATCATTGGTTATATCGGTTGCGTTATGATAACAATCTCCACTAATGCCTGCTTCAGTACCATAGGTCAGTATTCTTCCTGTTTCAACATTGATTTTACTCAACCCCAACCGGTGTCCTACCCATATATTCCCCTGTCCGTCATTAATAATACTATAACAAGATCCTGATTTTAAACCATTATAGGTAGAAAAATATTCAGCGGAGTCTTCTGCCGGAAGGAATTTAAAAACACCATCATTGTATGTTGCAGCCCAGAGATCACCATTATCATCTTCAGTAATGGCAACAAATTCGAGGACAAAATTTCCTCTGATTCTGTACTCATTATTACTGTTTACCGAATAAAGACCATTGGCACGCGTGGCAATCCAGGTGTTGCTTTTTGAATCAACAAATACATCACTGATCTTATTATGAGGAAGTCCGTCTGAGGTAGTGAAAATTGTTTTTTCACCGGTTCTTATGTCAATCCGGATCACGCCATTGTTTGTACCTACCCAAAGCAGGTTTTCTTTTCCATCAATGGCATTGATGACATTCTCGAGTGAATTTTCGGAAGAATGAAATTTTACGGTTTTCTTCGTATCCAGGTTCATCCTGTATAACCCGCTCTGGGCAGTCCCTATCCAAAGCCAATTACCGTTATCTTTATAGAGAGATGTAATCCTGTCACGCGGGATTCCGTCTGCAGGTCCATATATGGCTTTATCATTTTCCGGATCCCCCCCTGTCTGCATAATCCGGCCCTCTCCACCAATCCAGTATAAATCATCATCCACAACTACAGAATAAATATCGGATCCTATTTCCTTATCAAAATTGTAAAAAACAAATGCTTCATCAAACAAAGCTGCCAGGCCGTTTCCATAGGTACATATCCAAATATTGCCTTCGAAGTCTTCATATGCCTCGCGGATGAACACACTACCCAATCCATTACTCTCATCAAAGTTTACGAGGTTTGTAATATTTTTTGAATCAGATGAAAGATCAATTTTGTATACGCCTTCTCCCTGCGTACTTAACCATATATGATTATGACGATCCTCTAAAATACCCAGAATAGAAGAATGTTTTAGATATGAATCCGTTTCCAGTTTTGTAACTTCATAATTGGCATTATCAAACATCATCATACAGAAAATCCCTTCATCCTGTGTACCTATCAGATATGTTGGCTGGTCTTTCCTTTTCTTAATTTTATTAACAGTTGCATAAGGAATCTGGTTAATCTTCGAAATCATTATGGCAGTATCATGGACAGGATCAAAATCATATAGATATAATCCGTCATATGCCCCGACAAGCAAAGTACCCTCGTCTGTAAAACATAATGCGGATAATAATTTCCTTCTGAATGGTTCAATGATCACTTTTGATTCAAGCTCCCTGTCAACAACAATAACACCTTGATTTTGTGTAGCAAACAGGACAGAACCTGCCGGATCTTCAGTAATATCATTAATGGTACTGGTGATCTTTTCTTCAGTAAGAATAATCCTGAATTTTCTCCCGTCATACATGGTTATACTGCCATCGTTATGACCAAACCACAGATTACCTTCCTGGTCTCTGAAAATCTTTTTGACAAAGGCTGACGGAAGTGAATCGGCCGTAACATCTCCCGTAAAACTGAATCCGTCAAATTTGCATAACCCCTCACCTGTTCCAAGCCAGATAAAACCGTTCTTGTCCTGGTTAACAGCATACACGAAAGGATGGCATATACCTTCTTCAATGCCATATTGCCGGAACTCATATTTCTGTCCTGATAAATATCCCGACATTCCTGTCAGGATTAAAAATACTGGGATAATGATGCCGGTAAACTGCCTCATTCTGATTTATTAATTCAGCTAATCCGTCTGTTTTTTAACGCCAATAGTATATTTATACTGTGGCACACCACCAAGCGGGATCACGTAAAATGGCAGCAGCTCATTATACTGGTTCCGCACGTTAATCACAACATTATTGTTCCGGATAACCGGCGATCTGCTTTTGATCAGCTGCATGTCTAAAGATGTATTATGTTCTTCATCGAGGATTTGAAACTCATCCTCACCCCAGACATCTTCGCCGGATACTTTGCTAAGCTGGCCTTTTCTTGCGACAGATACAATCCTGATCAGTCCGTCATTGTCCCAGTCGAAATTCGATTGCCTGACTGTAACAGTCCGGTCATCCACAAATGGATAAATATGCGAAACTTCATTCGGATTATTATGCATTCTGAAAGAATATTCATAAGCAAAAGCATTGGCACCTTCTATAGCTCTGTTCTCATTTTGGTCGGTACTCAGGAACATCCTGTAAAGATTTCCATCATCGCCTTCAATACCTTCAATAATGATCTTGAAAACATACCCGTTCCACTTTTCAACCCACTCACCTTCAGTGGGATTATAAGGGCCAAAAGTATACCAGCCATTATTGTATTGCTCATCCTGTGCAAAAGTTTTAAATGATAGCAAATTACCACTTTTATAATTACCGGTCGGGCTTGTTTCTACTGCATCCGGATCCGAGTGGCAGCCATTTCCACCAAAAACTTCAAAGGTTGTGCGTGTATCAAATTCACCATTCACCTCATCATGTTCACCACTAACTTCAGGATCAAAAATCCTTATATAGATAGGATTTCTGAAATTTTCCGGTATGAGAAAGAAAAAAGTCTGGCTATAATCATCATCACCCCAGGAAGTCTCGGCCCTGTTACCAAAAGTCATCAGATAAGGAATATTTTCATCACCCGCCGGAATTGGTTGGGCTGTAACCAACTGCACCATGCTGGCCAATAAAATTCCGGTATATATCAATATCCTCATAATTGAAACTGAATTTTGTAAAAATAATTAAAGTTTAAACCGGTTCTGCTGTTTAATGGTCCAAGTTTTCAAATTTCATTTTCTTACAAGAAAACAATAACACCATTGTTGTGTAAAAGCCTATTGCTCAAACCCTATGATCCGATATACTTTAAAGAACCGGTCCATTCTTTAATATTCATACAAATTCTGTGCAAAAAAATTTTTTTGCAATTTACTTAATAATAAACTTATTACGAAAAAAAATGCAAACCTTGCGATAACTGTAAAAATTGTGGCCTCTTATTCCTCTGTATCAGCCATAGAAGGTGGTGGAAGAACAACTATATGTTTAAATGAGCAGGATTTTTGTAATTCCTCAGGAGTTTTCGCATTATTTGTAACACCAAGCCTGATCGTATAAATTCCTGGTTTGTAGTAAAGATGAGTCAGAGTCGGATTTGAAGCACGTGTAAAATCACCCAGGTCCCAATAGAATCCCTCAACATTGAAATTTTTAAGATAGGTGCGTGTCCCGTCAAAATTGATCACCTGACTGGTCAGAACAGTATCCGGGCTTGAGATGAATACCTGTTCTATATCTTCAATGGTCAGATCATAGGAAGCCTGGTTGAACAGCACTTCTCCTGTTAACAGATCAATCACATTTAACTGGATCCGGTAGTCACCCGGGCCTGAAAAGCAATAGTCTGCCTCTTTTGCACGTATTCTTATTCCTTCACCTATCCTCCATTCATACATAAAACTTGTTGTATCAATATCAATGGTCCCTACCTCATAAAATGTAAAACAATAGTTATTTTCTACCTGTAATTTACAGCTATCAAAAGTAGGAGCTGTCAGCCTGAATTCATAAATATTGTTTGATAATCTGTCACTGTTTGATGTAAAAAAACCATGTGTGTAATCGGCATTGGAAATGAATTGTGCATCATTACGTCTTGAATTGAAAGGTTCTCCCGGATTTACAGGTGCCACCCATTCTCCGTCAACCTCCTCGGTATATAAAATATCATAACCTCCAAATCCCTCATGCCGGTTTGACGAAAAATAGAGTCTGCCATCAGGATGAATTACCGGGTAAATATCATTACCTCTGGTATTTACATTAGGACCAAGATTAACTGGTTCACTCCAGCTCCCTCCTGAAAAAACAGATACATACAAATCAAATCCTCCATAACCACCTCTCATATCAGAAGAAAAGAACAATTTTTTCTCATCCTGGCTCAAAGAAGGATGATACAGGTTGTAGGAGGGATCATTATGCTCAAATGGCTGGATATTTGTCCATTCCCCATTGACTAACTCTGCTGTAAATATGCCGATGTTCGACCTTACTTTTCTGTTACCTGCATCATAGTTCCTGTTGAAATAAATCAGATTCCCATCTTTGTTCAGGGTAACCGGACCTTCATATGTTATAGACCTGAGATTATCTGATAGTAATTCAACTTTCGACCAGCTCTCATCACCTGTTTTTGAAACAATAAAAATATTAGTTGGAGGTTCTCCCCTGTAACCATCAACTTTTCTTAACATATCCATCCTTTTATTGGCTGTAAATATTAAACCGTCTCCGTAAAATACAGGTGCGTATTCATCATAAGCACGAGTGGAAAACGGTGCCCGCTCAATAGTGTATACTTCCTGCGCATGAGCAGATACTGCTGTCAGTATAAATATTAAAACAAAATAGTGTATCGGTCTGATCATTTCACTACCAGAAATAAACCGGACTAGTAGCTCTTACTGAATAACTTAAATCATACCTGACGAGGATTTCATGTGAGCCACTCATGAAACCCTTCAGGTCACCTACAGGAAAATCATATGAATAACCAAGCCTGATTTGTTTAGTAATCTGGAATTCTGCGATTCCCACTATTTCTCCTGTCGATTTATAGGAACCGGTCAGCCAGAGTATATCATTAATAAAAATAAAGCTTGAACTTAATACATAATATAAGGGATTATCAATTGTATACTGAAGAAATGCAGATGGTTTGATTTTAAAGTCACTGCTGAGGATTAACAATACTCCGCCGGTACCTGTAAAGTTATACCTTTTAAAATCGTGGGTAACACCCCTTTTGTTATCATTCACACTCAGTAGGAATGGTACCGACAACCCGGCATAATATCTGTCTGTATAGATATATGCACCTATCCCAAAATTAGGCATGAAAAATGTCTCGTCATAAAATGCAGGATCCTCTGTGATCTTTCTGTCAACGTCATAAAGGTTTTTACTTATGATGCTCCCTCCGGCCCTGAGTCCAAGCCTGAGCCTGGCAGGACCAACATCAAACCTGTAAGTGTAGTAGAAAAGTGCATTATTGCTTCGCTCAGCACCAGCTCCGGCAGAAAGATTATCAATTTGCAATCCCAGGGCAATTTTATTGTTTCTGAGCGGTGAGTGAGCCGTTAAAGCCTGCATTGTCGGTGTTCCCTTCATACCTATCCACTGTTTTCTGTAAATGGCTTCAACAGAAAATGATTCTTTGGTTCCGGCAAAAGCAGGATTATACAATAATGTGTTAAACATGTATTGATTAAATGGAAGAAATACAGTATTATTCTGCGCCTGTACTCCCATACAAAACAATGATAAAATGATATATGCAGCTTCTTTCATTGATGCTCCCTGGTAATTACAATATATCCCCGGTATTGATACGTACCCTGATCACCCTTCTTTACTTCGAGTGTATAATAATATATCCCGTTTTCCACAGGCCTGCCGCCATCATAGGTTCCATCCCATAACCGGTTTCCCGGGAGACCTTCTTCCCCAACACCCTTATTCATACGTTTGATCAGGTTTCCGGACCTTGTAAATATTTTCAAATCATAAGTATCAGCATAGTCAAGCCCTTCAATCATAAAAAAATCATTAACCCGGTTATCATCTGGAGAAAAACCTTCATAGATCCGGAGATCTCTTCGGCTGATCCTTAATTCGTCGGATGTGACCCGGCAGATCCCGTTGGTAATGGTCCAGAGAAACTGGTATTCAACTGTTTCATCAAGGTTCTCATTACCTAGATCTACGAAGGAATTATAAAGTGTATCATTCTCTATTACCGCTGTGCCGGAGATAAGGGTCCACTTCCCTGTACCAGCAGTTGGCGGATC
>Ga0209636_10008065_pt1 | contig 10723 bp, 18 predicted proteins | sample DeeMarSWOR152_54_FD_187464 | JGI IMG/M metagenome (GOLD analysis project Ga0209636, IMG submission 187464) | Marine sediment microbial communities from White Oak River estuary, North Carolina - WOR-1-52-54 (SPAdes) (version 2) | ecosystem: Environmental > Aquatic > Marine > Intertidal zone >... | reverse complement strand
ACATTTGTGATTAGAAGCCGGATTGATGCTGAGTTGGGCTGGTTTCGCCTTTTTGTGTGCCTCGGGTTTTGGGTTGCCAGAATCTTCCTTGGGTTGATGTTCTTTTTAGCAGTAGGTATTGTATTAGAAAAAAGGGGAGGGATGTTATGGGGTGATGCTGATTTGTTTTTTGCGGAGTTTTGGCATGGCGATGTAGGCTGCTAGTGCGATGATCATTGCTGCTGAGGCTACAACTGTTCCCAGTGGGACTTCTGGAATCACGGGCTGAGGCGCTGCAAATAGTAACCAGTTGAGATAGTTGTCCGTGAAGGGTTGCTCAACTGCCTCGATTGCACCGTTTACGTCGCCGAAGAACACTATTTTGCCGGCTCCGTGGTACATGTAGCCGAGTACTGGGGCGCCACTTGGTTCGCCGGGGTCCTGGAAGTCGTTATCGTTTAGGTCGATGAATGTGTCTTCTGAAAGCCAGCCGATGATGTTGGCGTCGGAACAGTAGCTTATTAGTCCGCTTCCGACTCCGTAGGTTAAGGTTGACACTCCGCTTGTTATTGGATGTGTAGCAAAGGTGTCAACGTCGTTATTGCCTACACTATTGCCTCTGAAGTCTAGTCCGAATGAGGGCAGTAGGTTGCATCTTTCTCCGTGGTGGTCGGTGAGTAATAGTAGGGCTCCGCCGCATGAAGCGTAGCTTTTGTATGCGTTGATTTCGTCTTCTGAATAGTCTCCAGCGGCGCCGATTGCTATGACTATGTCATACTGGTTTAGCAGGTCTAGATCGATGGTTGTGCCTTCGGAGAGTTCGGTGACGAGATATCCTAATGATTTGAGGTAGTCTGCTAAGTCTTTGCCTTGATGTGGCGAACCCGGGTTAAAGGGATCTTCTTGTGGGTACCACCATGTGCCGCCGTCTCTCGTTGCGTCAACAAGTATGTCGACAGTGAGAGCTGAAGCGAAAGTGCTCTGTATTGCGAACATTGAGAATGTCATGACGATTAGAGGAAGCGTGATCGCTAAGGTTTTTTTCATGTGGTATTCTCCTTTCTCTGGTCATTAGTTTTTTTGTGTTATTGATAATAACACTTGTGGAATCTTGGTCTAGACAAAATTGGCTGAAGTTCTAGTCGGGGCAATAGTAGTTTGAGTCAGGGATTTGAAGAGTGGGAGGGTGGTTGTTGAGGTTCGGATGGCTTGTATAGTTGGGGGGTGAAATTGACAGGTTTGTGCTCATGATGCGGGGACTTTTATGTTTAGCTTTTTTTGTGTTTCGAAGTATTTGGTGAAGTTGGTTATGGTTATGCCTAGGATTTCTCGGGTTTTTGGGTCCCTTCTTACGACGACGTGGGGGTCTATTTCTTCGGAGATGGCTTTTCTGGGTTTGCCGAAGCTGATGTAGACGACGTCGGCTTCTCTGTCGTAACTCATCACTATTTGGTTTCTCTCCACAATGTCACCCCTTTTCTCATTCTTTGTGTAAAGTAACTGGTTATTATAAACCCTTCTCTGTTCAGGACTTTGATTACGACGGCCAGATATTTGGAGGTTACGGGTGTGGAGGGATAGAATCTGTAACATACTCTTGTGTCTTTTGTTGCCCCTTCTAACGCGACTTCTGGGTTTTGTATGACCTCGGTTATTTTTTTCTCTTCACCTTGAACTTCAGGATGGAAGAAGATTATGTGATGCCATTGTGCTTCACTCAATCTTATGGTTCTGCCGTCGTATGCTGTTACTTCAAAGATGGTAGACATGTGCCTCTTCCTTTTTATTATGAAGCTTAGTTTCGAGCGTTCATATAGCCAGTTAGTTGGTAATGCCTATTCTTGTTTCTTCTTGTATTTCTCTTTTTAGGGCTTGAGTTTTGGTTTCTCCTTTTTGTATGCCTCCGGTTACTGGTTGCCAGAATGCTCCGTGGGTTGGTGTTCTTTTTTGTAGTAGGTATTGTGTTTTTGTGTTGGTTTTTCTGTATAGGATGGCTTGGACTTGTACGGGCAATCTCATAATAGAGAAAGGGACGGGGTGAATGGTATAAGAGAGTTTCGGGTTTTTTTTGCGTGGTCTTAGGGAGGTGTTTCGTCTGTTATGTATGCTTTTTCGTGTCTTTTGTTGTAGATGAGTGTGTGTTTGTTGAGTATGTCTCTTCCGAGGATGCTTGGGATTCTCATGATTTTTTCGTTTAGGTTGGGATGTTTTAGAACGTAGATTCTTTGGAGATTTTCGGTGTGGCTTTTCTTGTCTTCTCTGCGGAAGATGAGTTTGACGTCTTTCAGGATGTAGGTGTCGACTGTTCCGCCTATTCCGAGCATGCCCTCGTCGAGCTTTTCTAACTTGTTGAGGTCTAGTCTTAGTCTTATTGCGTCTTTGTCGAGGATTGTTGTTCTTGAAGCTCCAGTGTCAACAAGTAGCTCCAAGGTTTCACGTATGCTTGGAGTGTTAGACTCTAGAACGGCGGCGACGTAGGCTGCTTCGAAAATTCCAGGTTTGAAGAAGCATGGGATTCTCAAAATCCCTTTTTTTTAGAGTATTAGTTCTATTTCTTTGGTGGTGATGTATTCTATTGGGATTTGGCTGTAGGCTTTTGGGTGTTTTTTGCGGAGTCTTTTGACTAGTTTGTTTAGGTCGCGGTCGTGGTCTATGATGGTTTTGTTTAAGACTGCGACCCATTCGTTGTTGAATTTCTTTTTTAGCTTTTGGTGGTGTTTGCTGAGCCATTTGGCGTTTTCTTCGTAGTTTGAGAGTACTGCGACGACGGGTTCCATTTTGTAGTCACCGAGTCTGGACAGAACATTCGTGGCAGACCTTATAATTGTTTTCGAAGAATCAAACCGTAAGTTAGAGGTCTGTCTGGAAAAGGAAGAGACTTAATGGAAGGTGTATGAGAGTTTCGTGCGCAAGTCATAAGAGAAAGGTTGCGAAGCAGCGAAAAGAGCGAGAATATGACAGAAGGCTTTCGCTTGATTGGGGATTTGAAGAGCAGGAGAATGGTTGTCGAGGTTCGAAATGGACAGTCTCCTAGTAATATGATACTTTAGATAAGGCAGGCGATTGGGCTATTTCAGGAAGCTTAGGTTACAGTGCCACTAGTGCGCCCACGACGACGGTTCCAAATGAATGCAACGGAGATGCTGGCACCTAGGATTATAATTATGGCTAGTGCTATTACCCAGAGGGGGATTGGGACAGTGGTTTCTGAAGGTGGTGGTTCAGTAACTGATATTGTCATCCAAAATGTGTTAGTCGCGTCTTCGTCATCCCAGACTGTCAGAGTGATGTTGTAATCTCCTTTTGATGTAAATTCATGAATGGGGTTCTGGAGGTCTGAAGTGAAGCCGTCTCCGAAGTCCCAGAGCCAGGAAGAAAGCGATATGTTTTCGGGGTCTGTTGACTTGTCTGTGAATTGAACGTCACTGTTGGTAAGTGGGCTTGTAGGTGTGTATTCGAAAGACGCCTCGGGAGGTAGGTTTGTCACAAATATCGTATGAGTGATCGAATCTTTGGCATCGTCATTGTCGGTGACTGTGAGGGTCACTTCATGATTTCCTTTTTGATTGAATTTGTGAGTGGGGCTTTGTAGTGTTGAATTTGTTCCGTCACCAAAATTCCAGAACCATGCAACTATTGTTCCGTCTTCGTCTTGTGAGGTATCAAAGAAGCTGACAGCATCTTTTATTGTTATCTCTGCAGGTGTATGAGTGAAGGAGGCTATTGGATCCCTATTTTGAACAGTAACAGTGCAATAATCAGATGCTGTTTGTTCGAGGCTGTCAGTTACTGTCAACTTCACATTATAAGTTCCCTTATGTTGAAAGATGAAGCTGCTTTTTGCTCCTTCAGCATCAACCACGCCGTCGCCATCGAAATCCCACCCAACGAAAAACTCGTCATAGGCGTCAAATTCGCCATAGCCATGACCGCCCTCCTCTCAACCCTCGAAATAACCCACATGGCACTCCTCAAAACATGGAGCACCGAAATATTCTCCACAATCACCGGCCTAACCGGAACAATCACAGGAATCCTAATCACCACAAAAACCTAAACATAATAGCACCCAAATAGGCGAACAATGTTGAAAAAAATAGTTTTTCCACAAAAAATCCGCAAAATACGAAGAGAATTCAACGGAAAAACCCAAACCATACGCGGAAACCTAATCGCCGAACTAAACGAACTATACCAATGGGCAACCAAAAGAACAAAAGCATACCTTTTCTGGAAACTTTAGCTTCAATCAGAATTGTGGCTTCATAAGTCTTTTTTCGAATCGGAAACAGAATAATCTTCGGTCTAACATTTGACAGAAAAAGACGTCGTCCACTGGAAAATTGAAGGTGTCACCCTCATTTTCATAGTGATTTGCATTTCCCTCTCCTTTTATCTAGCCTTTCTTTCCTTCCAAGCACTTGATGAAACTTTGAGCAAACAACTCGTAGCCCTTGCTGCTTCCTTCCTCATAGCTGGAATAACTATTTTTGCAGCTTTGACAGTTCACCTAGGAATAAAAAAAGCGGTTTCAAGAATGGAAGACGCTGTAAAGAGTGAAAACCGAACTTTAGAACACAGCAAAGATTAGAATAGTCATAGGCTGGATTCTTCAGAACCGTTGAACAAGTATCTTCAAAAAGCGATCGCGCGCTTCGCTTTCGCTCGCTCCAAGAATCCTGTCAATCGTCACGCCAATATGATGCTTCATTCAAATCTCCGATGTTAGATTAATTAGACTGAATTACGAGGTCTGTTTTACAAATTACGCTTTCGGCTAGGCTACTCTCAGAAGAAACGCTCTATTGCAGAGTTTTTCGACCAATAGCGGATACCCCCCCATATTTTTTCAGTGCACGCGCTAAAAACAGTGCTGAATAAGCTATGAGAAGGATTGTTTTCATCACGTGATTAGTCAGAAGCCTTTAACCGTATCTTTGCTGGACGACTTCTATCAATTTCAGCAATCTCGGCTAACTCCAATAAGGGTGCTACATATGGAGCGCGAGAGCGCGCTAATGTGTCAAGAGACAGCTCATCAGAATTTTCTTGGACAGGCCCAATACTTACCCAACCATTTCCTCTCAGAAAATTGGGTGCTTCTTCAAGAGCCGAAGCCCGTATTTTTATTACAGAGGGCGTTCTACCAGCTTCTATTAGAACTTTTTCACTATCAATCTGGGTTATTTTGAACTGTTTGCCTGAAGGAGTCGCTAAAGAATAAGGAAAGCTCGCAATTTTTCGAGTAATCCTAATCATTACAGACATTCTCAATCAACCAGCACATACTTTCACAATGAAATTTAAATCTTACCCACTTTGAAGTTAGTGGCACGCGGTGGCCGGAATCCTGAAAGCAGCAGACGAAAAGCATTCAGTTGAGGATCGGGTCCCGGGTTGCACAACCATGTTTGTATATAGACATTTGAGCAGGTTTCAGCTCATACCAAAGACGTCTATTGTTTTTCAAAGAAAAAAGGGGAACAAGAGGGTTAAGATTTGAAGGATTTCAGGTTTTCTTCACTGAAGCTATGAACTCGTCGATGGGAATCGCAGGTATGCTTAAGATTTTAATGGTTCCTCTCGCACCAAGTTCAATAGAAACCCTGGCAATGGTCTTGTTGTTCGGAGCTTCTACGATGTTCACGAAATCGTAAGGCCCCAAAACAGCATATTGATGAAGTACTCGAACACCAAAGGCTTCAAGCTCCCGATTGACTTCTTTGATCCTTTCAGGCTTTTCCTTAACGGTTTTCCAGCCCTCATCGGTCAGATTGGACAATAGAATGTAGTAGGGCATACACGTCACCAAGCAATTAGCTATAGCTCTATCTAAATTTCAGCTTTTCGACTGTAAATGCAGGAGAATAACTTCTCAGCCTTTCAGAAGCTCCTTGAGATCCTCCTCTCTAAGATTGCCGTAGACATTTTTTCTCCGCAGCCAACAGCAAGGGTCTTTAAGCCCTTCATTTTCAATTTCAATTTCGTCAAGAAACTCAGAGTTCCTAAGTCGATAACCTCAAATTCCAAACCATTATTTTTACAAAAATCTTCAATCCGCATTAAAAACTCCTCTCTTCACCGCACAGGTAACGTTTTCCACCGATCCTTGTGAAGTCGCCAAAACGACATTGTAGTTTAGTTGAACAAATCGTCGGAAAGGTTTATTAAGACTTGAGATATAATAGGCTGACCTTACAGGTGGAAAAAGTATGAGAAAAAAACCAGACATAAAGTTAAGTAAGAATAAGGAAAACTTGAAATTTCTAATAATGATAGACGATTTTTTGGTGTATGACTTTCTAATTCGCAGAAAACCGATCTAAGAGCTAATCACAACTAAACTTTCCTTTTTATTTCATTATTTGACTACTCAAACAATCATCATTGCTAGGAGCTAATTTTTCCATGATCCCAGTCCGTGAATAGAAGTCATCGAATAAACTACTACTCTCCTCCACCTTCATCCCTTCCATACCATTTTTAGGTCAGCTCCCATTTAAATCTACAAGTTAGAAAATCAATCCAACCCCAAACAACCATTCATGAATACATGGAATTTAAACGAAGACATACATCTAACCCCTGCACCATATTTTCTTTAGATTGATGAGTATTTAGCAAGAGATGAAAGTGGTAATATTGCAGTAGGATAAGTATTGAAAAGAGGATTCAGAAATATGGTGCTGAGAAAAGGGTTAAGCCTCTGCTGAAGTCTGGGAATTCTTAGTCATTTTTAAAGCTTCTGAGTTTTGGCTTCTGCTCTTAAAAAATTAAAGTAGAAAAACGCGCTTTTTTTAGGTAAAGGCATATATTTATCTGTGTGACTAGAAACTTTCAAAACCAAATATCCTAAGGCGAAAGTGATGACGCTTATCGATGAGATAAACAGGCTGAAAAAAGAGAAGAACGCAGTAATATTGGCCCACAATTATCAACGACCAGAGATTCAGGACATTGCAGATTACATTGGAGACAGCATAGAATTAAGCAGAAGAGCCATGGAAGAAGAGGCAGAAATCATAGTGTTTTCAGCCGTGGACTTTATGGCAGAATCAGCAGCGGTTCTAAACCCAGACAAGAAGGTTTTATTGCCAACACTTGGCGCTCGTTGTCCTATGGCTCAGATGCTTACTGTTGATGAAATTAAAAGGTGGAAAGTACTTTATCCGCTTGTGCCCGTGGTTTTATATGTCAACACTTTGGCTTCAGCCAAAGCTTACTGCGACATATGCTGTACATCGGCAAATGCTGTAGAAGTCGTAAATTCTGTAAACACTGAAACAGTGCTTTTCGGACCAGACCACAACCTAGCCGAGCACGTTCGCATGAAGACAGGAAAAACAATTATTCCAATTCCCGAGAGAGGCTTCTGCCCCACTCACTTGCTCTTCCAGCCTGAAGATGTGCAAGCAATTAAAACGAAGAAACCAGACGCAATTGCTATGGTTCATCCAGAATGCACCGTTGAGATGCAGAACATAGCCGATTTTATTGGAAGCACCTCCCAGATGTGCAGATACGTAAGGAAGAGTGATGCCAAAACTTTCATTGTTGCCACTGAGGAGGGAATTATACATCGCTTGAAGAAGGAGAATCGTGGAAAACAGTTTATTCTAGCTTATGAGGATGCTGTTTGTCCAAACATGAAGTTAAACACTCTTGAGAGGCTTTACACGTCTTTGAAAGAAGAAAAACATATGGTTACTGTTCCCGAGCCCGTAGCGAAAAAAGCCCGTAAAGCCCTAGAAAGAATGTTTGAGTTAAAATGATTAAGAAGGCTAAGCGGAGACAATCATTGTTTTGAGTATTTTTACTCCTCTTTTTGCAGTTAATTCGTCGCTTAGCTTCCGAATTTCAGCAACATCACCCTTGACGGCTATTGCTTCTAAACAGTCTTTTTCACTCAAGTGAATGTGCATGGTTGAACAGATTACATTGGTGTATTGATGCTGTATATCCGTAAGCGCGCTTTCAAGTCCTATAACTTCATGGTCATAAAGCATCATTAAAACTCCTGCCTGTATGCCTCTTTCTTCTTGAAGCCACTTCCTCTCAGAAACAAACAGTCTAACAGCATCCTGAACAGCCTTAGAACGGCTTTCATATCTCATTTTACCAACTATCTCGTCGAAATCTCTTAGCAGATCTGGCGGAAAAGTTACCCCTACACGGATTATTTTTGTCATAGACTTCCCATTATAGGTTAAAAAAATGTCATAAAACTTTTATGGAGGGTAACACCAATGTAGAAAAAGGTGTTACCATGAACTACTTCACAAGTCGAGATATCGCCGCAATAGCCATGTGGTGCCATTGGAGGCACCATCGGTGTTGCGTTGATAAAAGCACTTTCAACGAGGATTAGTTTGCCAAAGGTGTGAAAATGAAGGCTATAAAATCAAAGATAAGCTCAGAGTTAGTAAGCTTGATTAAGAAAGCTGCAGGCTTTCATGGGCATTTGGGTCCTTTCCTGGTTATAGGCGTCAGAATGGGAAGTTTGGCTAAAAAGATTCTAAATGTAAACGCTGGGGAAAATAATAAATTTCGGGTAACCGCGCGGCTTCCACTTTTAACTCCATTTTCATGCATAATAGATGGAATTCAAGCCACAACTCAATGCACTGTTGGAAACCAGAAACTTAGGATAGAGAATTCACAAGCAAAGATAATTGTATATTTTGAGCAGCAAGATTCGCATAAAGTGTTAAGAATTCATGTTAACCCCAAAATAATAAAGGAGCTAAAAAATAGGTATTCAGAAGGTGCTTCCAACGAAGAGCTTGCACGAGAAATTGCCTCTATGCCAGAAAGCCGGCTATTTATCATAGAAAAGCAATAAATTTTCTAAAATGTCTAGCCAAACATGTCCCTTTGAAAAGTTGGCAAAGGAAATTTCAGATCCATCGGAAGCTTATGAAAGACTTAAAGCCTTGTAACATTCTTTCTCCACACGTTAGAACAAACTTGGCATTGCGGAGTTTAGGCTTTAACTTTATTAATGATGAAGTTAATTGTTTGAAAAGTGTTAGTGAGGTAGGTGAAGAAGTGAGCGGTGAACACAAGCGATTTATATCTGAGGAAAATGAAGAACTGGGACGTATTAAGGAGAAGAAGTTAAGGGAACTTATGAGATTGCAGGAGAAAAAGCAGGAAATGAGTGCTAAACCAGTCCCCGTGACGGATTCAAACTTCAGCAAAATAATCAACAAGCATCCACTAGCTTTAATTGATTGTTGGGCGCCATGGTTTGCCCCATGCGTAGTCATATCTCCAATAGTTGAAGAGTTGGCAAAAGAATATGCTGGAAAAGTTTTAGCTGGAAAACTTAATGTTGACGAAAACCCTAGAACTGCGGGGCTTTTCCAAATATTCGGCATCCCAACGCTGTTAATAATTAAGAATGGGAAAGAAGTTGACAGAATTGTTGGACTGGTTCCAAAAGACCACATTGAAGCACGCTTAAAAAACATTTGAGGTAATAGCACATGGATGTTCCAGAACGCAGAGTAATAGGGGCACTGCTACTACTTTTAGGCGTTTCCTTCCTAGCTGTAGGCGTATACACAGGTCAGCTAAACGAAATAGTCGAGATGTTGAAGACGGTTTTCAGAACAGTAACTTAAAACTTTTAAATTAAACTGATATATTCCAGAGTCAATATATCCAGTTTGAATGACTTATTCGAGCTGAACATTCTGAAGTAGTACATGCTACAAAGAAAAAAAGAGCGCGCTCTCTAACCTGTTGAAAAGGTAACTTCAAGTTTTAGTTTCTCTCGAAGCTCCTTAACTTGCCTTTCTAGATCTGCAGATTCTTCATCTGTGTGACTCGTAAACACGAGAACCGAACCCATTTTGCTAAAACGGACATTCCAACTTAGCTTATGTTCTAGAGTTTCTTTGACTTTAAGTGCGTCTTGTTCAATTATCTTGATAGCATTGTTTGGGAGTTTCTTCACTCTTGGGAAGAAGGCAACTTCACAGACCCAGGTCAACGGGGCGGTGTTCACATATCTCATCGCAGCTTCAAATTTTTCGAACTCCTTGGCACAGACGATGTCAAGCCTATTCTTTTTGACAAACTCTGGGTTTAGGATGACGAGATCGTAGTGTCCTCTTTTATATGGTGGCTCACTTTTTTTCTCAAACTTGTATCCTTCCATGTCGCATCTGAAAGGCGTTGGATACTCATGGTGCACTAAACTAACTTGGTGTCCATCACTAGTTTCTGTTGATGTGACTCCACGTAGTTGCAGTTCCTCATTTGCGATATCGCAAAGAAGGGAATGGATGTCCTGTTCGGTGAAAAAGTAGTCAGGATAGGTATGGAACATTTCTCCAAGTCGCTTGGCAATCCAGCTTTTCATGTCACTCCAGTCAACATCTAGTCCAACTTCAACAGTGTCTCTAGTTCTCAGCATACTTCAAACCTTCTGATTACCCATTGAAAGCAACCGCTAAAATAGTCTATGAAGTTGGATTATGTACTTAGGATATTGATACTACGTCTATATTGAAACAACCAATTCTTCAACGTACACGCACGCTACCTCGCGTGTGCACTGCTTCAAAGCTTTTAAGTCAGAACAAAAGACAGTTTAAAAGGAAGGAATTTCTGTGAGACCAGAGGAATTAGAGACAATAGTCGCAGCGTTGCGTGAGCTTGGTCTGAGTTACGAAGAGACTGTCAAACTAGTGAGTGAAGTTACGAAAGATGCAAAAACCCTGAGGTCACTGTGGGG
>Ga0209636_10008063_pt1 | contig 10724 bp, 8 predicted proteins | sample DeeMarSWOR152_54_FD_187464 | JGI IMG/M metagenome (GOLD analysis project Ga0209636, IMG submission 187464) | Marine sediment microbial communities from White Oak River estuary, North Carolina - WOR-1-52-54 (SPAdes) (version 2) | ecosystem: Environmental > Aquatic > Marine > Intertidal zone >... | reverse complement strand
GATGTGGATCCGAACTACGGATACGCCCTCAATCTATTGGCTTACTGTCACCTGTCCAAGAACGAGTTTGAAAAGGCCTTGGAATATTTCCGAAGATATGCTTCGATCTCACCAGGAGATGCCAATCCCTTTGACTCCATGGGTGAGGCCTATTTTCGGATGGGAAGATTGGATGAGTCTATCGAAAAGTTCAAGGAAGCCTTGGAAGTTAAACCGGATTTTGGCTCGGAATGGAGAATATCCTATATCTATGCTCTGAAACAGGATCACGAAGAGGCGATGAGGTGGCTCGATCAGTTCATCACCATGGCTTCCACAGTATCGCTGAAGGCTCAGGGGTATCTGTGGAAGGGATTTTACTATTATCTCCAAGGAAAATTGAGACAGTCATTCGAGGAGATAAATAAAGCTCAAGAACTGGCCGAGCAGGCGAATAATTTGCGGCTTGTGGATGTGGCCTATAGATCGAGAATCTGGACCGCTTACGATTGGGAGAAGCCCGACCTTTTTCAAGAGTTTGTCCAAAGCCGGGGAGATTTCTGTGAAAGAACCGCCTACCGAACCCCTGAGGAAAACGCGCTCTTTAACGCCTATTACCAATGTGTGCTGAATATCAAGACTGGTCAATTAGCTTCAGCCAGGTCGAGATTGGCAGAGCTTCAATCGATCCTATCCAAAATGCCACATGACAGGAGAGAAAGAAACAAGATTACGGAACAATATCTTCTTAGCCATCTTTTGCTTGCTGAAGGATCTGTTGATGAGGCTGTGAAAAGGTTTGAAGAGATGCCTTCTCCTACCCTGGATTTTATGGACTTCTATACTTATATCTATAGGAATCTTCCTTTTGGGGCTGATTTCTCTGCTCGCGGTCTTCTGAAAAAGGGAGAGATTGATAATGCCATCGCCGAATACGAGAAGCTGACGACTTTTGACCCAACAGCGATTACCGCCAGGCTTTTAGTCCATCCTTTTGGTCATCTGAGGCTAGCCAAACTCTATGAGGAGAGAGGACTGAGGGAAAAAGCCATCGAGCAGTATGGAAAAGCGCTAGCCTTCTGGACCGATGCAGATGAAGGTCTTTCTCCTGTGGAAGAGGCGAAGGAAGGACTGAGGCGCCTCCAGAACCAGCAATAAAAACCACCCTTTCTTCCAATTTGATAATCAACTTTTAAGAGGCGATAATTCTGTGTTATGATGGCGCAGGTCTCATGAGTAAGTATCGTATCCGGCTGATCCACTGGAACGTTGCAGAGGCTTCGGAACGAGCTGACAGGCTTATCGCTGCGGATTATGATGTGATTTCCGAGCAACTGAGTCCTGTTTCGCTGCGTGAAATGAGAGAGGACCCACCAGACGCCGTGATCATAGACTTATCTAGGCTTCCATCCCAAGGGCGGGACGTGGCCCTTGGACTCCGAAAGTTCAAATCCACCCGATACGCACCTTTGGTTCTTGTCGGAGGAGATCCAGAGAAAATCAAACGCATCAAGGAGTTCTTGCCGGATGCTGTTTTCACTACATGGAGCCGAATCCAAGGTGCACTGAAGCGTGCCATTGCCCATCCACCTAAAGATCCGATCGTGCCGCGAACGACTCTCGATGGATATTCGGGCACACCTCTTCCTAGGAAGCTCGGCATCAAGGCCGATTCTTCGGTCTGTTTGATCGACGCGCCCCATGGTTTCGAAAAGACGCTGAGAGGATTACCTAAGGGTATTATCCTTCGGAAAAAAACTCCAGGCCGCTGTGACCTGATCATTTGGTTTGTCAAATCTCGAAATATCCTTGAAAGCCGAATAGATGGCATTAAAGAACAGGTGGGAAAAGGAGGAGTCTGGATCGCCTGGCCGAAGAAAGCCTCAGGAATCAAATCTGACTTGACTCAAACTGTGGTGCGGAGTGTGGGTCTTGCTTCCGGTTTGGTTGATTATAAGGTCTGCGCTATCGACGAGACTTGGTCTGGACTGCGCTTCAGCCGCCGCCCTTTAAAATACAACACAAAGTCAAGAAAGCTGAAATTCGAGCACTCTACCTGAGTGTCTAATTCAAAATCATGATAGCATGTTTTATAATATAAAACATTTGTATTATATTATAATACAATTGTTCTATGATATAATACATACAAAGCAAATGTTTATTTCGTCAACCAGAGAGAAGATATTAAAGCTTTTTTTCAACAATCCTGGATTGCTCATCCACCAAAGAGGAATCGCACGCCAAGCAAATGTTGTCCCCCAAAATGTCAACAAATATCTGAATGAGTTTGTACGTGATGGCTTACTGATGAGGAGTGAAATACCCCATCTGACACTTTTTAGGATAAATCCCAAAAGTGACTTTCTTTTCAAGATATTTGAGGTATTCGAGCTCGAGAGGAAAAAAGAGTTTTATACACAAAATGAAAAGATAGCCCGATTGCTCAATCAGTATACAGAGAATCTTGTTCGTCTATCTCAACGAGAAATACAAATGGTCATTCTATTTGGACCCGTAGCCAGAGGAAAGTGGACAAAAGGAAGTCATGTCGATATTTTGGCTGTAACCTCAACAACAGTCGACAATAAAAAAATCACCAAGATTCAGGGAAATGCCGCGCTTAGAATAAGTCATTTATTGAAGATTTCGCCTGTTCATGTCGCCATGGATAAATTCATCGAGGGAATCAGGAATAAATTTGAATTATATGATGAGCTCTGGAAGGATAGGATCGTGCTTTACAATGAATTTTTGTTCTGGCAATCAGTAAGAGAAGCAAAATTTTAGTATCACTGGATTCTTATTTTCAATCCTTAATAATAGCGCTGCCCTCCTAGCGAAGGAGGTTTCGAAGAAATTCTTGGAGCTCAGGGCTGTTGTATATGATGTGGGTTCCCACGGTTTCTACTCCATCCTTTTCACCTGGTCAAAAGGATACCCATTCTGATTGATTTTAGTGTTTGCGATTTAGTGTTTTTATAGCTAAGATGAAATGAAGGCAATAGAAATTCGATGGACAGGATGACCGATGAACAGTTGATGGATAAGTTGAGAAATGGAGACAGAGACTCCATTGATGAGCTGTACAGGAGGTATGCCAAGAAACTGTATGTGTACTTTTCCCGAGTGATGAAGGTTCCAGATCCAGAGGATTTGGTGCATGATATTTTTATCCGGGTGATCGAAAAAGCCAAGCAATTCAATCCTAAGAAAGCGTCCTTCCGCACCTGGCTCTTCAGGATTGCCCAAAACCATTCGATCAATCTTTACCGGCGCCAAAAGATATTGAAATTCTCATCGTTGGAGCAAAAAATTGGTCAGAACAGCAGTGGCAGCGGGCTTCATATAAAAGACACCCTGGAGGATAAAAGTCAGTCTGCAGACGAATCATCCCTCATACTTGCTGTCCGCGAATGCATCGGTGAGTTGAAAAAAGATATCGAGAGACAAGCCCTAGTGCTGTACCACATCTTCGGAAAGAATTATAAGGAAATCAGCGACTTGTTCAAAAAATCCATCAGTGCAGTGAGAAAATATGTTGTATCGGCAGAAGCAAAAGTTCGGCACTGTCTGGAACGCAAAGGTATTGATGCGTTCTGATAAACAGGGGAAAAAAACAATCCCCAGAACGTATAAGAGATTGGGAGTGAGTAATCCCATGGATGAAAAAAAATTTGAAGAATTGATGGATAAATGGGCGTCCCATGAGATGAAGACCGCGCCTGATATAAGCCCGACTGCGGAAGTGTATCAAAAACTCAAAGACAAACAAAAGAAACCCAGATTTGCGGTCTTCCCAAGGCCTCTTCGCTGGGCTGCCGCAGGTATAGCCGCTGCCATCATCATCTTGTTGGTTGTTCTTCTGCCGCCCGAAGAGTTGGGACCCCAAGTTGGCTTGCGAGAAGGATTCGTCGCTCAGGATCTCCTTGAGGAAGAAGCGGCGATAGCGGCACAAGCTCCTAAAGAAGTCGGAGTCCCTAGAGCGGCAGCAAAAGATGAAGCTATAGATATAGAAAAAAGAGAGAAAAGGAGCCAGATTATCAGCGAACAGTATGTGATTCAGTATCAAAGACATGGATCAGAGTCTATCGAAGGACTGGATATTAGAGCTCCCAAAGATAAGGTCCTGTCCCTGTCATCAGAGGATAATTACCGCTTGCTCCTGGAGCTTGCTCAAGAGCGTTACATATACATTTATCAGCTCAGCGCCGAGAAAACCCTCACACGGCTCTTCCCGAACCAGCTCTATCATCCCTTAAATAATCCACTCCAACTCGGACAGAAATACATCCTTCCCTCACCGCCCAACTGGTTTTATGCGCAGGAAGCTCAAGGTGAGGTGGTCATTTATATCATCGCCTCCAACGAACCTCAGCAGGAATGGGACGACCTCTATGCCCAATACGAAAGCACAGAGAAAAAAAAGATGAAGAAAGAGATTCTTTCGTGCCTCATCCATGCATTCACAGCCATCGGAAAACTGCCTGCAAAAGAAGCAGAACTTCTTTCGTATACATTTCAAAGTCAGCGTTGATTCCATAATCCAGGTTATTCGATCCTTGAAAGAAGGCCCTCGATTTTTCGCGCGACAGGTGAAGCGCCCCTATCATAATTAGAAAGCACAGCGACAATGTATCCCATATCGAGGTAGATTTCGAGATTCCCGTTAATTCCGTCAAAGCCGCCGCCGTGGCCGACAACCTTTCCGTATGGACCTTCTGAAATCCTGAATCCATAACCGTAATTTTCTCCGGCATGGTCTTTCCAGAGTTTATCCAGGGATTCTTTAGAAACAAGCTTTCCTGATTGAATGGCCAGGGCAAAGCGGTGGAGATCGCCGACCGTAGAGAATCCGCCGCCTGCCGGACCACCCTTGATCACATGTTTGTAGAGATTGTTCTGCCAGCCGTACGGGCTTTTGCGCTCCGGGCTGTATCCGATCGCCAGGTTCTCGACCGGATAATCCATCTCATAACTGTCCGAATTTTTCATGCCCGCAGGTTCATAGATGTTTTTGCGGATGTAGTCGAAATAACTCTCTCCGGTCACATTTTCGATCACGACTCCCAGGAGAAGCATGCCGGTGTTGCTGTAACGGAAGCGGCTACCAGGCTCGAAGGCCAGCTTTTCCCCTTGCACCAGAGGTTTAAAGTCATCGACGTTCCGGAACAGGGCCCGCGATCCTTTCATGTAAGTCTCGTTGAAGTAGCTGCCCAGTCCTGAAGTGTGGGTGAGCAGGTGATGGATCGTGATTTTGGAGGTGACATCCTTGGGAAGCCATGATTCATCCACGTATTTGCTGATTGGATCGTCTAAAGCGAGAAGACCTTTTTCTACCAGCTGCATGATGGATGTGGCGGTAAACATCTTATTCATCGATCCTAAGTTGAATTTCGTGTCCATATTGTTCGGCACATGGAAGCGTTTGCTGGCTTCACCGCCTACGAAATTCAGCAGGACTTTGTCTCCCTTAGCTATGAGAAGTGTTCCTGAAAAAACATCCGCCTTAGTCAAGCGTTGCATCATGTCTTTGACTTCTTGGAGAAGTTGTTTCTCTGTGATATTGGATTCTCTAACATTTGAGGGAGTGCGGGCGGTGTTGAAGTTGGCCCCATTGATTAGAAAATCGTTTTTCTCGTCGAACCTGATAACCAAAGCCATCCAATTGTCGAAAAGTCGGTCCTTTAGGATAACAGTGGTCTGTCGCTTACGTTCAGGAACGTAAGTGCGTATGCTGTGGAAGTCGATACCGCCTGTCTCTCGGAAGAAGCCCAGAAAGGCATCGATATGCTGATCCATGGGTGCGAAATTGCGGAATTTTTCTGTGAAATGTCCCTGTACGAACTGGCGCACTCGGTCTGGATCGTTGGCATTCACGGTGTCGATGAGCGCCTGGATCCGTTCTCCTTTTTTTCCGGAAGGCATGACCGATTCATCATGATAGCTGATTTCTCCAGGCTGCTGAGCGACTCCAACTTGCAAGGTAAACAGGCATAAGATGACTGCAATCGAAACTCTACGAAACATCTCTGTACCTCCTAATTTTTTTAGTTTTCACTTGTATTACGACAAATTTAAGTAAAGAGTTACATTTTTCTCTTTTCTTCGGCATCAAATGAGAACGCTGTCATGGATTAAACATTGCTTTGCTACCAGCAAGGAAAAGTTTTTCTTGATTCTTTTTGAGATTTTGCACATATTGTGATATTACATTTCCACATGAAGCGTCATATGCCTCGCATCATCGGAGCCATCGGTGCAACTGCGCTTTGTGCCGTGGCACTCGCTTTGGGCCGTCCGGCTGACACCCTCAGCATCAAGCTCATCCAGACCGCACTCCTCCTTGCTTCAATCCTAGTCCTGATATTTACCACTCTCCGCCGCACCGGTATCCCCACACAAATCTTTGTGGGACTTATCCTTGGAGCTGCAGCTGGTCTTATCTACGGCCCGGACGCGGCGGTCATTCGCCCCGTCGGGACAGCCTTTATCCGTCTGATCAAGATGGTTGTCATCCCCCTGATTTTTGCTTCCCTCCTTGTGGGAGTTGCAAGCCTCGGCGACCTCCGCAAGCTTGGACGAATAGGCGGCAAAACATTCGTCTTCTACATCGCTTACTATGTCTCGGCTGTTGCCCTTGGCCTTTTTCTGGCAAACACCTTAAAACCCGGCGCCAATATTCCAGAGTCTGTTCAGGCAGAGCTCAAGGCAAGCTACGGCGAAACAGTTGATACCCAGGCCTTACGAGCAGAGGAGAGACCAGGGCTTGGAGAAGTCCTGATTGACATCATTCCCGACAATCCGGCCGATTCCTTTGTCAAGGCCAACATGCTCCAGATCATCTTCATCGCCATGTTCATCGGAGTCGTCATCTCCCTTCTCGATAAGAAAAAGATGCAGCCTGTCCTCTCGTTTTTCGAAGCGATAAACGACATCATGGTCAAGATCGTCGAGATCGTGATAAAGATCGCGCCGTATGGCGTGTTTGCCCTCATTGCCGCCGTCGTGGGCACGTTCGGAGTGGATATATTGATGTCCCTCGTTCGCTACTCTGCTGTCACTATCGGGGGCCTGATCATCCTCGCCTTCACCTATCCTGCGGTTGTCACGCTCTTCACAAAATATCCCTATTTTAAATTCTGGAGAGGCATCTATGAAGCGCAGTTGATTGCTTTCAGCACCTGCTCGAGCTCGGCGACACTTCCCGTCACCATGGAATGCGCCGAAGACAATATAGGCGTCTCCAAGCAGATCTCCAGCTTTGTCCTCCCTCTGGGGGCGACCATTAACATGAACGGAACAGCCCTGTATCAAGGAGTGACGGCCGTCTTTATCGCCCAGGTCTACGGCATGAGTCTGGGGCTTGGAGATCAACTCGCCATCGTCCTCACTGCAACACTCGCTTCCATCGGCGCAGCAGGAGCTCCGGCCATGGGTGTTTTGATGCTGGTAATCGTGCTCAGACAAATCGGGATACCCCTGGAGGGGATTGCTCTCGTCCTGGGAGTGGAGCGCATCCTGGATATGTCGCGTACAGTCATCAACATCACTGGTGACATCGCTGCGGCCACAGTCATCGCCCATTCAGAGAAAGAACTCCATCCGCCAAAAGAGGGGTAGGGAAACACTTCTTCACAGTCATTCCCCAGGAGATGATGACTTCATCTACAATGTTAACAGAGCAATGACTGTATAAAATATAGCTCCTAGACCAGCTGCCAAAGTCGCTAACGGCAATTGAGTAAATACATGGTCCATCAGGTCTGTTCCAGTAGCCAGCGAAGAAAGGATCGTGGTATCTGAAATGGGCGAACAATTGTCGCCGTAAACCGATCCTCCCGTTACAGCGGCGAAACAGAGCAGGGTAAAAAACGGATCCGGGTTGACCGAATATGCTAAGGGCATCGCGATGGGAAAAACCACCGCATAGGTACCCCAAGATGTCCCGATGGAAAAAGATATAACCATGGTCACGAATAAAAAGATTGCTGGTAGTAAAAAAGGAATGATCAATTTCCCGCTCGTCCGGATGATGTAATTCGCTGTTCCCAGTGCTCCTGATACATTTCCCAAAGTGACTGCCAGACCCAAGATTATGGCTCCAACGGTAACTCCTTTGCATCCATTAACAAATCCTTCAATGACAGTCTTTAATCGCATACCTTGATACAAGGCTAAGATCATGGCCGATAACGTGGCCAATATAAACGCTTCGGATACATACAACTTACCGATAATCAGATAGGGCCCTATAGCCACGGTTAAGAGTACTCCGATGGGAACGAGAAATCCCAGGATGGAGGGTTTAAAGCCCTCTGGGATTTCGATCTCTGATAATTCCTTTGAAATAAGTGGTTGGGCCTCCCCCCTGTTTAAGGCGCCGGTGGATTTTACCCGTTCCATAGCCTGTTTCATCCGTTTACCATACCATGGTAACTTTTCCCAGCTTAACAGCAACGTGAATATCAAGGCGAACCATGCATAAAAATTAAAGGGGATCGCTTTAAAAAGATATGTTTTACTCACGTCCAAATCAGCAAAGATGGGTGATGTGCCAACGACAAGTCCTCCGATATAAATTGGCCAGACATTGAATGGCAGAACCGTGGCTACGGGTGAGGCGGTGGAATCGATGATGTAGGAGAGCTCTTCATGGCTGACCTTTTTCTCGTCACACACAGGCCGGACCGTGGAGCCGGCTAGAATCGTACTGATGGTCCCTCCCTGATGAAAAAGCACACCCATAAGATAGGCAAAAAACTTGGCCGTGCGTCGATCTTTGGCGATCTTGGTACCAGCCCATCGGGCAAAATATTGAGCACCGCCTGTCTTGCCCCAGATGCCAATGAGCCCCCCCAGGCACCAAAGATAGACCAGCAAGATCTCGCCGTATTTTGGACTTCCGATCGATGGTATAAGGAACTCTTGGACGATGTTATACTTCCCGCTGATAAATCCTCCCAGCAATATGCCGGCGAAAAGAGAAGGGATGACTTCACGGGTGGAAAAACAAAGGATGAGGGTAACCAGTGCGGGCAAGAGGGACCAGAAGCCGAAATCTTTTGATGTTTCGTCGAGTTTTATAAAATCGGTGTTCGCTCTTAAATAAAGGATGAGAACAATCCCGATCAGAACAAAGAGCCATTTTAGATATCGTTTCATAAATTGCTTTTTATCCTGATGTTCCTTCCTCATTTTTGTTCGGAGCACATAAATCCTATGACAGTGATTTGGATTTGTCAATTGGACTTTGACCCTGGTTTCGAACCTACGGCCTTCTGATTCCCAATTTCTTGTTGTCATTCGGCCTGCTCGTAATTAAAATCTGTAAAGCAGAACTTCTATTCATGGAGGATTAGAAGAACTTGCGCAAGGATTCAAGATTACTGTTACCACCGAAAATGGCCGTTTGGTCGCGCAGGGGACAGGATAACCTGAGGCCTTCCGGTGTTTCCAGAAAGTCTTTGCGCTTGAAACAGATAGAAAAACAAAATTCGCCGCTCAAGGCTGGCTGGGGCTACTTAAAGACCTGATAGGGGAGAGGGAAGAGGCTCTTGGGCATTATAGAGAATCCCTTAAGTATGACACAGGGGAGTCGATGGACCACGGCTGGTTAAGGATAAGTATGGACCGAAAATGGGTGGAGGAAAGACTCAAGACTCCTTTCACCTGGAAGAAAAGATAGAGTCAATTCCTCCTTTCTGCATTGAAGCCTACCATAACTTAGAGTAATATATGTGGGATGAAAAAGTACGTCTTCTGGAGTATCTTCCATAAAAATATTTGTGTTGCGTTGACTGAGGATCTCTCAGGTTATGCTCAAGGGGAGACTTTCTGGAAGGCCATGCAGAATTTGTGCGGAAACCTTAAAGAGTGGATCCCCTCTTCCACAACAGATGAAAGCGATATCAACCAACGTCTCAAGATGTATTATGAGACCGGAATCAACAAAGTCGAGATATTTGTCGAGGAAGTAGGCAGCCGATATGCCGTAAAGTGTTCCAACAGCCGGAGTTTTATCGAGGCCGCAATCGAAAAAGAGGCCATCATGAAATTTATCGCGACAAAGGCCAAAACCTCAATTATGGATCCTGGTTTGAAGAAGTTGGATTAATCAAAACGATTATTTGACTTTTTCTATTTCACTCCCAGCTTTATCGGCTCGAACGGTTTAAACAGGGAAAAATCAGACTCCTTGAGCATCTTTTTAAAGTTTTCCACATCTGTCTGGTAAACCGTGTTGAATTTCTGGAGGAATTCTTCAACCTTTGGTTTTGTTTTTTCGTAACGGACTTTTGCGGCTTGGCTGATGGGCTCATGTCCCGCTCTTGTTATCCCTGAGACAGCTCGCATGACTTGCATCCTCAACCCGGCAGACCGGTCGGCGATTCCCTGTTTGGGTGGAGTAGGGTTCAAGATTTCTGCAAGGTCTTTGAGTTTTTTATCCAGATCCTGAGCCGCTTTCATAATCTCCTTGTTTTTTGGATCTCTATTTTGTCTGGCATGATCGAGGAGAGTCTTAAGTGTATTTCTCGTTTCGTCGATCTGTCGGCTGGCAGAATTGATGGCATCGGATAACTTCTGGGCATTCTTTCCTGCTTCATAATTTGCCTCGAGAACTCCCATATCCACGTCAATCCGCGGGTCGAATGTCACCGTAAATTTTTGACTGACTTCCTCGCTGTCGTACTTGATCTTCGCTGTGTATTCCCCAGGCAGCGCCGCCAGACCTCCGCCGCCAA
>Ga0209636_10008062_pt1 | contig 10724 bp, 7 predicted proteins | sample DeeMarSWOR152_54_FD_187464 | JGI IMG/M metagenome (GOLD analysis project Ga0209636, IMG submission 187464) | Marine sediment microbial communities from White Oak River estuary, North Carolina - WOR-1-52-54 (SPAdes) (version 2) | ecosystem: Environmental > Aquatic > Marine > Intertidal zone >... | reverse complement strand
AGAGAAAGCGCTAGCCTATCTGCTACTGACGTTCAACAGCCAGATCATCGGGGTCTGTGCTGTCTACGAGCACTGGAGGGACAAGAAGGCTGGTTACATCGGGTTCCTGAATCTTCACCCTAAATATCACGGCAAGAGTTTGGGTAGGAGGCTGCTCTTCCAAGGCGTGAAACGAGCCATCGAGTTTGGTTTCGAAAGGTTAGATCTTGATACTTGGCCAGGCAACTTGAAAGCCGTTCCTCTCTATAAGAAGACAGGCTTCTTCTGGGTGCCAGGGACACAGGTCTACATGCAGAATTACGTTCCAGCCATCCTCAATCATCCTGTTACGAAGCGGTTCTTTGACAAGCATCCAGACTGGTATGCTGACCTCAAACGAGACTTGAAAGTAGAAGAGGATGACATGAAGGAGAAGGGGATGAACGTCTTTGTGTGCCGTTGGGAAAAGGGCGGGGACGAACTCAGAGTCACGATAGACAGAGAGTCCTTTTCCATAGCCGGGATAGAAGATGACCGAATCTCTGCAATGTGCTGGCCAGCGGAACACGAGGCTCCAACAGGCTTCGCTCAGAAAATCAAGTGGCAAGTAAGAAACAAGACTGGGGGAAGGACACAATGCTCTCTGCTAGTCACCACCGAAGAAGGGATTCGGATCAGCAGAAAGCCCACGGAATCTTTCGCTTTGGAACCGTCACAACAGATCATCCTAGATGGCGAGGTGAAGATCGACCCAAAGGCTGAGAAGAAGGAAAATGACGAACCTGCTCACAGAATCGAGACCAATCTCTTCGTTGATGGGACCTTGGTTCCGCTTGCAACGGGGATCCGGTTGAAGCCGCCTATTGAACTGAGCTTTGATCCTTGGCATTTCTCAGGTTACCCTGGCTCCGAAGGAGACCTTAGAGTGATTATGAAGAGTAACATCAAACGCTCAGTTCAAGGAACTCTTTCGGTAGTTCCTCACCCTTCGGTTGAAGTGTCTCCACTAAACCAACGCTTTAGGGTCCTTGCTGAGGGATACGCTGGTGCAACCTTCAGGATCAAGATACCCGAAGACGTCGGGACTATGGTGATGCCTCTTGGTTTTTACAGCACGATAAAGGACGGACAGGAAGAGGTCAAGACTAAGGAACGGGTTTATCCTGTCAAATCTTTCACGCCCGGAGGAGTCTTAGCAGCAGTCGAAGATGATGGGCGAATCCTTGCTCTTGAAAACGAGTTTACAAGAGTCGCTATTGGGCTTCGTAGGGGTGGGAGGATTCATTCAATTCACGGAAAGCTGCATGATAGATATTATGGTAGCTCGTTGCACGATGCTATCGGCCCTCCGTTCTGGCCTACAGAGATAGAAAGGAAAGACTTCGAGTACGAGATAATCAGAGAAGACGGCAGAATCCGAGCGAGGCTCTACGCAGACCTCGAAACCTATGAGGGACTGAGAGTAGTAAAGGATGTAACGCTCTTCCCTGCAACCGAGCTGATCAAGATACAATACTCGTTCTTGAACTCCTCATCCGAAGCTAAGCACGACTTTCAACTGAGCATGGGCACTTGGGGTGATCCTAGTGATGCCCGAATCGTGGTTCCGCTGAAGCAAGGAATAATATCCTCAGCTGTGAACGGAGACTTCCCACACTGGGCAGCCGATATACCCGAGAAGCCTGAGGATTTTTCCGAGACCTGGTTCTGCCTTGATCATCACAACAGAGGGGAAGTATTTGGAGTACTGTGGCATCCCGAAGAATGGGTTGAATGCAAGAGCGCAGCGGAGCTCGTGTTCAAACCTGTAGTTGTCCAGCCTCAGTCTACCGTCACCCTCAAGCCCATCTACATAGTGGCAGGTTTCGGAACTTGGCGCAGAGTCAGAGAGCTTTGGCGGAGGCTGATAGGAGGCCAAACGAGGAAGGAGGTCGTTTACCGGCACATTGAGAGTCAGCCGCTTGTAGAATCTAAGATCGAGCCCTGCATAGTGAACGAGCTTGGCGAAGTCAAAGCCGATCTTGTGGTAAAAAACAAGAGAGGAAAGGCGCTTACCGGAAACCTGACTTTGAAGCCCCCGAAGGGATGGTCAATAGAGCCTCGAAGAGTCAAGATCAAAGACGTGAAGCTAGAAGACCCGTACAAGAGACCGGTGATTCTGTCTCCCAGCAAGAAGATGCCTCCCGGCGTATATAGTGGCAACATTGGGATCTCAACCAGGCTGACTAGCCTGCAAAGTCCTTTTCGTCTTCTAGTCCTCGGCGAGAAAGGAATGGTACAAGTAAGCAATACAGAGGAGGAAGGAAAAGACATTTTCATGGTTGACAATGGCAGGCTTTTGATGAAGGTTTGCCCAAGTTTGGCTGGAACGGCTTATTCTCTGATAGACAAAGAAACAGGCGCTGAACATCTGATCTCAGCATTCCCCGAGAGAAAGCCTTACGGCTATCAGAATCCGTGGTTCGGCGGCATGAGGTTCACGGCCTGGAAAGATCGTAAGTACGACAAGATCCACGAAGAGCAGTTCAAGTGCGAAAAGGCTGAGAGAGACGGATGGACAGGCGTCAAAGTCTCCACCAAGCCTGGAAAGCACGTCAAGGACTTGAAGGGCATCGTCCTCGAGGGCTACTATCTTACTAAGCCGGGAAGCAACGTGATCGCCAGAATCCTCCGCATAGACAACAAGACTTCGGCCGCAATGAACTTTAGAGCTTTCTTGAACACCTTTGTGCAAGCCGGGGGATCAATCGAAGGCAACGTGGCCTATTTGTGGAAAGACGAGGAGGTCTTGGCGAGGAGGAGGGTTCGAGAGATGGCTTGGATACCTTCAGAAGACAGCTGGCTCCAAGCGACAAGCGAGAAGACTGGAGATTCCCTGGTCTTGGTCTCGACAGTCACTGAGAGGAGCAGACCTTTACTGCAGGATTGGGGGTTCCTTGGTGTCGATCTCACCGTAGAAACATGGGTCCTAGTCGAACCTAGAAAGTCGCTGGAACTGTTATCCTACTTAGTCCTAGCCAAAGGTCCCAAAGCCTACGAGGGCTACAAGCTCCTACGGGACCATTTCATCGGCCGCGTAGCATGAGACAAGACAATGAGGACGATTACATTTATATCACACTAGACCGTTGAATAGAGATTGACAGGAGGAAAGGTGGATAGCTTGGCACCGGAACACCGCTACCGCCAAGTACCTTAGCCCCCGTTACTCTTCTTCTGGGCATATACTTAGATTGGTCCTTGAACCCTCTTTCCTTCCTGAGAGACTTGTTTCCCAACGGTGATATAGAATGAAACCGAAAGATCGTCCTACCTTCAAGCCGAGCTTGAGGGCGAAGACATGGAACCCCGAGATAGAGACAGCCTTCTTGAGGAAGTGGCAGGAAGAAGGAATCTTCAAGTTCGACGAGAAAAGCGAGAAGCCAACCTTCAGCATCGACACTCCGCCCCCCTATGTGAACACGCCGATCCATATTGGACAAGCCTACACTTACGTCTGGATGGATATATTCGCGAGATACAAACGCATGACCGGTCACAACGTGCTCTTCCCAATGGGACTCGACAAGAATGGACTACCCGTCGAAGTTCAGACTGAGAGGATCTATAACATCTCTATGCACGAAACGCCTCGAGAAGAGTTCATCGAGAAGTGCAGAGTAATCCTCAAGGAAAGCGGAGATCGCTCCCTAGACGCGTTCAAGCGGTTAGGGCTCAGCTGCAATTCTTGGAGCCTTGAGCACCGCGTCGGCGGACGGTATGAGACCGACGATCCGGAGTATAGGCGGCTGACGCAGGAGACGTTCATCAGGTTCTGGAATAAGGGTCTCATTTACGAAGACGAGAAGACGACGAACTACTGTCCTGTCTGCGGGACGACGATCTCGGACGCCGAGGTTGAGTACAAAGAAGAAGAGACCGTCCTCAACTACATGAGATTCAGGGTTCAAGAAACCGGTGAAACCGTGATCATCGCAACTACTAGACCTGAGCTCCTCTGCTCTTGCAGAACGGTCATATTCAATCCAGATGACGAACGATACCAGCATCTAGGCGGGAAAAATGCCGTCGTGCCTATCTTTGAACACGCGGTTAAGATTCAGCCCCACGCTTATGCGAAGCCGGATTTCGGCTCCGGTTTGGTCATGATGTGCAGTTTCGGCGATTACGGCGATGTCTGGATTCTCAGAGAGCTGAATCTAGACCCGATCTACGCGATAGACGAGAAAGGAAGGATGAATGAGAACGCAGGACAATATAAAGGTCTTACTGTCGAAGAAGCAAGAAAGAAGATTACAGAGGACCTGAAATCTCAGGGCCTAATCGTGAAAGCAGAGAAGATCCGTCAGAGGAGGCCGATCTGTTGGAGGTCGAAGAACCCGATAGAATTTGTTCCCATGAAGGAGCTGTACCTTAAGCAGGTCGAGTTCAAGGATGAAATCCTGCGCATCGCGGATCAGATGGAGTTCTTCGCACCTGAAAGTAAACAGATCCTCGTCGACTGGATAAACTCCGTCGGCATAGACTGGGTAATCTCAAGGCGCAGATACTACGGGACCGAGGTCCCTCTATGGTACTGCAAAGAGTGCGGATACATCTACGCGCCGGAACCTGGAAGATACTATCAGCCTTGGAGAGAGGATCCGCCCATCGATAAGTGTCCTGGGTGCGGATCAACCGAGTTAAGCGGGGAGGAAAGAACCTTTGACACATGGTTCGATTCAGCAACATCAGAGGCCTACATATTAGCATACCTTTGGGACAAGGATTTCTTCGGGAAGAATTTTCCATGTAGCCTCCGCCCTCAGGGCAAGGAGATAGTGAGGAACTGGCTCTACTTCACTTTGCTGAAGTCTTTTCTCCTCTTCAATGCTGCGCCTTTCAAGAATGCTTGGATACACAATCACGTTGTTGATGAACAAGGTAGGAAGATTAGCAAGAGTGAACCAGAAACTTGGATCGATCCCCATGAAGTCATGACTAGATTCGGGAGTGAAGCCTTCCGTATATGGTCAGGCCTCGAAGGCAACATAACGAGAGGCGACATCCGCTGTTCGTTCGAAAGGATCAAAGGGACGTCGAAGTTCTTGACGAAACTCTGGAACATCGCTAGGTTCATCTCTTCTTTCCCGCGGGCTTCTGAAGATTATGAGCTAGCGCCTTTGGATGAGATGATCCTAGCTAGTCTAAATGAGCTGATCATGGAGTGTCGAAGAGGATACGAAGAGATGAACGCGTTCACAGCGGCTTCGGCGCTCCGAACATTCACGTGGAACATGTTCGCGGACCACTATGTTGAGGCCGGCAAGTCAAGAGCCTACAACAGAGGCGGAGCCTTCGACCCTAGACTTCAGAGAGGCGCCTGGTTCACGCTTCACAAATGTCTCGAAACGATTCTGAAACTCCTTGCGCCAATCGTCCCCTTCATCACCGAGGCACTGTGGCTTGAGATTTACGAGAAAGAGAGCATTCACATTCAGAGCTTTCCAGAAGAACCCCCGGAGTGGAAGCACGAGGCAGCAAACCTCTTGCCTAGGCTTGTCGAGTTCGATAACACCATCTGGCGATACAAGAAGAGTGAGGGATTAGCCTTGAGCCAAGAACTAGCTCCGTCGATATACGCGCCCCTCGAACTGAAACCGCTAGCCGAAGACCTTAAGATCATGCACAGAATCAAGAACCTAGTCTTCGGGATTCCCGGAGGCGGACGGAACGTCGAGGAGCTGGCTGAAGGCATCTTTGTCGAGAAGCTTGCCTAGAGTACACAATATCCCGGCAATTCTTCTATTTCCAAGATTGGCTAAGAAGTCCCCATGAAACTTCCTAAGTCCGCCTGCTTCTTGGGCTTTCCCACTTGGATCGCTTCGCCCAGAGTGAGGCGCATCCCGTCCTTGGCAGCTGCTGTCGGGACTCCTGTTCTTTTCTCGATCAAATCGGCTTCTCGATCTGGACCTTTGAGCATCATCAGCATGCCAAAATGGGTTATCACGGCTTTCTCGGGGTGGACCTCGCTTATGACTCTTGCCGCTTCGTCGGTTGACATGTGGCCCTTCCACGGTTTGTCAGAGGGTCTCAGGACAGATAGTATAAGAAGCCTTACGCCGCCGTAGAACTCGCTGACTTCGTCAAAATACTCTGAGTCTGGCAGATAGGCGAACTCGCCAAAGGCTTCGGTCTCAAACCGGAAGCCAACTGCATCAGGATCAGAGTGAACGACTTTGCATGCTTTGACTTTGATCTCACCAACGGCGAAGGTTGTCCCGAGCGTAGCGTCGACTATCTTCTCTGGCAGGCCTTTATGGTAGTTCGAGATTGCCTTGTCGCAGATATCATTCCCGTAGAGGACACTATGGGCGGCGGCGAGCATGCCTTTCTTCTTCGTTGCTCCGTGGGTCATAGCCTCGATGAGGACCCCGAGGTCGTTTGTGTGGTCTAGGTGAGAGTGGGAGACAAGTATCGCATCGATCTTCTGCGGGTTCAACCCCATCTCCAGAGAGTAGACCAATGCACCTGGTCCTGGGTCTAAATGTAAATCTAATCCGTCTGAGAGGATGCGGAGGCCGCCCGTCCTCATCTTCTGCGTGATCATCGCGAAACGTCCACCGCCCGTCCCGAGAAAGGCTATCTCGAACATTGGTTCCGACCCCTTCTGGAGCATTGCAGCCGTTCTGAATATCGGTTAGGTAAGGTCATCTGGCAATTAAACGCTTCCTACAAGGATTTGTCACTAGCGGTGCTTTGGCGCAGTTGTGTATGGTGAGTTATTTATATCGAGGCTGTCAGAATGGTTGTCTGGTGCCGTCGTTGAGGGTCGTGATCCGGATAGGCGGCTCTGTTATCGCCTCACCGCCGAGCCCTGGACTGATACAAAGATATGCTGAGGTAATCCAGAGCCTGAGGGCGGAAGGCAACGAGTTAGCCGTTGTTGTTGGTGGGGGTTCGCCGGCAAGGGAGTTTATCCAGCTGGCCAAGAGGGCAGGCTTGAGCGAACCGGAACAGGATGAGGCTGCAATATCTGTCTCGAGGGTTTTCGCTCAGCTTCTCGCTATGAGAATGGGTGGCTTGGATTGGAAAGGAGTTCCGACGTCTATTGCGGAGGCAACAAGGATCCTACAAGAGAGGGGAATCGTTGTTATGGGCGGGCTGAGGCCGGGGATGACTACTGACACTGTGGCTGCGCTGATCGCCTTAGAGGCTAATGCTGATCTTATCGTTAAGGCCACGGATCAGGATGGAGTCTATGCGAAGGACCCTCGGAGGTATCGTGACGCAGAGAAGCTTGATCGGCTGACCTTCGATGAGCTGGGCCTGCTTCTGGAAAAAGGCGAACATGAGGTGGGGATACATCAAATAGTAGATCCGGAAGCCGTTCGCATCCTCAAGGAAAGGCGCATCAGGACTGTAATAGTGAACGGGTTCAGCCCTGAGAATCTGATTGCTGCAATGAAGGGGGAGGAGATTGGAACGAGCATTACGTAGGCGATCTGAACGGATGAGGTCGGCTGGAATAGCCGGGTGCCTTTTGCGATGTTTTCTACTCGTAAAAGGCCTACCCCCCCGTATTTTTTGCTGATCGGCCGAGCAAGTTTCGCGACTTTTCAAACGTAACTTGGATACCCCCTATGTTTTCCTGGAAGCCCGCTGGAAGGTTGTTTTTGGGTTGAGAATTCCTCGTCAAAACTATCCCCCCAAACCCAAACCCTCTTTCTTTCTTTCTCTTTCCTTGTATCCACGTATGTGTGTGTATCACACAGAAACAAGCCTAGACGGAAAAGTGGATTCTTGAGCTTCTTTCACGAACAAGTCAGTGACCTTCCTTAACAATTCCCCAGCTTTGTCAGACGGAACAGCTCAAAGCTCGTCTGACTCATCTGGATGAATATTCCCCTTCTCCTCAAGCATTTCCTCCAGTGTTTCTCTTAGCTTGTTCATTTCACTTTTTCCGACGTAGAGTGGACACTGATTCCAGTCACTCTTGTGGGTACACTTGTTTTCATCAATGAAGAAGTGTTTCCTTCGTAAGGATTCTTCGAAGCACTCTTTCAGGAAAGGACAGTCTGTCTTCATTCCGCTGTTCCTCAAGTTCATACGCCGTGCCCGGATGTGGAATTATGCGGAATAAATAAGGATTTCGATCGCCTGATTCTGTTCGATCGATCGATCTGCCTTCCTAGCGCACGAATCTAAATGAGATAAGTGAGACGGTTTCTATCGCAGACTTATAGCTTACCTGAAGCTCAACTATACGAAAGCCTTGACCTCAAATATGCTCACACATCTTTCCTTTAGATGCCACATTGTCCAACTATAACTACCCAGTGGTGGGACCTTGCCTCCCACGCTTGAAGATGCTTTTTGCTTCTTTGATGCGCAACAGTCTCTCGTCTTTGAGTTTGCCTGCTGGACAAACAGCGTAACAGTTGTGGCAGTATAGGCCTTTCGCGGCGATCTCCGCTCGTTTCGCCATACACTTCTCCCTTGCGTAGGAGTATGGATACCGCTTCGCGGGATCGAAGGCTTGGGCGGGACATATCTTGATGCATAGGTCACAGTTCTCGCATGGATCGAAGCCTTCAAGTCGTCCGTCAGGTTCAAGAACCGCGTCTGTCAAGATCCCTCCGAGCCTGATACGACTTCCGAGAACAGGGTGGATGATGAAACCTGCGCGACCATAGACTCCTATTCCCGCCTCATACGCAGACAGTTTGAGACTGGGCATGCTGTACGACGAGTATTGTACGCAAACGTTGTATCCTTGCGCTTGCAGAAACATCATTCCTCTCAGAGTAATATGTGAAATTAGCACGCGAGCAAGTCGTTCCATCGCATGCTTATCTGATTGAACGTCGCGAGGGTTAAAGCGACCGAACTCCCACTCCCTCTTCCATGGTGCGTATGGCCCAATGAAGATGTTGTTGGTTTTAGGAGAACACGCAACGGCAAAGACAATGACTGATCTGGATTGTCTCCAAAGATCCAAGGGATTCTTCCTAAAACGATCCACGGGAAGAGGCTTCCAAATGTCCGGCGGATGCCTCCCAATTAAGACATGTTCATACCCAATGTTCGGGTCGGCGACACGCACATCATACGCCCCAACCTGCTTCAAACGGTCCACAAGAACCTCTTTCAAGCCATCCACCATTTCTCAAATCCTCGTTGCGTGAAGCGTCCTCCGACTATATTAACGTAATCATCGCAGGTTTTCTCAATTTGGAAACAAGTCCATTAAACTGTTCCGATCGATCAGCCTTCTTAGTTGTTCTTGTGTGATACCTGTACCTGTACGTGTAGGTCTACGTCTATCTGTACCCTCTCCTATTTTGTGTGTGAGAGCTATTGCGTAGTCTATTGTGTACCGTATTATGTGTAAGGGGGGAGGGAGCTAGAGCTAGTTAGTTTGGGTTCGGGTTTGGGGGTAAAAACTATACACTGCTCTCGCTCTCGCTCGCTGAGTATGGCTGATTCTTGGTTGGGTAGAAATGCGAATGCGATATGCTCCTGACGGAGCAGTATGGGAAGGCATAGGAGAAAGTACTGACGTGGTAGATACGGAGTCTAGTACTTGAGGGCATAGTGTAGTGCTTGGAAGGGCAGGGAAAGTCTATGATAATGATGATGATTATAGGACGAGCTAATCATTATCATATTTTATGAGTTAACTGTAAAATTATACATATCACAACAATCATAACCAAGTAAAATAGATTGGGTGTGCCTAATAAGGCATTTTAAGGCAATCTTCACTCTCCAATACAGATAAGAGTCCATCCAACCATGAACCAGAGACATATTGCTGGCAATATCAAGAAGACTAATAAAAGATTTGCTACTCCCACCTTGTTACTAACCAAATCGGATTTCGGTTGAGTGAAGGCTTCTATGAAATATTCTCTGGGAAGAGTTTCTTTCCTTTTTCTGTGTATTCTATAACACCTAGTTGTTGTAAGAAATCCATCCAGTCTTCTACCGCCCAACCTTCTACAAATTTGCCATTAACTATGCGATAGATGTTGACACCCATACCTGCTACCTTGTTGCCTGTAGGGGCTAGTCCACGATATTCGCCTTTGTGTGTCCCTGTTCCTTTCACGTAAACCCACACCTTATCCCCTTCAGCAATGATGTCTTCAATAGTTTCATGCCAATCGGGAAAGGCTTTAAAAATCATGTTCATGAATTGTTTGACACCTTCCAGATTGAGTTGATGAGTGTGGTCAACATAATCTGGCGTTGATAAATCGTCTAGCAAATCTAGGTTTTGCTTGTTAATAGCAACTTCAATCACTTGGCGAACTTTTGCTTTATTCTCTTCTAATGACATGATTCATCCCTCTATTCTCTTTTTTAACATCTAATAGTTTTTCGTGTGAGCATCTATTTTTCCAGAATGCTTTTCAACTTCTCTAGCGATTTCTCGAGTTGCCCTTCGCCTATTCTTTTAGCTAACAATTTTTCGAGGAACTTGCCAAATATTCCCCATGGCATTTCATAACTGGTCGAATATGTGAGTTTAGTTCCATCTTCTACGGGTTCCAAGACATATGTTATAGTACTATTTCTTCCTGGTTCTTCTATAAGATATGTAATCTTCTCGTTCTTTAAACTCTCCGTGACCTTGAAAATTAGTTGGTCGTAGGTAATTGGTCGGGCAGACGCACCCACTCGATACTTGTCTTCAGGAGTGTTCACCTCTGAAGTGAACTTTACACCCTTCTCGATTTGCTAGGAGCCTATACCACTTA
>Ga0209636_10008061_pt1 | contig 10726 bp, 8 predicted proteins | sample DeeMarSWOR152_54_FD_187464 | JGI IMG/M metagenome (GOLD analysis project Ga0209636, IMG submission 187464) | Marine sediment microbial communities from White Oak River estuary, North Carolina - WOR-1-52-54 (SPAdes) (version 2) | ecosystem: Environmental > Aquatic > Marine > Intertidal zone >... | reverse complement strand
TAGGAAAAAATGATGTTTTAAAATGACATATTTTCTGAGTATCATAATTTAACTCCTTTTTTTTAATTATTTTCAATCAATTTAGCAATATTGTATTCTAACTGGAAAATATCACCATTGATAAATCAAAATGTATCTCTACATTTTAAAGCGAGATTGTCCAAAATATTCTGAAACCATTCTGTTAATATAAACAAAAGATTTTTCTTAATAACGTTGTTGCTCTGCAATCTAACATATAGGACACTAATAAAGTTGTCTATTTAAGCATAATAATCAAAAATATTATGCCCGCCAGGGACGTTTACGCTGGATATTTCCTGATAGAGTGTCACAAGCGATATTGATATCCTCTACAATTTGAAAATCATACATACCAACACAGAGAAAATCTGCACCATTCTCAAAACACCAGCGAAAAGTATCTTTGGGATGAATGGCACCGGCTGCCAGTGTTTTATAGGCAATCCAGGGTTCCTTTCGTTCTCGCATATATGCAATAGTTTCATCGGCATTATCGCACCATTTGTTGTCGTGACTCTCTGCATTATGGAACGACCAGTAATTGCTTGTATGCAATGTTTTCATCCAGAAATCAGGTTCTAATCCGTGTTCCACAGATCCCTTGATAGTTTCAAGGTTGTGTCCGCCAATGCCTGCGGGAATACGATTAGTTTTAATCGATTCAAGTGCTTTTGCCATCATATCCCAATTACCTTTTTCTGCAAGCCCATCAGCAATGCCTCCATGTATATAACATGCAGTGGCACCGTTATCGATGGATATCTTAATGCCGGTCAAGATATCACTGCCTCCACAATCCGATATAAACTGAATCTTACCATAGCCCTTTTTCCAGTATTCGTTGATGACATCGCAAAGTTTCGGATTGGTCAGTAATGTATTGACTCCACATTGTTCTGCAATATGCAGAGTTTCCCAAATCTTGCTCCTGGTATGATATGCCTGCACAAGGTTTGATGCATAAATTAAATCCCGTGCATGTGCCCATCCACCCATCATGTTACCGCCCAGGATGATTCGGCTTATGGACATATTTTTGATTTTAGCAGTGGGTATCTTTTTCTTCAGGTCTTCTATTGTCTGATATTTAAATGGGATTTTGGAGGCACTGGTAACGATTTTCTCAAACTTCTGGGTAGAGGAGTAAGCCAGCAGATGCGCTTCTTCGAAACTTCCTGCTACGGCAACACCCGCTGCCAGCGAAAAGGACTGCTGTAAAAATTTCCGCCTATTTGATTTTTTAATCATAAATTGTCTCTCCTATTATAAAAGTTACACTCCAAGTATAAAATTTTTTAAAATTAACACTGATTAATTATTTTAATTAATATTCCCCATATCAATTCTCTAAAAGAGATTTATTAGGATTTTGTTGAATTATACTGCCAATTTAGCAAAAAAACTTCCACTTACAGATAAAAACTTTTTTATTCGACATCAACACATCATCACCAACTTCAAGATTCATTTTATAAATAGACACCATACTATATCCATTACAGAACTCTTTAGGACTCCACAAAACTGCAGTTATCAGTTCATTTCGCTTTTCCACTCGAGTTGCTGTTCAATCCGCTGGTGCAACTGATATTTCTGAACATAGTTTGCGGGATCCTTATCACCAATAATCTCGATGTTTGAGCGTTCGAGTTGACCAAGACCGGCATCACCGCAGAATTTTATATAACCGATATCATTGACATCGATACCCATAAGTCCGGCGCCGATGCTATCTACTGCAACTGGGTCAATACCTGACAGCGCAACACCATGCTCCATCGGGAATCCATTTGTAGGGCCATTTCCCTGCATTCCCTCGACACTTTCTAAAATGGAAAAATTGGGAAGTATCTTCCGAGCAATTAAAAATATATTGTAATGTGCAGACCGAACACCTTTGGGGTGCATTATGCCCTTGTAATTCTGAACATTGTATTTGTGTAATGGCGAACCCATCACCATATTCTTGATAGAAAGCGTTACAATAACGCGGTCATGTGTCTTGAGCCGTGTGACTGAAATAAAGTAATTATTCGGATCTAAAAATGAGTTTATGATTGGTATCGCAGCTGGACGAAGGTTTCTATCCAGCACCCACTCATATGTAGAGTTTTCAAGATTGAAATCAATAAGATCTACGTTATATTCATTTTTTAGCGGTGAATATCCATAGTTCTCGTATCCTGCCATAGTGCCACCTCTGGATGCAGTGGATTCTCCAATAATAACTTTTCTGTTGTAAATTGGTTTAAGAAAATCGAGAACACCTCTCACCGCATCAACGTGAGTGGCACAGAGTGGAACACTCGTCGACACAAAATTTGGCTTAATTATGACTTGTTTCCCTCTGATACCTTCCCTGATTTCTTTTTCAAAAGGTTTCATTAACTGATAGACCATATCCCGGCGGTCATTACCAGTTACAAACGCAACACGGCTTTTACCTTCCGACTGTGCAGCTGATGCTTTGACAGTAAGTCCAGCCATTGTCATTGCCAGACCTGCAGTACCGAATGATATTTCACGTAGAAAGTCACGCCGTGTCACTCTACGATTATACATATTTTCTGCCTTCATATAGTCACCTATGTTAAATCCAAATTGTTCTGACGGGATACAAATAGTTGATGTACTTCCTTATTATCCGGAAAATGAACATTTCTTAAATGTTCAAGGTCAAATTGATTAAATGCTGTCTTTTTCATATATTTTTTTAGATCTTCTAATTTTTCTTTTGTGGTCATTGATTGTTCCCCTGCTATCAAGTAAATATTAATATTCAATTCTTTCTGTTTATGTCTTTTTATATTTTTAATCCATTTATGGAATATAGGTTATATTATTAAAAAATCAAGGAATTTTAGATTACATTAGAATTTTATAATGGACACCATTAGACACCATTGCTGCCACAAATAGAGACATTTATTTTTATTTTGTCAAAAAGATAAATTTTGCTTAAAAAGTGGTAAGAATTGGAAAGGCATTGTTAATATATTGTTTTTCTTGCAAGTAAAGAATTATTAGTTAGAGTAAAATTCGTGTCCTCGGGCGATACTCTGGTCAAAACTTGCTTAATGATTTGTTTATATTTAAGAAAGAGAGGATTTTAATAAACAGGCTACCGACGGGAAAAATTCTATATAAAGAATTGATTTAATTAAGATTATCAACTTTTTAAGAGTTTTTAACATTTTTCAAAAACTATAAATAAAAGACCAATTTTATAATTATAACTACTTAAAATTTCACAAAATAAGTCTAACTTTTGAACTAAGCGGCGCGGCATAGTAGCGTTATCTTTAATTAATTGTTAGGTTGAGAATATTTATAAAAACAAGATCAAACACTGTCAAAATCACCCTTAAGCGTTTTTAATAGTAAGCTTACTTTTCCAAATAACTCATCGTATGTTATCACTTGTGTTCTCGAAAGCTGACCTCTTAACAGAGTGAACGAACGAACTTTATCATCATCGTCAAACTCTGCCGTAGCATTTCCGGCGATGACTACACATAGTGGGTCAAATGCTCGGAACTCTTCGGGTGATTTATATGAAAGCTCAAAATATTCCAACAGCATGCTGTGACGGTAATAACATACTTGACTAATAGATCCTGAAAGTTCAGAAGATATTGGATACACTCCATCACGATACTTGTTCCCCAGAAGCTTGGTCGTTGGTGTTTTTATCTCAATTAGTACAGCATCATTAGTTATATCATTCTTTGCAAGAAAGTCGACGATACTTCCACCAGTATTTGTGATAGATTTACCACCAACATAAGCTTTTCCTTTTATAATTATTACAGGATTGGCAAACATTTGAGACAAAACAAATGAATTATCTGATAAAGTCCGTTGCCAGAAATCTTCGTCGCTATTATCTTGGTTTTGCTTCCATATATTCATGCAACCCTCAAGGGCACTAAGACCAACCACGCTTGACAATCGTCGCAGATTGGACGAATCCCACAGATGTACTACACCACTAACATTATCCAATCCAGAAACCCATCGAAGCACCCTCAATACTACTTCTATTCCAACTTCTTCATTTTCTAGAAGGAATTCTGCAAAATCAGATTCATTTGCTTCGATTAAGGCTCTCACATGCGAATCAAGCTTCACGTATTCAAAAGTCTGCCTGGGGATTCCTTGTTCCCGGAATAGATTATAGAGAGAGTTTATTTCTGCGATAAGCTTAAGTAATTCTGATGAGTGAAGTTCTAGCTTAATCCATTCGCCAGAACGAAGCCCAGAAAGAGCCAATGTTTTTAAATCTTCCCACTCATCATTCTTTCTCTTCTTTTGATATACAAAATATCCCCTGATGCATGCATCTTTTGATTTGTAATTATCAACGAGCATTGGACGAAATACTAGCCTTACTCTTTTTTTTGATCTAAGCACTATGTCTTGTACATTTGCTGTACGATTAGAAGTAGGTGTAATCTTCAGCCTGTCCATAATATTATTTCCACCTAACTATTAATTAACCAAATAATATTTGGCTTATTATACCTTAGTAAATAATTGTTAACTCAATAAAAATCTATAATTTTAACTTTAAAAGGTCAAGTAAAATATCTTTTTTCATATATTTAAATTATCAAAAAATCAATCCCAATTCCAAATTTAATTTATGAGTCCAGTCTAAAAATGTTAAAACCGCAAATTTCGCTAATTAACGATAATTTGTTTTTTCTAATTAAAGTGTTCTTTGTAAAGAATCACGAAGTTGAGGCAATGCTTTATATCCTTTGATGCGTCTCAGTTTAGGTTCGATTGACAAATGGGCAGAAGCTAACCAGCAATGTTTTTGATTGCTATTCTTCCAATAAGTAACACGGTTTAATAATCGGCTTAATTGTGCATTAATTGATTCAAGACAGTTGGTTGTTTTAAGACTTATTCTTAAGATGGGGAATAAACCAAGCCTATATGAGGTAAATGTTTCTTCTAAGCATCCATAAAGGCTTTTTAAGGCAGATTGGTTTATACCAGAAAGCTCGTTCCGGCATTTTTTAAGAGCTTCAAAAGCTCTTTCGTATATTATTTGTTCATAAGCATTTTGAAGTTTTTTCTCATAGATGCCTGCACAGATTTTAGTAAATATGAGACAACATTTTCTCTTTTATGCTATTGACATCGCTGTATAAGTGCATAACTGCCAAAAACAAAAAACAACATTCTCACACTTTACAGGAAAATATTCAGATAAATCTGACCTTTAAGTTATAGTAAAGGATGAAAAATAAAAAAAAAGAACTTAATGAAAAAGTAGAACAGAGAAAAATTTTAAACAGAGCCTATGTTGTTTTTTGAACGATATCAAAAAGTATCTTGTAATAAAATGTCATTTTGGGTGCCTCCTGACGTCCCTCCAAAATTAACTTATTTTTGTAAGAAAAGCATAAGAAGAAAATCAAGATGAGGAAGAAGATTAAGAAACAGTTTTTAAGGTTAAGAAAGACTCAAAACCTAGAGAAAAATTTAATAAAAAAAATCATTTGATTTAATAAAATATATATATTAACTTATAAAGAAAATTAATCAAAATATTTTAACGATATATAATTTTTTTATTATAAAATTTAGGTAAACCTAAAAATAAAAAAGGTGATACTAATGGAGACCTCGATTACGACCATAAAAGAAGGAAAAAAAGTGACGATTATTAGATTGATAGGTGGCTATGGTTTTCAGAGAAGGCTGAGGAACATGGGAATAAGAGAAGGGAAAGTCATAAAAGTTGTTACCAGGCATCCATTTGGCGGGCCGTTAGTTGTAAGTGTAGACGACAGGAATACGACAATAGGCAGAGGAATGGCTGAACGAATCATTGTGGAGGAGTTAATATGAGAAAGATTGTTTTAATGGGAAATCCAAATGTAGGTAAGAGTGTTGTCTTTTCCAGGTTGACGGGTGTAAAAGTAATTGTTGCGAATTATCCAGGAACTACAGTGGATTTTTACAAAGGCAAAATGCGTTTGGATAATGAAGCCGTAGAAATAATAGATGCACCTGGGACATATTCATTAGAACCGTCAAACAAAGCTGAGGAAATTGCCTTGAAAATATTGAACCAGGCGGATTTAGTTATAAATGTTGTTGATGCGACCAACCTTGAAAGAAACCTATTATTGACATTAGAACTACTGGAAAATAAAAAACCAGTTGTAGTGGCTCTAAACATTTGGGACGAAACTAAGCACCTTGGTATAAACATTAATGTGAAGAAACTTGAGGAACTTCTAAAAGTGCCAATAATTACCACAACTGCTCTAACAGGTGAAGGCATAAAGAAACTTGTAAGTAGACTAATTGAGGCAAAATCACCAGAAGAAATTAAACCCAAAAGCGAAGAAAAGAGATGGATAGAAATAGGTTACATTACAAAAGAGGTGCAGAAAATAACTCATAGACATCATACTATTAAAGATCGAATATCAGAAGCAACGATCCAACCTATAACTGGTATACCGATTGCAATTGTTGTCATTTTTGTTTCTTTTTGGATTGTCAGATTTATTGGTGAAAACTTAATAGGATATATCTTCGAACCTCTTTTTGAGTTGTACCGTGATGTAGCGATGAGTATAAGCGATTGGCTTGGACCAGGATTTTTTCATGACATCTTCATTGGAAAACTAATAAAAGGGAATATAGATTACGTTCAATCCATGGGTATATTAACCACAGGACTCTTTGTTCCTTTTGGGATGGTACTTCCATATATAATAGCATTCTATTTTTTTCTGGCTATACTTGAAGATTCAGGTTATTTGCCAAGGTTAATGACTTTAACAGACAATGTGTTTCATAAATTGGGCATGCATGGTTATGGTATAGTGCCTGTATTCCTTGGATTGGGTTGCAATGTACCTGGGGCATTAGCCACGAGGACATTGGAAACAAGGAAACAACGATTTATTTCAGCGACCTTAATGGCTATCTCGGTTCCTTGCATGGCACAAATTGCTATGATATTTGGTATACTTGGACATTATAACTTTGTCTATATATTGCTCATTTTTACTACTCTAATAATAATATATGTTTTTGCTGGGCTCATATTGAATAGATATTTAAAAGGAGAGAGCCCGGAGATATTTTTGGAGATTCCACCTTATAGGAGACCGAGCATCATAACAATATTAAAAAAGACATGGATGCGTGTAAGATGGTTCCTAACGGAAGCAATCCCATTTCTTTTCCTTGGAGTATTACTGGTTAACATTTTATATGCTATAGGTTTTTTAGAATGGTTGGGTAACGTGTTTGACCCCGTTACAGAGGGGTGGCTGGGATTACCAAAAGAATCCACAACTGCACTTTTGATTGGTTTCCTAAGAAAGGATTTAGCCATAGGGATGCTTCTACCTTTAGGAATGACGCCAATGCAATTGGTTATATCGGTTACGATACTTACAATATATTTCCCCTGTGTGGCTACATTTGCCGTTTTGGTAAAAGAGTTAGGGATAAAGGACATGATTAAATCAACGGGATTAATGATAGCAACAGCTTTAATAGTAGGTGGTCTTATGAGATTAATTTTAATTGGGACATAAATAAGATATTAAATATGAAGCGAAAAACTATTGAAGAATATATAGAAACTATATATATTCTTGAAAAAAGGGAGGTTTACGCAAAAACCGGTAAGATCTCTTTAGAAATGGATATAAAACCTCCCTCAGTAACAGAGATGTTACAAAAACTGCAAGAGGAAGGCTATGTGAAATATGAACCGTACAAAGGTGCTAAACTCACTGATTCTGGGAAAAAAATCGCTCATGCGTTGATTAAGACACATAAAATCATCGCAGATTTCTTAAAAATAATCGGTATCGAAAGAGAATTAGCAGAAGTTGATGCGTGTCAAATTGAACATCATGGAAGTTCGAAAACAATAGATAGATTGGGAAAATTCGTAGAATTTATTAATAATGCACGCCGTGAGCCAAAATGGATAAAACATTTCAATCACTATATCAATAGAGGAGAGTAAAAAATGCAATTTTCATGAAGAAAAAGAATAGATTTTAATAAAATAGGAGAGGTTAAAGCTTTTTTATCATGTTACATTTATTTCCAGATACCGGGGATTTTTTTATTGCATAAATTACATTTTCCATCTTTTATATAGTTCTTTTTAACAGCATAACCCAATCTTTCTATAACTACTTCCTTACATTGAGGGCAATATGTGTTTGTTGCTTCATGATTTGGGATATTACCTATATAGACATAATTCAATCCATTACCTCTTGCAATTTCTACTGCTTTTTCGAGAGTTTTTACTGGAGTAGCTGGAAGATTCTTTAAAAGATACTGAGGATAAAATCTTGAGAAATGTATTGGAACATCAGGTCCAAGATTATTTTTAATCCATTTACTTAAATCCTTAAATTCTTTTTCACTATCATTTAAGGTTGATACAACAAGATAGACTATCTCAAACCAAATTCCTATTTTTTTCAATAACTCTAAAGTAGAAAGGACAGGTTTTAATTCTCCATTAATAACTTCTTTATAATATTTTTCTGTAATCGCTTTTAAATCAATCTTTACAGCGTCTAAATGATTGCATAATTCTTTCATTGGTTCTTCTTTAATATAACCAGCAGAAATCATAACACTTCTCACGTTTGAATTACATCCTTTTTTTGCGGTATCTAACATATATTCATAAAAAATAGTTGGTTCTCCATAAGTATAAGCAATTGTTGAGCAGTTGTAATATTTTGCACTTCTAACAACATCATCAGGGAATAACTTTATATTATCGGTTTGTTCTGGTCTTAATTGTGAAATCTGCCAGTTTTGACAAAATTTGCAATTAACATTACATCCAGCAGTTGATATTGAAAAACAGGTGGTACCGGGAAGAAAATGAAAAAGTGGTTTTTTTTCAATAGGATCAACGTGAGCGGCACAAGGATTCCCATAAACCAAGGTATAATATTTTCCATCTCTATTTTCTCTGACCCCACAATAGCCTCTCTCATCTGAATCTACGATACATTCTCTTGGACAAAGAGTGCATTCAACTTTCTCATGATTCAATTTTTTATAATATTCAGCTTCTTTATCGATGAAAATATGTTTGTCATCTTTAAACAAATCTGAAGCATTTAATTTTTTAGAAGATAATAATGCAATTGCAGTTGTACCTGCTATTTTAAAAAATCGATTTCGAGAAATATTTTTATTAAGAAATATCTTATTTAAATTATCATTTACGATGTTATTTATCCTCTCTTTAATTTTTAATTAAACTAATTTTTATCATCATACAAACAAATTCACGCTAACTATTGTATGTATATTAGAACATTCTTAATCTTTACATAAAATTTTATTGTTATTATTATATCTTCAAATATTTTAATTACCAGATGGAACTATCAAACTAAATGTTGAACCACTGGGCTTTTTTGTCGAAGATTTAACGTATATTCCCCAACCACAACATCGGGATTTTTCAAGCACATAATGAAGTCCAAATCCATGCAATCCTTTTCCTCCCTCTTTTGAACTAACTCCTAATTCAAAACATTTAAGGATTTCGTTTTCTTCTATTCCACTACCAGTATCATTCACTGATATTTTTATAAGATTTCCTCCAAAGTTTGGAGCAATTACACATTTTCCCAAATCTTGTAGTTCATCTTTATTAATACGATTAACACTTAACTCTATACAGTAATTTGATAGACATCCACTTCTCTTTATTTCATCATAAGCATTTGAAACAAATTGGTGGACAACATCTTGTAAAATGTCCCTATTTGCTCTAATATATATCTCTTCATTTTGAGTATATTTAAGATCAGAAAATTCTCTAAGTGAATATTCTGGAGAATACAAAAAATCTTCCTGAGGTAATTTTTTGCTGATTAATGCATAGTGTTCAAAAAGTTTATAAAGTTTTTCTGCTTTATGATGTTCTTCTTTCAGCAAATCATTTAATTCCTTTTCATGATTATTATTGTATGGTCTTACATATTTTTTGTAATCTTTTTCTATCAATTTAAAAGTAAAGGTTGATATAGTTCCTAATAAACCTTTAAACTTATGAATTAATTGCCTTCCAAGTACTTTACCATTTGAATTGTATTCAATTTTACATAATTCTTCAGGTGAAAGATGATAAAAATCATCATAAATATACTTTGCAGTTTCCTCAATTCTTCCAACAGCCCTTTTTCTGAATTTATCATTTTTTATATCTAATTGTCTTAATCGATAAGCAAATTCTCTAAGGAAATCATACGTCATTCCTACTATTTCATGAAGTTTATGATTATAGGTACATTCAAAATCTACACATTCTTCAACTTTTGGTAGTTTTCCCAGAATAAATTTCAGATCTGCCATAGGTAACATTTTATTTATAATGGCAACTGTGACAATAGCTTTACTTAATTTTTCAACAGGATCAACATATGTTTTACCAGGTCTCCCTGTTCCTTTTTTCATATATAATATTGGTATGGAAGAACATTTTGTAAGTTCTGACCTTAATTCACAAAGTGCTTTTAATAGTGCCTCTTCCTTTAATTCATCTATTTTATCAATAAAATCTGTTGCTAAACCAGAAGCATGTTCACCAGAATATATAATTATACCTGGTATTTGTTTTTTTTTCTTAATAGCATGATTTACAATCTCAAATACAACCTCATTACCC
>Ga0209636_10008060_pt1 | contig 10728 bp, 6 predicted proteins | sample DeeMarSWOR152_54_FD_187464 | JGI IMG/M metagenome (GOLD analysis project Ga0209636, IMG submission 187464) | Marine sediment microbial communities from White Oak River estuary, North Carolina - WOR-1-52-54 (SPAdes) (version 2) | ecosystem: Environmental > Aquatic > Marine > Intertidal zone >... | reverse complement strand
CACAAGGATTGCAGGGGATTTCTTGTATACATTCTATTATAGCAACGCCTTTCTTTAGCTGATAATCTGATGGTAAATCCAAATCCTTTAGAGCTAGAACGCCTGTTTCTTCGAATTGTTTAATAGGCAAATCCCCCTTCACAACAAGCAGCGATTTTTTCTTTGCCTATCCGTGGTATCTCCCCAAAGGGACCAGAACGAAATACACTCAATGCGCTTTTGCATTTATTTTGAATTTCTTTGACGTTTTTATCATATCCTAAGGAAAACGCTGCTGAAACCCCGGCAAGTTGTCCTTCGATCATAGCAGTTGATGCCTCTTCAATTCCTGATGAATCGCCTGCAACATATATTCCTTGAACGCTAGTTTGCATTGATGAGTCATGAACTGCGACATAGCCTCCTGTCTCAGAAATAAATCTAGTTTGGACTCCCATCTGCTCTAACAAACGAATCGATGGAGTAAGGCCTACGGCAATACAGACTGCATCACACGGCACGTCTTCTTCAGTCCTTGGAATTGGCTGAAAGCAGTCGTCAATGGCTGTTACAATAGCACCTTCAACCTTTCCATCCCCATAGGCTTTTTTTATTGAATGAGAGGTTTGGATAGGCACACCACATCTTCTTAGCTTCGCAGCATGAACGTGATATCCCCCAATCTTAGGCATAGCCTCGACAACTCTATCTACTTCTACACCTGCTTGTAATAGTTGATAGGAGACAATTAGACCGACATTCCCAGCTCCAACCATTAGTACCCGATTACCTGGCTTAACACCGTAAACGTTCATAAGAGTCTGAACTCCACCCGCTCCATAAACTCCTGGAAGATCATTATTCGGGAAAGCAAGCATATTTTCCATTGCGCCACAGGCAAAAATAACTTTTTTAGCGTAGATATCAATTAATCGATCTCCATTTGCAAGTTTTTGAACTGCAATCAATCTATGATGTTTTTTTCCGTTATAACATCCTATAATAGTTGTTTCTAACAATAATTGTATAGTTTTATAATTGGCAATATCTTTCATTAATTCTACCGCGATTTCCGTTCCTCTTGTTCCAGCCTTCTCCTCCTTTGAACCGAAAAATTTATGCGTTTGTTTTATTAATTGACCACCGACAAGATGATTTTCATCAACTATTAAAACTGAAGCACCTTGCTCCGCAGCAGCAAGTGAGGCCATTAGACCAGCAGGCCCACTTCCCACAATGACGATTTCGGTATCGATTCTCTTCTTAGTTCTTTCAATGTACTTCTTGCTTGATAAAACTCCGACTCTATCTTGTTCCTTCACGTTCATTTTTTCTTTAATTGGTACTATACATGTTCTTACATTAGGAATTTCATCTACAGTCATAAAACAGGAAGAACATTTACCAATTCCACAAAAAAATCCTCTTGGTCTATCAAAACGTAGGCTATGAGAAAGTACTTTCACACCATTTGCGTGCAATGCTGAGGCAATACTGTCGCCATCAAGTCCAGATATCTTTTTATTATTGTAATAAAAATGGACTTTCTTCTTTTTTCCAAAGTCAATAATTGGATGATTCGTTATTCTCAAAGCCTGTTCCCTACACCTGAAATACAGAAGTCCTTTAAAAAATTATTATCTAATGTAAAATACTCTATAAAACCTGTACATCCTTAATTGAGTGATGTCTTTGAGCCAATTTCCGAATCATATTAATATTTCTGCCACCCTTGCCAATTAATTTTGATTTCTCTTGCGACTTTACTTCAATCTTAACAGTACTTGCATCTTCGTTTCCTTCGATTTCAATGTTATTGACTTTATAGGGTTTGCAAAGATTTTGAATAAATCTCTTTTTATCCTCATCAAATTCAACAAATTTTACATTCTTCTTAAAAAGTGAACGCAATTTTTCCAAATGTTTTGCTTTAATTCCTATGGCTACACCCAGTTGTCCTTTTTCAACAACAAAAATTATTCTGTCATCTTCAACAACACAATCCTTGATAGCCGCTCCTGAATATTTAGTCGCCATGCTTATGTACTGGACTGTCTCGTTAGAAAGAGTAATTTTTGACATTGTTACTTCCTTTTCTTTATAAGTTGAAAGATATTTGATTCCCCTTCGTCTATAACTGCAAAAGCAGTAACTGAGAAGTTTTTTCCGCAAGCATAACCAAGTTCCACGCCATTTGATTTATAATTATAGATCGGCACCTTTTTTTCTTTTGCTAGTGTTGTAATTTCCGTTGCATATGGACAATTATTTGCCAGAACAATAAGCTTTGCCTCACCAGTGTTAACTGCTGCCTTTGTTTGTTTTTCTCCCATTTTTAGATTTCCTTTTTTTGTCACGTCCTTTAAAACTTTGTTTACGTCTACCATCTATTTACCCTTCTTCTTACCTTTGGCATAACCCATTACAAGCTCAACGGCACCCGTACCTAGATTTACAGGCTGACCAACAATGATGTTCTCAGCAACACCATCTAATTTATCAGATTCCCCTCTCTGACTAGCTAATAAGAGATGACTAACGGTTATTTCAAATGCAGCCCTTGATAACACAGAGCTTTTCTCACCGCTTACTCCATGTCTACCTATTGCTCTTACTGTGCCGTCTGCGGTCATTACGTCTGCAACGAGCATGATATGTCTTAGATCAACATTTAGTCCCTGTTCTGATAACGTATTGTGAGCTTCTTGAATAATCATATTTCTAGCGGCTTCTATCCCAAGTTCCCTAGCAACAGCATGTATATCATTTGTTGTCGTCCTATATGGATCAACACCCTCGATCTCAAGAACTTCTTTTAGATTGCTACCCTCACTATAGATTACATATCCTTCTTTAGGTTCTTTTCGAATAATAACACGTTTTATCCCGTCGATACCCTTAATTTTTAATTTTTTTAATGCTTCGTTTACATTTTGGATGTTTTTGTATCCTGGTTCATCCAGTGTGACTTTGACTGCATCTTTTTCGATTTTTGCATCTATCTTTCGAATAACTTTTACTTTTTCCAGGATATCTTCTGAAGTCAATCCTTTTTTATCCATTGTTTTTTTGTTTGGTTTAATATGCACAATAATATTAATCAGATCCATTTCAATGTCTGCAACATCTGTAAGTCGAGTAATTTCTATTTTGTTGGCTATTTCTTTTGCTAAATCAGGATTTACACTGTATTCATCTCTAAGATAAATATTCATCATTGGAGTTGAAGGTATAGATCGGGCATCAACAATTTCTATGAGTCTTGGCAGGCCTAAGGTAACGTTAATTTCTGCTACACCAGCATAGTGAAAAGTTCTCATCGTCATTTGAGTTCCAGGTTCTCCTATACTTTGTGCACCAACCATTCCACACGCTTCAGTTGGATCGATCAAATTGTTATGATATTCAATTAAAACTTTATCTATAATTGATTTCAATTTTGATCCAAGTTTCTTATCTCTTGCTACCCTTTCAACAATATTATCAATTATATCTCTAGGGAGAAATCTGTCTTTTAAAATTTGTTCTATTTCAGATCGTATCTTTTTGTATTCTTTTGGCTCTTCTTCTTTTTTAGGTGGTGGCGGAACAGTCTTCACTGGTATTTCTTCTGGTTTTTTAATCTTCTTCGGTTCTTTAGATTTTTCAATTTTCTTCTTTTTGATAGGGACTTCCTTTTTCTTTTTGATCTTTGTTGGTTCTTTCTTTATAGCTTCAGGTTTCTTTCTTAATATTTTCTTGGGGACTTTCTTTTCAGCTTTTTTTATTTCTTTCTTTACCTTGGCAGGCTTTTTCATTTCTTTTTTAATTTTCTTAGTTTCTTTTTCTACTTTTAAAACTTTAACTTTTGGCTTTTCAACCTTTTTCGCAGTTTTCTTTTTTTCGATTTTTCTTTCTCCAGCTTTTGGAGTTTTCTTCTTAGAAGCGTTCGATGATGCTTTTTTTGTAACGGGGATGTCCTTGATCTTCCTAATCTTTCCAGACTTGTCCTTATTTGTGAACTTTATTCCTTTCTTTTTTGCCTTGCCTTTTGCCATGACTAGACCCCCTCTTTGATCTCATAGATTATTCTATCGACATCTACTGCTCTCCCGTTAGTACTTCTCGCAGGATCTATTCCATCCTCACCATAGATAAACTGTATTATCTCTCCACCAGTGTGCCTTACAGTACCATCACTTTCTACCTTGAGATCTTCCAAAGCGTTAACTAACCGCCTTTGCATGTATCCAGATCGAGATGTACGTACTGCAGTATCAACGAGACCTTCTCTGCCACCCATAGAATGGAAGAAGTATTCAGTTGGATTAAGTCCGCTCTTATAACTACTGGCAACAAAACCTTTTGCACTTGCACCTAGATCTCCCTTTTTGAAATGTGGTAAGGTTCTATGTTTGTAGCCCCTTGAAATCCGTTCACCTCTAACCGCTTGCTGACCTACGCAACCTGACATTTGGGATAAGTTAAGCATAGATCCTCTTGCGCCAGATTTTGCCATTATAACAGCACTATTATTCAATCCAAGATACTTACTCGCTATTTCTCCAGCCATATCTCTTGCTCTTCCAGTAACTCTCATTATTTCCATTTCTAAAGTTTCTTCCAAACTCCTTCCTGGAAGTGGCTCTAATTCATTATTTTCATATGCAAGTACGAGGTTTCTGATCTTAGTCTGCGCCTTATCCAGTCCCTCTTGAATTTGAATTTTCGCCTCTTTTGGTATGTCCTCATCATCTATACTGGTGGTAAAACCAAACTTTGTAACAGTAGCAATTCCCAATAGCGTAACTTTATCAATAAATTCCCTTCCAGCATCCGTTCCATGCTCTCTAATAATCCTTTCTATAATTCTTCCTTTAAATGAACCTATGCTGTTTTCATCAACTATTCCTTTTTTAAGTATGCCTTTTTTAATGATCACATATGCGTTATGAGGACAATCTGGAGCTTTGCACACTTCACAATTAAAACAGGATTTTGCTTTATATTCAATATTCAAATCTTTTGGTATTAACACACTAAATATATCTCTACCATAAACAAAGGTTATTCCACCTTCACTATGTGTCTCAGGAAATTTTCCTTTATAATTAAACGCTGCTAACAGTTGAGCAGCTTCCTCTTTTATGAATTTTTTATCTTTATATGTAAGTAGAAAACATCCTGATATATGATCGTGTAGACCACCAATTATTATTCCACCAAATCTTGGTGAAAGTATGTTTTCTTGCACTTTCATAAGAATTTCAGCTTCAGCTTTCGCTTCCTCTCCTTGTAAAAGATGGAGATTCATTTCATCTCCATCAAAATCTGCGTTATATGGTGGACATACAGATAAATTAAATCTAAATGATCGGTAAGGAACCACTTTAATTCGATGGGCCATCATTGACATTCGGTGAAGAGAAGGTTGACGATTGAATAGAGCTATATCTCCATCCATCAATTGTCTTTCAATGATAAAACCAGCCTCTATCTTCTCAGCTACATCTTCTGCGTTATTTTCTGTTACTTTGATTCTCTGCTCTATACCATCTCTATATCTTTTAACATAGTTCACTTTTGGAATATATTCTCCCGGCTTTTCGATCAATGCACTTTGTTTGATTAATTTTTTACACCAATCAATATTGTGTATGGTTACTCTAACGGGTATTGTCAATTCTCTTGCAACTTCTATTGGAACACCAATTTCGTTAATGCTTAAATTAGGATCTGGAGAGATTACAGTTCGTGCAGAAAAGTTAACTCGTTTACCAGATAAGTTACTTCGAAATCTCCCTTCCTTTCCTTTCAGCCGCTGCGCTAAAGTTTTGAGCGGCCGTCCAGAACGGTGTCTTGCTGGGGGTATGCCTGATGTCTGATTGTCTAAATATGTGGTAACATGGTATTGTAGGAGTTCCCACAAATCCTCTACAATGAGCTGCGGAGCGCCGGCATCTCTATTTTCTTGTAATCTCTGATTAATTCTAATAACGTCAACTAGTTTGTGTGTAAGGTCGTCCTCGGAACGCTCCCCGGATTCTAGCGTTACTGATGGTCTTACCGTAACTGGAGGAACGGGTAAAACTGTTAACACCATCCACTCTGGTCTTGCTGATTTCTTATTGATGTCTAAAAAGATAAGATCCTCATCAGGTATTTTTTCCAGCCAGTCTCTTATCTCTGTAGGTGTCATTTTTTTACCGTTCTCTCTAAAAGAAGTAGGCTTATCAAGATCTATTTTGCCTGTTACATTATCACATCTAGGACAAGTTTCTACTTTAGTGCAATCTGTAATGATACTCTTAAACACATAGGCATTGTCTCTTCCTTCTAAATAATTCTTCTCTACCAACTTCTTGTATTCTTCTATCTGTTTGTCAGAGAGTAATAACCGTCCACATCTTCTACAAGTCGCTCGCAAACTATTTCGTATAGTTTTTACAAAACCTACATGAACAACAGGCATGGCAAGGTCAATATGTCCAAAATGTCCAGGGCATTTGTCTTTACCTACCTTTAAACCGCATGTTTTACATCTTAAACCAGGCTCAATGACACTCAATCGCTGATCCATAAGACCCATAGTTATTGGAAAGCCATCGTCATCGTAGGTATCAGCAGTAATCACCTTTGTTGCACTCATTTTTCTAATTTCGTTAGGGGAGAGAACAGCAAATTCCAATTTCCCAATCTTTTTAGTGATACTTCTGGATCTAACCATGCTTCAATCTCCTACACTAAAGATTCTAATTTTATTCTTGGTACAACAACCAATGATTTTAACTCATCAATTAATAATTTGAAGGCGTAGCTCATTTCAACTGGATGTATATCTGCCTTATCCCCACATACAGAACAGTGTAATCTCCCGTGTCTATCAATCATTGCAATGTGACCACAGGTATTACAGACGTATTTCATTGTAATATCTGATTCGTCAAGTAATCTATCTTTTATCACCATCGAGGCTCCATGACCTATGAGGCAGTCTCTCTCCATTTCCCCAAATCGTAGACCACCCTCTCTTGCTCTTCCTTCAGTAGGCTGTCTTGTTAAGATTTGTACGGGCCCTCTTGATCGTGCGTGAATTTTACCTGCTACCATGTGGTGCAGTTTCTGATAATAGATACATCCAATGAATACGTCGCTCTCTAACGGTTTGCCCGTTATCCCGTCGTAGAAGATTTCTTTGCCATTATGTTTGAATCCGTTTTTCAGCAATGCATCTCTCAGTTTTTCTTCTGGCTCACCGCTAAATGCAGTGCCATCAACTACTCTACCCTCAAGAGAACCTACTTTGCCGCCGATCATTTCAAGTACATGTGCAACAGTCATTCTAGACGGAATCGCATGAGGATTAATGATCAAATCTGGACAAACTCCATATTCAGTAAATGGCATGTTTTCTTGAGGTACGATATAACCAATTACTCCTTTCTGACCATGTTTAGAGGCAAATTTATCTCCGTATTCCGGAATACGTTGTTCTCTGACTTTGATTTTTACCATTCGGGAGCCATTTACTGATTCAGATAGCATCACTTTATCAACAATGCCCCCCTCCCCGTGTTGAACAGTAACAGATGTTTCTCTTCTTTTTTGAGGAGTTAAAAAATCTGTCGGTTCCTCAAGAAATCTAGGCGGCGATGTTTTTCCTATTAGTACATCTCCACCATTGACATTACATTCTGGTGAAATTAGGCCATCTTCTCCAAGATTATTATACGCATCTTCGCTTCGTACTCCCCTACAATCAGGGTTCGGAATTTCAAAATGATCCTCTTGTCCTCCAGGATATCTTTTTTCTTCACTGCTGTATGTTCTAACAAATGTACTTCTTGCCAATCCTCGTTCAATAGCAGATTTACTCATTACAAGTGCATCTTCCATATTATATCCTTGAAAGGATGCTACGGCTACAATGAAATTTTGACCAGCTGGCCTCTCTCTAAATTTGATATATTTAATCGGGTGTGTTTGTACTAAGGGTGTTTGAGAATAATGAAGTAAATGCCCCCTTGTATCAGGGCGTATCCTGTAATTAGAAGCTCCAAAACCTAAAGATTGTTTACCCATACCTGCCCCCATGGTAATTCTTGGGGAAGAGTTATGTTCAGGATAGGGAACTAAAGAGGCACCTATGCCTAATATACACATAGGATCTAACTCCATGTGGGTATGATCAGAGGTAATGTTTTCCTTCCTCAATGCGATTAGTGCGTTTTCCTCCTCCTCCGCATCTGCGTACTCTACGATTCCCTCATTTATTAAATCCATCCAGTTTTTCTTTCTTTCGACAAGTTCATTCAAATACTTATCAGTTAACAAAAGCTTACCATTTTCCACAACAAGAAGAGGTCTCCTTAGCCTGCCGCAGTCACAATTTACGATAACGTCATTACCTTCAGTGTCGTAAGCTACGTTTATTTCGTTACTCAGTAAACCTTTTCTCCTTCTCTCTCTCAATTTTTGTACAAGTTCTTCCCCTTTGGGATGTATACCAATTAGATCGCCGTTTAGATAAACACGCGAACCGGCTACATGCTTTGTAATTTCTTTTATTCCTAAATCTCTTAGAACATTTTCCAATTCTTTTTCAGAAAATCCTTCAGATATTTCAACAGCAAGTGCCAGGTTTTTAACAAGACCACAGTTGGGCCCTTCAGGTGTCTCATTTGGACACAATCTGCCCCATTGAGTAGAATGTAAATCTCTTGCCTCAAAGTGCGGTTGAGATCTTGTTAAGGGAGAGGTCACCCTTCTCAAATGACTGAGCACAGCCAAATTACTTGTTCTATCTAAAAGCTGTGATATTCCTGCTCTTCCACCAACCCAGTTACCAGTAGCAAGAGCGTGATGGATTCGCTGACTTAGTACATCAGAACGAAGAGATGAACCAATCTTTATCTCTTTACCTTTCGCATGAACTCTTTCAATTTGGTATTTTAAGTCTTTGCAAAGAGCAGTAAAGGCAACCCTAAAAAGATCCTCCATCAGATCTCCTGCTAACTTTAACCGTTTATTCGCGTAATGGTCTTTATCATCTTGCTCTCTTTTACCTAGTGCCAATTCTAAAACAGCCATCCCCATACGAGCCATAAAGATTGCCTTGGTTAATCGATCATCTGGAGAGTTACCAAGATGAGCGAGAAGATGCCTGTCCATTATCGTTTCGACTCTTTTAATACGATATTCCTTAGCCTGTCCCCCTGCAAATTTTTTCCCTAGATATGCGGCAGCTTCTTCTTTAGTTGTTATCCCATACTCTCTGGCACATTCCTCAATATTTGCTAAAACAAAAGGTTCCATTTTTGGATCTACACATATCACATCCACTATTTCCTCGTCATTCTCCATACCTAGCGCTCTTAACAGAATAATGAGCGGTATCTGACCATATGTTGTTGGGAGAGATACCATAAGCATACCATCTTTTCTTTTTTCTACTACTGTTAAGGCACGATACCCCTCTCTCTGAGAAAATACTTTAGCTACTTCTACGTCAGTACCATATCTGCTAGCTCTTTCTACAAGAACTCGATTTGGTGCAAGATCTTCAACGGTAATAAGCACTCTTTCCGTACCGTTACTAATGAAATATCCACCTGGGTCTAAGGGATCCTCCTGCATTTGCTGTAGTTCTTGTTTATATTCTTCGAATGATAAACTACGTTCCAATCTTTCTTCCAATACTTTTTTTGATATGTTACATCTTTTTGACTTAACCATTATGGGTAATTCGCCAATTCTCACTGTTTCAGGTTCATATTCAACTTCATTTTTCACAGGTATAAATTCTAGTTCAACGTTTGCTTCATAAGTAAGGTCTCGCAACCTTGCTTCCATTGGAGACAAAGGTCTCTCAGTACCGTCCGCTTCTTTTACTTCAGGTAATCCTATCTTTATCTTTCCAAATTTTATTTTATATCCTTCTATTTCTGGGTATATGAAACCTTTTTCCATTCCTTCTTCTTCTTGGCCAATTACAGTATTGTCAACTATCCTCTGTAATCTGTGATCTAAAAAATCATCATATGAAGCGAGCTGATGATTTACTATACTTCTTTCTATATAAAATGCATCAATAAGTTCTCTCATACTACTACACACCCATAGTTATCTTATATATTGTGGACTCTTGCGAAAATACCCCTCACTATCTATTCTCACTTTCTATTACCAATCTGTAAGCGGTTGAATATTTAGCTGTCCGACTTTTTCTTAAAACCTTCACAATTTGTCCAGGCTTTGCTCCTATGGCAATTACCGCAGGATCATCATCAAGAATCTTTGGTAATTGCTCTGGTCTGATATTGTATTTTTCAAATATTTCTTTTCGTTCTTTATCAGATAAAATTATATGTTCAGGAACTAACTCATGTCCTATTATATCATAATGTTTCTTTGAGGGGGCTGCTATGTTACATTCCTCCTAGCTTTTTTGAGGAATAGGCGGGCCTGAAGGGATTCGAACCCTTGGCCACCTGGTTAAAAGCCAGATGCTCTACCTAGCTGAGCTACAGGCCCAAATAAGGGCCACAATTCTAATTTATTTTTATATATTACACTCTAATCGAGTATTATTGTTTGAACGGCTTACCCCTAATATCAGTTCTTATATAAATTCTTTTCCTTATTGTAATGTCAAGTGACATGGGTAACATTTTCACTATCACAATATAACGCTGCAGGTACACATCCAATACCCATGTGAGGTCTATCAAAATTATACCAACGTACAAACTCAGATAATAACCCATCAAC
>Ga0209636_10008059_pt1 | contig 10730 bp, 6 predicted proteins | sample DeeMarSWOR152_54_FD_187464 | JGI IMG/M metagenome (GOLD analysis project Ga0209636, IMG submission 187464) | Marine sediment microbial communities from White Oak River estuary, North Carolina - WOR-1-52-54 (SPAdes) (version 2) | ecosystem: Environmental > Aquatic > Marine > Intertidal zone >... | reverse complement strand
AAAAAAGAAAAGCTCGATCCCCTCCTTGTCTCTTATGATGAGCTGAAGAAAAAAATCTCCTTATATGATCAGCTTAAGATAAAAGCTGAACATAAAGAGATCACTGTAAATCAGGTAAAAAATTTAGAAAAGTCTGTTGCCTCTGACCAATCCCGCCTTGCGGGATTAGAGAAAGAACTTGTCAATAAGAAGCAAGTTGAAAACAGCTTATCACAGTTAAAAGAAAAATCGGTCTCGGTTGAGAGAGGGCTGGAGCAGGCTCGAAGAGTCTACGTGAAACTTGAAGCCTCTTTTAGATCCACAAGAGATGAGAAGGCTAAACTCCAATCACAGATGGCGAACATAGAGGAGTTGGGACCCAATTCAATTTGTGATCGCTGTTTAAGACCTATGGGAGATGATTACCATAAAATCCGAAAGCATCTTTTAGAAGAGCAAGGAGAGTTGAATAAAAAACTACAAGCTTTAGAGAAGGAAAGAAGCAAAGTAAAAGAAGAGGGAAAAGAACTAAAGCAGGCTAAAATAAAATTAGAAGAGGAAAAAGAGAGGATACAAAAATCATTGGAAAATCTTTTTGGTTTAGAAGGGGAGAGGAAAAATTTAGAAAGCAGTTCAAAAGAAAAGACGAAAAATCTTGATTCCTTAAATGAGGTTTTGAAGAATTTAGGCGAAATCGACTATGATCCTAAAATTCATGAAAATCTGAAAAAACAATTTCAAGAATTAGAAGAGATCAAAGAGAAGGCCAACCAGCTTTCTTCCGAGATAAAAAGAATTCCACAGGTTGAAAAGACCATAGCGGAATCACAAAACAAAATAAAGCTCTTAACTCAAGATGAGGAAAAACTCGAAGCCCAAATCAAGGAGTTGGAGTTTTCTGAGGACGAATACAAAAAAGTTGAAAAGGACTTGGAGGATAGAAGAAAAGAGGTGCATGAAGCTGAGCTACTTCTAAAGGACTTGAATCACCATGTTGATATGATCAAAAAGGAAATTGAGCAAATAGAGGATGAGATCAAAAAAGCAGAAGAGATGGAAAAGGAGATCAAGAAATCGGAAGAGGAGAGATTATACTTAGAAAAGTTAGATTTATTGTTTTCGGATTTCAGGGTTTCCTTGATTGGACGGATAAGACCGACCCTGTCCCGATATGCTAAAGATCTATTCCTGGAGCTCTGCGAAAACAGATACCAGGATTTTGAACTGGATGAGGATTACGAAATTTTTATTTCTGATCAAGGAGAAAGATTCTACATCGAACGTTTTTCTGGAGGTGAAACCGATTTGGCGAACTTGTCCCTGAGGATCGCCATTTCACTTTTGATCTCCGAGTCCAGCGGGGTCGATTTTTCTTTCATAATCTTAGACGAGATTTTCGGCAGTCAGGATGCTTTAAGAAAAGAGAATATACTTTCCGCCTTAGCTAAATTGAAAAACAGATTCCGACAGATTTTTCTGATCACCCACATAGATGATATCAAAGATTCAGTGGAGAATTTGGTTTACGTTACTGAAAATGAAGATGGCACAAGTGAACTGCAATTGCAGTGATCGGTGGCGATGATAACCTCTCCCCCAAACCCCCTCTCCATTTTATGTTGAAAATCCCGCTAGAGGCGGGGGAGAGGGGGGTCGTCCTCAGGGTTTGTTGAAAAAGCCAGCACCTAACTTGAGTTAGGTGCTGGAATTGGGTGATAGTTTTTCAGGGCGGGATGAATTCCCGCACCTATGAGCTGTCGTTGCAATGAAGAATCAATTTTTTTCTATTGTGGAAAGAGAGTCCTTTTATTGGCTTGAGGTGAATTCAAAATTCATAAAATAGGAGGTTTGAAATGAGGAACATTTTTTTTAAGTCAAGATGGGTATTCTATATAGTTTTTGTGTTGGCGGTAGTATTGTTAGTTTTCAGGCTTTGTCCTGCACCCCAAGAGATAAAAGTGAAAGAGGTAGAAGATGGGGATACCATCGTTTTGAGCAACGGCGATAGAGTACGGTATATCGGGATTGATACACCGGAGACAAAGTGTTGGCTTTCATGGGAGGCCACAAAAGCAAATGAAGAAATGGTGAAAGGGAAAGAAATCACCTTAAGATATGGTATAGATAGTCTGGATGACTCGGGAAGGGTTTTAGCTTACGTATGGGTGGATAGCCTTCTGATAAATGCAGAGTTGATCAAAAAGGGATTGGCCTGGGTATATACAGTTTCTCCTAATCTGGATCACCGGGAACATTTCATCTCTCTGCAGAAACAAGCTCGGGAGAAAAAGCTTGGTGTGTGGTCGATCCCAGTGTCGCTTGAGACACTCTATGTTGCCACCGAAAAATCTCGAGAATTTATCTTTCACCGACCTGATTGTGAGGCGGCAAAGAAGATAAAGAGTGAAAACCTCATAAGGTTTGAAACCAGAGACGAAGCTTTGGATTCAGGCTACCGTCCCTGCAAAAAGTGCTGGCCATAAAGCGCGTAGTCAGGCCTTCATGGCTTGGCATTGACACATGATGTATCCCTTTTGTCATTCTGAGCCCAAAGGGCGAAGAATCTAAAACCCAGTTGAAAATTCCGTCGGATGCGGAAATACTTCGCTTCGCTCAGTATGACAACTGCGTAGCGCCGCCTTAGGCGGGGCACCGAGGGGTAAACCCTCGGCTACGCGGTTTTCTGTTACATCGAGATATTATCCCAGACGAGTCTCCTTGGTCAGTGAAAATGTTTCCCAACAGATGAAACAGATTAAGAGTTTGAAATGAAAAGTAAATTTTTAAAATCAAAGTGGATATTTTATGTAGTTTTCCTCTTAGGGGTTGCATTATTAGTTCTCATCTTTTCTATTCGTCAAAAGGGATTAAGGGTAAGGGACGTAATTGACGGAGATACCGTAATTTTGTCCAATGGGGAAACGGTAAGATATATTGGTATAGACGCACCAGAGATGTTTCAGCCTTTTTTTCAGGAAGCCAAAGACACCAACGAGGCAATGGTTGATCGGAAAATAATTCGTTTGGAACTGGAGTACGACAAAGGGGATACAAGAAACTATACACATGGGAGGCTTTTGGCTTACGTTTATGCGGGTGATCTTTTTGTGAACGCAGAGTTGATTAAGAAAGGTTTGGCTCGACTCTATCCTTTTCGTTCTCATCCAACGTATATCGACTCGTTTTGTTTTTTACAAACACAAGCCAGAAAAGCAAACGTCGGCATATGGTCACTCCGCGCGCCTGAAAAGGAGGAATATTATTTGGGGAATAAACGGAGTTTTAGATTTCACCGCCCTTCTTGCAAATACGCTCTGCAAATGGCAGAGAGAAACAAAATTGTGTTCAAGACAAAAGAGGAGGCTTTGGACTCCTGTTATAGCCCTTGCCGTGAATGCAAGCCATGAATTGGCAATCTTGTGGGGGTCTTCCTTTAGGATATGAATAAATCCTGTCGCTACTGTCTCGGCTATGTGCGCGTGTTGCGGGATGCCCATTTTTCATACAATTTTTCCTTACGAATCAAAAAAACTTGCAACTCCAAAAAATCCTTCCGATAAGGAATACAGATTATCTTTGTTTTAACACGCATTTTGACTACAAGGGGGGGCTATGCCTTCAATTTTAGTGATAGATGATAAAGATAGCATGAGACAGATGCTTTCCAAAACCTTGGAATCAGAAGGCTATGAGGTGGAGTCTGCTAAGAATGGGGAAAGGGGTTTAGAGAAAGCGAAGGAGAAAAAATATGATCTGGTTTTAGCTGATCTGAAGCTTCCGAAGATGGATGGATTGGAGGTTTTGTCCACTTTGAAGGAACTGGATCCAGAGGTGGCGGTCATAATGATGACTGCCTATGGAACCATAGAGTCGGCGGTCGAAGCAATGAAACAAGGAGCATTTGATTTCTTGGCTAAACCTTTCGACACGGATCATTTGAACGTTTTGATCAAAAGAGCCTTGGAAAATCGAAGGCTGGTGGCGGAAAATATCCTCTTGAGAGAAGAGTTAACCCATCATTTGGGTTATGCTGAGATCATTGGGAAATGTGAGAAGATGAAAGAGGTTTCCCGTCTCATCCAGAAAGTGGCTCCCTCTGATACCACGGTATTGCTTTTGGGAGAGTCGGGCACCGGGAAAGAGCTTTTTGCACGTGCCATCCATAGTTTAAGTGCCAGAAAAAAAGCTCCTTATGTTGCCATAAATTGTGCTGCCATTCCCAGAGAACTTTTGGAAAACGAACTTTTTGGGTCGGAGAAAGGAGCATACACTGGTGCAGTTGCCCGCAAGATGGGAAAGTTTGAGATCGCAGAAGGAGGGACTATCTTTCTGGATGAAGTGGGAGATTTGGATATCGCTCTTCAAGCTAAGCTCTTAAGAGTACTTCAGGACCGAACCTTTGAGAGATTGGGAGGGACAAAAACTATTTCCGTAAATGTGAGGTTGATCGCCGCTTCTAATACCGATTTGAAAAAAGCTATTGAGAAAAAACAGTTCAGGGAAGATCTTTATTACAGATTATCCGTCTTTCCCATCACCATTCCACCTTTGAGGGAGAGAAGAGAGGACATCCCCGATTTAGCTGAATATTTTGTGAAGAAATATTGTGCGGAGATGAAGAAACCCCAGAAAACCATCCCCAAAGAGGCTTTAGTTTTATTGGATAAATATCATTGGCCCGGAAACGTGAGAGAGCTGGAGAACACCATCGAGAGAGCAATCATACTTTGTGAAGGCAAAAGAATACTTCCAGAACATTTAGCCATAAGAATTCCCACTCCCCACGAGATCAGATTAAGAGAAGGAGCAGGACTAAAAGAGGTAGGACAGTATGCTCAAGCTGAGGCAGAAAGGGCTTTGATAGTTCGAGTCTTAAATCAAGTTCGGGGAAACAAAAGAAAAGCCGCCCAGGCTTTAAAGATAGATTATACCACCCTGTTCGAAAAAATCAAAAGATACGGCATCGATGCTTAGTCTTTCATCTGTTTTAGATTGTCTTTCATTTGGATTTGAGCTTTTACTAAAGCAAGCGTTGTAATTGGTTTTACATGTTAGAGCAACGTGCAATTAAGTTTAGAATCCCCCTTACTCCCCCTTTTTCAAAGGGGGAAATCCCTTTTTTGTGTTGTGTCAGGGCCTCAGTCCAGACACCTCCTGTTGGTATCGGACGCCCTCGTTCGATACCATTATCGTTAGGGTCACGGACGAGGCGTCCCTGACGAACAGAGAATTTCCTGGCCTCGACTACCGAACTTCGACATCCGATACGGGCTTCGACACCGTTAGACGATCTAAACATAGCCTAAATTATGGGTATTTCATCAACAGTTTGTGTTACAGCACGAAAAACTTTACACTGCAGACTTCAAACTGCTTTAATGGATGCAGGGTTCCGGACCTTCCAGAAAAAGATAGTTTATCAAATAAACCACGTCCCCAATGTTGAGTTGGTCGTCACAGTCAACGTCGCCTAAGAAAAGGGGATCGGGTGGGGGGGCACCTATGAAGAGATAATTAATCAGATAAATTGCATCCGCGATATCAACTTCTCCGTCACCGGTTACGTCTCCGGTAAGATAGAAACCATATTGTATGGCGGCCAGAAGATCGGGTATTCCCCACCCATAATTGTTATCCGGAATATCAGCCCGGCTGGCGGTCATCATCATGGCTTCCCTTACCTGCATAGGAGTCCACTCAGGATGTGCAGAAAGGATCAAGGCGGCACATCCACCGATGAGGGGTGTGGAAAGCGAGGTCCCACTTGCGGTAGTATACCCATTTAGACTGTATGGGTTGGCACAGCGAGTGGAGACTCCTCTTGCGCACACCTCAGGTTTTGTTCTACCGTCGAAGGTTGGTCCTCTGGAACTGAACGAAGCTAAGTATCCACTGGCGTCCACAGCTCCACAGGCGATTATGCTGTCAGCATCTGCGGGTGCAAGTAAGGTGCCGGAACCAGGACCTGAATTTCCCATGGCGTTGCAGACCACTATTCCCCTTTCCGCGGCTATGTCTGCCGCTATGGTGGTAACTGCAGTATTTCCGTCCAGGTCCTCGTAGGTATACCAATCGATATAGCACAAGGAGCTGGAAATCACATCCGCACCGATGCTGTCCGCCCACTCCATTCCTGCCATCCAATTGTCCTCTTCTATGGGCTGTTCCATGGAAATATCCTCAGTCTTAGCCAAGATAAAGTAGGCACCATATGCGGGTCCATAAAGATTTCCATCAGCCGCTCCACCCAGGGCGGACCAGGTATAGGTTCCGTGATTATGCTGCGACGATGGATCACCTGGTTCATTCTGAGTGTCTCCATCGTTGTTTATGAAATCCCATTCTGCCAGGATCCTTCCTTCTGAATAAGCCAATTGAAATGCCTGATGATCCTTCAGGTAGCCGGTGTCCATCATACAGATCAAAACCCCTTGACCTTTATAGCCCAAGTTGTGTACAGCCGGAACGTTTAACTGCTGAAGCTGAGCATAAGAAGCTCCATAGTCCAAATCTATCTTAGATTGACTCTTTTGGGGTTTTTGGGATAAGGGTTGGGGTGAAATCGGTTTTCTTTTGCCTCCTAAGACTGGCCCTATCGATCTGACAAAGTCCAATTTGGAAATCTGATCCAATCTGGACACCGGAATCTCAAAACTTGCGGCATTTAACCATCTGCTTTTTTGCCTCAATTTAGCTTGATATCTCAATATCTCATTCACATAAGTGTGATCGACCGGAAGGTCTTTAAAATCCACCAGATTGGGCTTCATGGTCTTAGCTCTTCGCCGAGCCGCCCTTTCGGTTAAGATATTTGTCGCTCGATTCAGAGCAGACTGATATTCTCCAGAATGAAAGATTCCCTTATCCGTGAAAAAGACCCATATCTTGACCTTCTGCTCAGGTTCCTTTTGAGACAACAGTTGTTTGAACTTCTCGGATATTACCGGAGTCTTTTTGGGTAGAACCAACCTCGCCTGATCCAAGGATTGACTTTTTGCCCCAGAGGTAATCCCCCAGACCATCACCAGCAAACAGACAGTTAGGAATATCTTTTTGGTACTTAACATGCAGCACATCTCCTTTCTTACAGACGATTATTTTAGAACACCATTATTTTTGGATATCGGTAAAACAGCCCAAAATAAAAATGATTTGCCTAACCGAGCAAAAGCGGATTTGGGAAAAACTCACACCTCCGAACTCTTCTTTTCTCCTTACTTAATTTAATAAAAAATAAGAATATGTCAAGTTCTTTAACTTCCATTTAATTTACTTTAATACGGGATGATTAAGCTAAGCGTAAGCATCCATGCGGATTCTTTGTATTAGAAGAAGACTTTTTGAGTCTTTCCCTAACCTGCACGTAGCCCCGCCTAAGGCGGGGCACCAAAGGATGAACCTCTGGCTACGCGAGAAAATCAATTTTACTCAAAGAAATAGAGGTCTGAAACCGGTAACCTGTATCGTCAGGTCTTGTACCTGACAAAAGGCAAGCCTCAGCGGTTTGCTAATTTCTTTTTTTGCAGTTATTGTTGATTGTCAGAAACAAGGAATAGGAGAGCCACAGAACAAATAATTGATCAAGCAAACAATATCACCGACATCTACCGTGCCGTCACAATTGGCATCAGCTGAATGATAAGGGCAAGGTGCAGGACTTTCCAAAAAGAGATAGTTTATGACGAAAATCACATCGGAGATGTTGATTACATAATCACTGGTGGCATCTCCTATTACATAATGAAATTCATTCTTGCCTATATCTATCCGGCAACCTCCACTGTCAGGCACTTGAATGCTTGAATCGCCTGCATCGATGCAGGGTGAATTGCATAGAAGTTCAAAATCAATGGTATCAGCAAACAAAGGGTTTCTTACAATATTATAGAAGCTATCACAGGGCGTTCCATTAAAATTTGTTCCCCACGTGGTGTTACCCACGCCTGTAGGGCATCCTATGAAATTTTCCAAGAGGCTATTTACATCATTGTAGCGAATTTGTGCACGCTCAATGTATCCCCACATATATATCCCTGTGTCGTTCGCCGCTATTATATTATTCTCTATGGTAACCCAAGTATCAACATTGTCATTTAACCAGCAATAAACTCCCATGGAATTATTGAAGATTACGTTTCTTACTGCTTTGAGACTTGAAAAATAACCCATACTGATACCATATGCGTTCTGCGAGAAGATGTTATTCCTAAAAATTGCAATAGCCGCGCCAAATGCGCCGGCGCCATGCCAACTATTGAAAGAAAAAACGTTGTTTTCCACAATAGTCGTGCAGGAGGGCGGAAGTAACTTTTCTTCGTCCTTGGCTGCCCCACCATAGCACTCGATGCCGAATGTATTATTAATGAATGTATTATGATCGATGGCGCACGAGTCCCAAGTTAGAGTGTGTATCCCCCAAGTGTTGTCTATAAACTTGCAATGGCAAATGCGAGATTTGGACCGCGGCTCCTCAAACCACCACCACATCTCTTTCCACACGCCGAATGTCGAGTTGCGTATGGTGAATCCCATAACTGTGAAATCCTTATTTTCAGGAAGACAATCACCTCCCAACAAGCTTAAAGCATCTCCACCCACTCCATCTATTATAGTCGAATCAATGGTCAGAGTGTCGTGATCAAAAAGGTAATGACTGGCTAAAAGAATAGCCTTGCAGGTACATTCCACGTTCTCATTATAGACTCCCGGTGCCACCAAGATGGTATCCCCATGTTCAGCCCCATTGACCGCACCCTGAATGGTGGCTGAATCAGCAGGCACGTGGATTATGAGGGCATTTGCCTGTGGGGAGCAGATGGCAAAGAAAATCAGCAACAAGAAAAGACTAAAATGCTTCATCATTTCCTCCTTTTTGGAAAGATCAAATTATTCGGTTCGTTGGGCAACTTTATCGTTCACTATCAATATATTAGTTTTCCTCAAAAAAGCAAGAATATTTTTTTAAAATTCCAGATTTAAAATAAATTAAGTTCCTTTTATTGGTTGCCGATTAATAAAAAAAGTAGATGAATTAAGGTAAAGTGCATTAAGCCTCTGAACCTTAAGGAGGGGAGAATCTATTTCTTCTAATTTTTTTCACAGATGTTAAGTTTTCTTAAATTTTAGCCGATGAGAAAATTAGTGCAATTTCCTAAAATTTTGATAAATGAAAACATGGTATAATCGAAGCGAAAGTTAACACCCAACACCGAAAGGGACTTTTATGGTTTTTGGAAGAAAGGCAAGGACAGTAGCTGGGTTGGACATCGGTGCTTCCTCCATCAAGCTGGTGAAGCTGGAGGAGAGGTCTGGAGGATGGGCATTGACGGCTCTGGGGATGAGGGAGATTCCTTTGGAGACGGTGGTGGATGAGGAGATCAAAGATAGGGAGACTGTCATCTTTAATGTGCAAAGCTTGATTGATCAGTGCGATCCGAGGTTGAAGGAGGTAGCCATCTCCCTCTCCGGACATGGGGTGATTACCGACAAGATCACCATCGATCAAAAATCTGGGGCCGAGGCCGAACAAGCCATCCTTTTTGAGGCAGAGCAAAGAAGCCCCTTCGACGTGGAAGACGTCACCATGGATTATCACATCATCCAGGTCAACGAGGAAACCCGTAAAATGGATGTTCTTTTGGTGGCAGCCAGAAATGAATTTTTGAATTCTTATATTGATTTGGTCTCCGATGCCGGGTTGAGACCGGTGATCGTGGACACCGATGCCTTCGCCATATTGAACACCTACCGACTCAACTACGAGATCGATCCGAATAAGGTGACCGCTTTAATAGATGTCGGATTTGACATCACCAGCATCACCTTTCTTAAAGACGGCTTATACCATTCCAACCGAGACCTCTCCGGTGGAGGACGGTTGATCTACAATGCTATAATGAAAGAGTTTCGCATAAATCAGGAACTGGCTTCAAAAACCATCAAAGGGGAGATGGGAGCATCCATTGATCAGGACATGCTAAAAGCCACCATCATCGCTGCCTCAGAGGAGCTAATCTCAGGATTAGAGGTAGCTTTCTCCTATTTCAAGTCCACAGCCAAGGTGCCCAAAGTGGACTGGATAGTTCTCTCCGGGGGTGGAGCTTTGATCCCGTTTTTGCCGGAGTTCATTCAGGCAAAACTGAACGTTCCCATAGAAATAGGTAACCCATTGAGAAATATCGAATATGACCCAGATATTTTTAAAGATGCCCAACCTGATAAGATCGCTCCGCTTTTAACTGTATCAGTGGGGTTAGCTTCAAGAAAGGTAAAATAATTATGATTGAAATTAATCTACTTCCCAAAGAGCTAAAAAGAAGAGGCCGAGGATTTGCCTTTAACAAAAATCTGATCTATCTGGGAGTGGTTGCCGGAATCTTAGTGATATTGTTCGTGGTGGTTAGCATATTTCAAAGTTTCAAGCTCAAAGCTTTAGATAATAAGATAGCTGGGGCAAAAAAGAGAACAGAGGAGCTCAGAAAAAACATAGAATTGGTTGATGCTTTGACCGATCTGAAGGACAAACTTCTGCGGAGAATGTCAGCCATAGAAACCTTGGATAAGAATAGAGCCACTTGGGTGCAGGTGTTGGAGGATTTGAGCCAGAGAGTGCCGGAATATTTATGGCTTTCTGCGCTGAGGGAGGAGGAAGTGGTGTCCCAATCACAGGCCGGGGCGGAGGCCGATACCTCCATAGAGACCGCTTTACCTCTTACTCCCACCAGAAAGGTAAACATAGAGGGCTATACCTA
>Ga0209636_10008058_pt1 | contig 10730 bp, 9 predicted proteins | sample DeeMarSWOR152_54_FD_187464 | JGI IMG/M metagenome (GOLD analysis project Ga0209636, IMG submission 187464) | Marine sediment microbial communities from White Oak River estuary, North Carolina - WOR-1-52-54 (SPAdes) (version 2) | ecosystem: Environmental > Aquatic > Marine > Intertidal zone >... | reverse complement strand
TGAACGTCGTACATCCCATATATGATCAGTGTCTCTGGGAGCCCCCTATCCAGACGGCCGAAGACAATGGGAAACGATGGGTTTCCCCAGAAATCGACCTCCCCGCCCAGTTCCTCAATAGAATGCCTGACCCATTCTGCGGTCTCACGGATTCCCTCTCCTGTGGCCGATACGCTCTTCTGTCGCAGAAAGGCTCTACATTGCTCCAGATGCTCAGAAAACCTATCATTGATGGCCGTATAGATTTTCTCTAACGGAGGAGATGGTACCTTTTCCCTATACACTGCCTGTAACCTCCTTCATGAAGATCACCTTGTGGTCACCCTCCCGATAGAAATCCTTCAGCAAGCTCGCTACATGGTAGCCGTGTTTTTCATAAAATGACCTGGCAGGCTCGTAGGGCGGCGTCGAGGAAGTATCCACATAGATTCGCCGGGCCCCTTCTCTAACTGCAAAGCCCTCCATAAATTCAAGAAGCTTTCTTCCGACCCCCCTTTTCGAGAATTTTTCATCGACCGCGATCCAGTAAAGATCATAACAGCCCTCAGTCATCGGAACAGGTCCAAAACAAATATATCCAGCAAGCTCGCTATTTCCGTCGAGAGCGCAGAAAACGTGGTAGTCCCCTTTCTCGGGTCGGCGAAGGGCCTCATCGATGACCTCTAAACCCACCTGGACTTCCTTCTCGTTAAAGGTCCCACTCTGCCTTAGAAGTCTCGCTATCTTTCTCCTATCACGGGCTATGAGAGATCTGACCTTCATTGTTCCTTGACCTTAGGTTCATGAAATTCACAAGCTCGCCTACCATCTCAGCAAATGTCATGCCGCCCTCTTGGATGGCGGCTGCAAATCCAGCATCGGGGCTGAGGCAAGGATTCGCGTTGACCTCGAGAACATGGGTCCGGCCGTGATCATCGACCCGCATGTCAACACGTCCGTAGTCCTTGAGCATAAGGAGGCGAAAACATTCAACCGCCGTCTTCTCAATCCTTTCTTGTAGACTCGTGGGAAGCCCTTGGGGAAACTTTCTCGGTGTATGGTGATACTCGAAGGAGGCTTTATCCCACTTGGCCCTATAGCCTACAATAGGGGAGAGTTCTTTGGGAAAGGATGAAAAATCGATTTCTGCAATCGGAAGCACCGTCGGCCGAGGGTATCCGAAAAGGGAGACATTTAACTCCCTGCCAGCTACATATTCTTCCACCAAAAGAGGGCCGAACCGGTTGAACAATTCCTCGATATCCTTCTCAAGTCCTCCCCTGTCCCTAAATATCGACTCTTGATCTATGCCAATACTGGCGTCCTGAAGTATTGGCTTAAGGATAACAGGAAATCTCAGAGCCGAGGGATCGAACTCGATTGTATCGTCATAAATGAGGTAATCAGGGGTGCTGATTCCATTGGCCCTCAGCAGGCGTTTGGTCAAGACCTTGTCCGTAGTGAGCATGAGGGCTATAGAAGGCGAACCCGAAAAGGGAATAGCTAACAATTCAAGAACAGCGGCAGGATGCCCAATAAATCGAGGGTCCTCGTCAAGGCTCTCACAAAGGTTGATCGCCATATCCACCCTCGATTTCTTGATCTGTTGAATAAAACCACCAACATTCCTTGTAAAGGGGATGCGAACCGACGGATAGCCCAGTTGTTGGAGGGCCTCTTCGATGGCCTCAACTTGCGCAAGCACGTCCAACGAGGCCTCTGAGAAAGCATGGCCGGTCGGAACCGGCACGTTGTGGACCACACCTATCATCTTCTCATAAAAGTGTACAGACCTTCTCTATACTCGCTGCCTTGAATACGGGCAAAAGCAGAGTCTAGGATTGCTTCCAGAAGCGATCTGTAACGCAGGCCCACCAGGTTGGCGATAATGGGGAGGTCAGAATGTTGCGGGTGCAGGCCTGCCAGTGGATTGACTTCCATGAAGTTCGGCATACCGCCGGCGTCAGCCCGTATGTCAACGCGCCCCGCGTCTCTACAACCAATGCCTCGCCATACTGCCAAGGCAATCTCTCTTGCCTTTTCTGCCATAGCATCGTTCGCCAGCCGGTATTCAACTAACTCCTCACATCGTTCCTTATTCTGGTAAGAGTAGACATCAGGCTCGGCGGTCTCGCGGAGGATGACCTCCATAACCCCTAAGGCTGTTGCGTCTTTTCCCGTACCCACGATTCCCACGGTAAACTCCCGTCCCGGCAAAAAGGCCTCAACGAGAACCGGTTGTTTGTATGCGAATAAAGATCGTGCGCACACGGATATGAGCTGGCTCTCGCTCCAGATCTTGGATGCGGCAGTAATTCCCTTGCTGGTGCCTTCAGCGACCGGTTTGGCAAACATGGGGAACGGAAGGTCAAACATTTCCAGGTCCGACATCCTTTCAACCACGCGGAAATCGGGCGTGGGAATGCCGAGGTCGCGGACCACTGCCTTGGTCATAGCCTTGTGGAGGGTGAGGCACAGCACTAAAGGATCGGAAAAGGTATAGGGTATTTCATAAGCATCCAGCAACGCTGGCACTTGTGCCTCCCGGCCAAAGCCCCTGAAGCCTTCGGCGATGTTAAAAACCATGTCCCACCGGTCTCCGGCAGCGAGACGCCTTGTGAGGTTTTTGATATTGCCTATGCGATCTGTCTCGTAACCCAAATCCTGGAGGGTTTGCTCGATAGCGTGGATGGTGTCGTCACGATCAAATTCAGCCGTTTCCTCTTCGCTGAAGCCATCTGTGAGGTAATCTTCCCGAAGATCATATGTTATTCCTATGCGCATCAATGCCCCCTGTCCTTAATGTAATGACGGAGTGTTTGGTTCTCTTGAGCCCAACGTGCTGCTTGGGTTGGGATAACGATAGATATGCCCTCGGTAATTCTTGAGCAATAGATCATCTCCATCCCGCCCAACAAGGCATGTTGGGAGGACTGGAATTTTGCCGCCGCCCCCTGGGGCGTCGATCACGTACATTGGCACACCGTAGCCAGTGGTGTGGCCACGTAATCCCTGGATAATCTCAACGCCTTTTTCTACTGGTGTCCTGAAGTGAGCAGAGCCCAAAATGGGATCGCATTGGTACAGATAGTAAGGCCTGACTCTTATTCGCAGAAGCCCATGCATCAGCTCCTTCATGGTTTCCACGTTGTCATTGACACCCGCCAGAAGAACGGTTTGACTGCCAAGAGGAATACCGGCATCCGCAAGGCGCCCACACGCCTCGGCTATCTCGGGAGTCAGCTCATCTGGATGGGTGAAGTGAATGCTCATCCACAGTGGGTGGTAACGTCTGAGCATCCGAGCAAGGGCTGGTGTAACCCGCTGTGGCAAAACCACGGGTACCTTTGTCCCTATCCGCAGGAACTCCACATGGCGTATTCTGTGTAATCGTGCGAGTAGCCATTCCAACTTTTCGTCCGAAAGGGTCAGAGGATCCCCGCCTGAGATCAGGACATCACGAACACAGGAGTGTGATTCAATATAGGCAAGGGCATTCTCCAATTGTGCCCTATTAAAGGCCAATTTAGCTCGATTTCCCACAAGGCGCGAACGTGTGCAGTATCGGCAGTACGTCGCACAGAAGTCCGTGACCAGTAAAAGAACGCGATCAGGGTATCGGTGGACCAAGCCCGGTACTGGGCTATCATGGTCTTCCCCGAGAGGGTCGATTGCCTCGCCGGGAGAGCAGACATGTTCAGCTGCAACTGGCACTACCGTGCGTCGAAGAGGTTGTTGTGGATTGTCTTTTTGAAGGAGGCTTGCGTAGTAGGGGGTGATCGCCATGGGGAGCTGGCTTGCTGAGGAGGCGCTCCCTGCTCGTTCATCCTCTGAAAGTTGGAGGATACGGCTCAGCTTGTTTATATCTCTAATCCGTTCACGCAACTGCCACCGCCAATCGTTCCATTCTGTGACAGTTGCCTCCGGGAAAAAGTGTCTTCTGAACACCAAGGTGCGCGGGCTAGATCGCAACCTTGGAATCAAGGGGGCCTTTCGGAAGAAGGCCCCTCGATTAGCTGTGCTTATCTCTGAGAAATCAATAACTGTTTTTGCCTTCAATTCCCCGGACCCGCCATGCGTACCCGGGGGCTCCAATTCCTCCGTGTTAAGTATGTCCTGTGCCATTTCTCAAGTTTTCCCCCGTCTTTCTCAATATCAAAGTTTATCTAACCATCCGCTAACTTGCTACGCAGTCGTCGTGTTTTGTGTGACCTGGGAATTTAGATTTCAGGTACCATTGGCTTTTGCTCAAACAAATCTCCCCGTGATCCCGTATCCTTTATTACGCTATATTCCTTTACGGAGATTAGCCTTTTATCTTCTTTTTCCCGCACAACACCACTTACTTCCACTTCCTCTTGAGTCAAACCTAGAAGCTGTTTGCCCGTTTCATCTTTGTTGACATGATATTCATTCTCGTCGTGACTCGAAATGGCTACGGAGATGGCATTACCACTTTCGTCCCAATCAACAGGGATAACGACGCCTCTAACGGTGGTAAGGTTTTCACCCGCTTTCATCTTCTCACCGCCTCCCTTTGTTTATAGATCTCGAAAAGATTTTGCCGGTCAATTCCCTCGCCTCCGGCTTCTTTTCTGTCGTTAGGCAGCCTTACGCATCGGCTCAGATTTCTTTTTCTCTTCAATTTGGGCTTTCCATGATCTCCTGTCATACCAACCCTCGAACAGGATCAGTTCAGGATGCTCGTCAAGCGAAATGTAGTCCATCACGTCTATGCCTTTTGCAGCTGCCTGAGTCTGATCAAAAACCCGCACATTATAGCGGTGTTTCCCTCTCCGGGTTTTGCGTACAACACTTCTGAGACTCCACACCCAATCGGGATCTTTGCCCAGGTGCACTATTAAATCCCTTCCCACCGCTTGGGGCAGAATCTGTGGTTTCCTTAACCTCTCTACATTTGCCCTTGAGGGCCTCCCCGTTTCATCTTTGCTTTTCCAAAAATCCCAAAACATCCTTTCCCTCCCAATTAGGTTTTTCGCATTTTAGTATTCAAATGAGCAATAGACATGCCAGGGCCATAACCTATTGATATCACGTACATCTTTGAATTGTAGATGAGTGGCCATCAGAACTGAGAGTTCCGATGCTCATGCGGCGACGCATGGTTTAGGGGAATAACGGAAATGATGAGATAGTCTAACATATTGGATTTAGCAGGAAATCTGAGAACAAGAAACGTGAGTTCCGATACTTTTGATTTCGGAACATCCTATTCCGACTAACATGGGTTTTGGGCATAATCGGAGTTTTTGCGGAATGGCATTGGATGACGACTTCAAGAGATGTGGAAATGCGGCTCAGGACTTCCTGGGTGGACGCTTATAATTTGTAGTGCTCTTTTCGAATGTCATATTTCTTCATTAGCTTGTGGAGCTGTCGGGTGGTTATGCCCGCTTCCTGTGCAGAGTCCTTTATTCGCCCCCTTTTTTTTGTCAGAAGGCTGTTCAGATAGTTTCTTTCAATCTCCTCCACAGCCTTGTGCCGTACCTCAGCCAGGGTGAGGTGAGCACCTACGGCAATACTTGTTCGAGGGATTTTTGATTCGAAAAGCTCGCTTGGGAAGCTTTGCGGGGTCAGTATGGAAGAGGGTTCCAGGATGTAGGCTCGTTCCATGAGGTTTTCCAGTTCCCGAATATTTCCCGGCCAGGAGTAATCTTTGAAGGCCTCCAATACCTGGGGGTGAACGTCGTGAATCTCCTTGGAGCCGAATCTGTTCATCCTCCTTAAGAACACCGCAACCAGATGAGGGATGTCTTCAATACGTTCCCTGAATGGGGGGACTTCAATGGGAAAGACATTCAATCGGTAATAGAGATCCCTTCTAAATTGACCTTGTTCACACATCTTCTTCAGATCGGTATTAGTGGCTGCAATAACCCTCACGTCTGCTTCGATGGTTGCTTCCCCCCCAACCCGTTGAAAGGTCCTATCCTGGAGTATTTGTAAGAGCTTGATCTGGGCCGAGGGAGTGAGGGTGCCGATCTCATCGAGGAAGATCGTTCCGCCCTTGGCTATCTCAAATTTCCCCAATTTTCTTCTGACCGCCCCCGTAAAGGAGCCTTTCTCGTGTCCGAAAAGCTCACTTTCCAGGAGGGTGTCTGGAATTGCTCCGCAGTGGACGCTGATAAATTGGGCATCCCGCCGGTTGCTGTGGCGATGAAGTAGTTTAGCAAGCTCACCTTTCCCTGTTCCCGTCTCACCGACCAGCAGAACAGTGCTTCTGGTTGGAGCTACGGAGCGTATCTTCTCGTAGGCCTTCTTCATCACGGTGCTGTTCGTGCGAACGAATTCCAGTGAGTCGCTTTGCCAAAACTGATCACGTAGATGGTCCAGTTCGGACTCCACCATTAAAGACTCATGAAGCACGTCGGTTACGTGTTGCACCTCAGCCGGATCTACGGGGTAGGTGATGTAATCGCTGGCCCCGGCCTTCACAGCCATCACGGCCTCTCTGATCATCTCTTGGGGCGACATGACAATCACTTCAATGGTGGGGTACAGGTTCCAGAACGGTTCGAGCGCAGTCTTATATCCGTTACCGGAGGCGGATTCTCTGAGCATCACAAGATCAATAAACACAAAATCCGCGCGTTTCTTCCGAAGCCTCTCGAGCGCAGCATCCTTGGTAAGTGCGTTATCAACGGTGTGTCCTTGCCCAAGAGATCTGTGGATAGTACGAAAAGCCTCTTGCTCTTTTGACACGACTAGAACGGATCCCATCTCTTCTCCTAAAGCATCATACCTTCATGAGTCAAAGCTTCGAAGGGATATTCAACCAAGACGAAACGCACCCCACAAACTCAAGCCACAGCTGTGTGAGCTCTGGTTTTTGGGAAGGGATTCAACCAGTTCCACCAACCTCTTCGCAGTTTCGTAGGATGAGTTCCTTCTTACATAAACCTCTGAAATATGCAAGCTTCTCTTGAGCTCTCCCCTTCTTCAAAGACTGTTAGGAGTGCTTCTCCCGATGCAGAGTACTTGATCACCTCCTTGTCAAAGGTCTTGATCTCAATCCCCTTTACCCAAGTCATTCAACTGTTTTGGAAACTCACTTTCAAATAGCAAAAGGTAGGCCAAACTTAACTGATTGATGTTTCTTTTGTTTTTCTGATTCTGAGGCAAGGATTTTCAAAACCCTCAGGTCCGACATTTTGGGATTCCTATCCAACCTGGAAAAAGATAGGTGCAAGTCATTGATTTTATTGGGTATTTAATAATAAGAACCGAGGGTTCTACTAGCTAAAATATAGGAACTCATAGTTATCATATATTTGGAAAATGAAAATATAGCCTCATATCGAATCAGCCCACGGGAACAACTAGAACTTTGAGTTCCGAAGGCGCAAATATCGGAATCTAGAGTTCCTGTCGATCAATCTATATTCATTTCAACAGGTTAAGAGGATGTGAAAAATCATCCGCTAAACAACGTCTCCATGCCCTTGCAGAAATAGGAACTGTCAGTTCCGATATGCATGTACCTGTGATCAGATAAAGTAGAGAATTCAATGACTTATTGCTCTGGCACAAGTATTGCCATTGTTTCGTCATGGAATAGCGTCGCAAAATAAGGGGGTTCAGTCTATGAAAATAATACCTTTGCGCGATAGGGTCCTTTTGAAAAGGCTGGGAGAAGAGGAAAAGACAAAGGGTGGGATTATCATTCCGGATACAGCCAAGGAAAAGCCGATGCAGGGCAAGGTCCTGGCTGTCGGGAAAGGCGAGATCAACAAGGATGGTAAGTTAATTCGCATGGACGTTAAGGAGGGAGACACGGTGCTCATAGGCAAGTACACCGGAACTGAGATCAAGATCGAAGGTGAGGACCAGCTGATTGTGCGTGAGAATGAGATCCTTGGCATTATTAAGGAATAGGCAGTGGCAAAAAAGAGGAGGCTTAAATGGCTAAGGAATTACGGTTTAACCAACGGGCCAGGGAAGAGGTTCTAAGAGGGGTGAATATCCTTGCGGATACTGTGAAACTAACCTTGGGTCCCAAAGGCCGCAATGTGATTCTAGAGAAAACCTTCGGTTCCCCGACCATTACCAAGGACGGGGTAACCGTTGCAAAGGAGATCGAACTTGAGAATAGGTTCGAGAACGTGGGAGCCCAAATGGTCAAGGAGGTTGCCAGCAAGACATCGAGTGAGGCCGGTGACGGCACCACTACGGCAACGATCCTCGCGCAGGCCATCTACCGTGAAGGATCGAAGCTGGTTGCGGCAGGTCACAACGCCATGGCCCTAAAGCGTGGCATTGATAAAGCAGTTGTTGCAGTGGTGGAGGAGCTCAAAAAGCTCAGCGACCCCACCACGGACCAGAGGGAGATTGCCCAGGTTGGTACCATCAGTGCCAATAATGATGAGTCTATCGGCAATATTATCGCCGATGCCATGGACAAGGTAGGTAAAGAGGGCGTGATCACGGTAGAGGAAGCCAAGGGCATGGAGACCACCCTAGAGGTGGTTGAGGGCATGCGATTCGACCGAGGCTACATCTCGCCTTATTTCATCACTGATCCCGAGCGCATGGAGGTTGTCCTGGATGAGCCGTACATCCTCATCCATGAGAAAAAGCTCAGCGTCATGAAGGATATGGTGCCCGTTCTTGAGCAGATCGCCAGGATGGGCAAGCCGCTCCTGATCATCGCCGAGGATATAGAAGGGGAGGCCCTCGCCACACTGGTTGTGAATAAGCTGCGGGGAACCCTGCACTGTGCAGCTGTCAAGGCTCCTGGATACGGTGACCGGCGCAAGGCTATTTTGGGCGACATTGGGGTTTTGACGGGTAGTGGCGTAATCAGCGAGGATCTAGGCACCAAGCTCGAGAATGTCAGGCTGGAGGATATGGGTACAGCGAAGCGGATTACTATAGACAAAGACAATACCACCATTGTGGATGGCGCTGGCAATCGGGAGGCCATTGAAGGCAGGATCAAGCAAATCCGGAGCCAGATCGAGGATACCACCAGTGACTATGACCGGGAAAAGCTGCAGGAGCGTTTGGCCAAGCTTATAGGCGGGGTGGCGGTGATCAAAGTGGGCGCGGCCACCGAGCTTGAGATGAAGGAAAAGAAGGCACGGGTTGAGGACGCACTAAACGCCACGAAAGCCTCCGTGGAAGAGGGTATTGTTCCCGGAGGTGGGGTGGCATTGCTCCGTTGCATTCCCGCTCTGCAGACTTTGAAGGTTGACGGAGAGGAAGCCTTCGGTGTGAATATCGTGAAGCGGGCACTGGAGGAACCGATTCGGCAGATTGCGAACAATGCGGGCCACATGGGCTCGGTGGTGGTCCAACGCGTCAAGAGTGAAAGCGGGTCCTTCGGCTTCAACGCAGAGGCTGGGGTTTATGAGGATCTGATGAAATCAGGGATCGTCGATCCGGCCAAGGTGACCCGTCTCGCACTTCAGAATGCCACGAGCATTGCAGGGCTCCTTTTGACTACCAACGTTGTGGTTACCGAGAAGCCCAAGAAGGGAAAAGGCCCGCAGATGCCGGCGGAGTACTAATAAGACCCCGCTTTTTCATCGGAAAAGACTAACGGATCGATTACGGCTGAGCCAGGAGGGGCTTGCTCGTTATGGTTGTGCCTAAACCCTTTTCGCACCGAATCAAAAACATAGGCTTTGTCTCCACAAGGATCGCTGGGACGGATGGGGTTTCTCTGGAGATCCAGAAATGGGCGGATGTACTTGAAAGGAATAGATACAATTGCTTTTACTTTGCCGGGAGTTTGGACAGGCCACCGAAGAAATCCCTTCTGGTGAAAGAAGCCTATTTTGAACATCCAGTGATACAGGAAATCGGCAGGGATTTGTTTGGCAAGATCACGCGAAAAAGGGAAACATCGGAGGCTATTCAGAAAGTCAAGGAAAGACTAAAAGGTGTGCTGTATCATTTTGTGAAGAAGTTTGACATAGATCTAATAGTTGCCGAAAATGCGCTGTCTATCCCTATGAACATCCCCCTTGGCGTTGCCATCACCGAATTCATTGCTGAAACGGGGATTCCCACCATTGCCCACCACCACGATTTTTCCTGGGAAAGGGATCGATTTCTGATGAACTCGTGCAGGGACTACCTTAACATGGCATTTCCCCCTGACCTTCCTCCTATTCAGCATGTTGCGATAAATTCCCTGGCATCTCAGCAGCTGAGCTTCAGGAGAGGGATCTCTAATGTTGTCATCCCCAACGTCTTGGATTTTGCCACAGAGCCCCCGGAGCCCGACGGCTATTGTGCCGACTTACGAGAAAGGATTGGATTGCAAGAGGGTGATCTTTTTATTTTGCAACCCACAAGGGTTGTGCCTCGGAAATGGATCGAACGGTCTATTGAAATCGTGAGGAAGTTGAAGGTCCGCAATCCCCTGCTGGTCATCTCCCATGCAACAGACGATGAAGGCGGCGATTACAATATGCTCATTGAAGACTATAGCAGGAGCATGGGGGTGCGGGTTGCCCATATTGACCATCTCATATCATCCCAAAGGGGTGAAAATGAAAAAGGAGAAAAACTCTATACCATTGCCGATATCTACCAGAATGCCGACTTGGTTACTTACCCCAGCGGGTATGAGGGCTTTGGAAATGCCTTTCTTGAGGCGATTTATTATAGGAAACCGATTGTCGTCAATCGCTACTCCATTTACGTAGCAGATATAGAGCCAATGGGATTTGATGTAGTCGTTATGGATGGCTTTGTTTCTTCCCGGGCCATCAGGGAGATTG
>Ga0209636_10008057_pt1 | contig 10730 bp, 7 predicted proteins | sample DeeMarSWOR152_54_FD_187464 | JGI IMG/M metagenome (GOLD analysis project Ga0209636, IMG submission 187464) | Marine sediment microbial communities from White Oak River estuary, North Carolina - WOR-1-52-54 (SPAdes) (version 2) | ecosystem: Environmental > Aquatic > Marine > Intertidal zone >... | reverse complement strand
CCTCCTGAAGTAAGGGAATCAGACTCAAAGGAAGAAAAAAGTTAGATTGGATTAAAGAGCAGAGATCGCGCACTGACTAGATTACTAAATTAAGTTTTGTCTCAAAGAATCATGATTTTTCCTTGGATATTCAACTCACATCTCATGAAAACTGTAATTTATTCCCGTTGCATATTTTGAAGTTCCGACAGGAGAACCTTATTTGTTTCCTCCAAGTTAGAAAGTTTCTTAAAGACCTCTTTCCATATTGGAGAGATTTCCAAAGTTAATGATTGTTCGGCTTTATACGTACCCTTCTTGAAATCCAGCCAACCAAGAAAAGCAGCCAATGGAAAATAGATACTTCCAAAGACCATAAAAAAAATTGAATATGATTTTAAAATCTCTGGGATAAAGAAGAGGTTTTTAAAGAGTAAGTTATAAAAAATCAGAGTAAAATTCAACAGGGAAAAAACTAGCGCAAACCAAGAGTTATGGCCTCGTAAAAAGTATTGTTTCAAGCGGGCACCAGTATCGATTCCCTTACGGGCTTGATGTTTCATTTTTATCATGATATTATACCTCTATTTGTTCTGTGGAAAATTATTAGATTTATGTTAAAAACGAATCTGAATGAATTGAACGTTTTAGTTTTTAATCAGCTAAGAGAAAATTAATTATTTAATGAAAAAAGTTATACTCATCTTTACATAATCAGATCTTCAATAATACCACAGCGTTGATCATATGCCGAAGATGGAAGGGTTTTTATATTAGAAAGTTCATAACCTACTTGGAGAAAAAGTGGAAAACACAATCAATAAACTGAAAGCGATACTAGACTTCACTTTTACCTATGGATCTGGTCTTCTTTTCGTATTAGGTATTATTTTTCTCCTCATATTTCTTTCTTAGAATATTAACATAACAATCGTAACTACCTCACAACCACAATTTTTTTAATAGAATATTCATTGTAAGGAGAATATTCCTTAGTTAATAGTTTTCAATATTATTTCAACCCCAAATTTAAATTTCTTCCCAAAAATTTCGATTTTGGGAAAAATAGAAGTACCCTGATATATTTCTTCAAATCCTATTTCACTTCTTAGGATTGAAAATAATGGAAATAATACACAATCAATAGTTTTAGAAAAATTAATTCTAATAGAAACGCATTCGTGTTCATTTTGATCCTTAATTTCAATTCTTTGGCATTTAATCTGATTAATTAATTTAACCAAATCAAAAGGTTCAGTATCTAGGACACCTGTCGTCTTATAGGGGTAAGAAACTCCAATTATGTTAATTTCAGGTGAGAAAAAAAGGCTTTTTGGTTCAATAGCGTCTGAGAAAGTGATATCATACTCAATAAGAATCTTGGTAGATTGTAAACGATAAGTTTTTGAAATTACTGTTCGGACAGGCTTTTTTCTTAGTATAATGTTGCCCTTACGCATAAGAGTCAAACTTTGATCAGTGTTTTGAGTGATCTCATATAAATTGTTAGCAAAGTCTCCTAGATCCTGATAAATATCTTTTAGTAAAAAATCCCCTGGAACACTAGTAGAAAGAAAGTGATCCTGAAATGACCACTTTTCGAACCGATCTTGTACATTTTGCACTTTATTAGTATGGTAGGGTTCATTCTGTCGAGTGAGAACATTGAGGAAATTATATCCCCGTTCTTTCAAGTTTAAGGAAAAGATGGAGCCACCAAATAAAGAAGAGATATAACAAGAAACATGTTTGTTTTCCAAAATCCCATCTGGTTGTCCATCGAGTAAAACATCTTGGATGTTTGTTGTAAATTCTTTAAGCCCTTCTCGATTACGAAGTTTATCTAAAAGAAACTCAGCTTGGATTATATGCTTGTGAATTGAATGTCGAAGAAATCGATAATACACTCCTCCGAATAATCCATGCCAATAAGCATCATTTGACTGGGAGGTTAATACTTTTTCCCAAATTTTCTGGAAATGATCTGATGATAAATTGGGTAATGCTTTCTCTGTTGTTTCTACTTTGTTGCGACAGATTAGCATTCTTTTATGCATGATATTTGCTTGAGAATATTTGATCAGGAAATTTTGCCAAATAGATCCAGTAGTAAAGGTTTTAATTTCCTCTGCTAATCCAGGGTCAATCTCCTTTCGATCAATTTTTTGATGTAAGCCTTCTAACCGTTTCCTAAGAGGAGAAGGTAATGACCAAATTGCCATTTTATCATAACTACTTGTTGGGAGATAAAGAAGGCCCTTTGGATGATGCTTTTTTAAAAATTCGCTTATTAGAATTGGTTTTATCCATGAATTTACCAATATCGCTTCGAAAAACTCATTCATCCAAGGAGTGCCATCATAACCATCAATATAGCAAATATCATGAGTTATACGATCACCAGCATACCAAAGGCCCATTTTCTCCATATCAGACATCATCACTATAATACTTTCATGGTGTTCGTCACACCCTTTCATTAAATATTGAATTATTTTTTCAGGCTTTTTCCAAGGCACTAAGTAGCGAATTTTTTGATTAATAGGGATTATTGGTATAGCTTTTCCTTGATCTTCAGTCATATACGCATAATAAGTCTGTTCTTCGGAAAATCCTATAATACGGAAGAGATAATCATCAATGAATGTGAATTCAATCCCCATCTTCACCAGGATTGGTGGTAAACTAGGTATCCATACTCTTTCTGCCAACCATATACCTTTTGGTTTAATAGAGTAATTCTCACCCCACCAATCAATCATTAATTGAATTTGGAGTTCTTTATCTCTATCAGGGATTGTAGCTAAAATTGGCTCATAAAATCCTCCACCAATAATCTCGATTTGTTTACGACTATAAAGAGTAACAATTTGCTCCAAATATTCTGGGTGGGTTTCCTGAATCCAATTAAGAAGTGGGCCGGAGATATGAAAACTTGATTTTATTGTTGGATATTTGCTAATCGTTTGAATTAGAGGTAAGTAAGCTTTTTGATATGCTTCTTCAATGACCCAAGGGAAGTTCCCTACAGGCTGATGAGCATGCCAAATCATGGGGAAAAAAACAGTACCGTCTTTCCGTACAGACAAAATCAAACCTTCTGGGGGATATAACCCTCTAGGGGGTTATAAAATCAAATTACGTAATTGTTCAACCATTCCCTCTACTAGTACAATTGTATTAGCTGCAGAGCATTCTGGATTGGCATCAACAAGCAATAATAAACCTTCTCCTAGAATATAGACAAAAATATTTGAGGCACCAGAAACAGCCAGAAAGAATCTTGGTTTTTCAAGGTGCGCTGCGAATGCCCCACGAATAGCACGTACAGCAGCGGGTAGTATTTCTGCATCCATTTGATTTACAATGATGGCTCCAGTGAAAGAAGACACACACGCACCCTGTACTGCATCTTCACTGAGGACCCAAGCTTCGAGATGTTCTTCAACCTCCCGCTTCATGGATTCTGACATATAACGGCTTTCACCAGCCATAACAGTTTGAATTGCTTCGTTAAATTCCTCCTTTTCTACACTTGATATATGGACCGTTTTTTTACCAAGTTTATCGGCAAAATTACCAAGAAAAAGTGTCATTAATGTTCTCAATTTAAATTCAATATCAAGTAAAGAAGCGGAAGAGGATGTGATGAGAGAAAACACACCCTCTGGTCTACTAATACCTGCAATACGCATTGAGGCAAAATCGACGTAAAATAGTTGCCCGTCCTCAATCGAGTCTTCTAATCCTTGTGAGATGTCATAAGCTGAATTCAAAAGTACTTGAACTTTTTTAGGAGAAAAAGCTTTTACATTAGCAGAACCACGAAAATCTTTGCTGATAAGCGGCTTTCCAGAGGAATGAAATACAAAGAATGCTAAAAATGTCTCCAGCTCATCAAACGAGACCAATTTTCTACTCTCCTAGTATTAACTGGCCCATCTGGACGAAAGCTTCTTGAACACGAGCACCTGTTTTCGCTGAAGTTGAAAAGAATTCTTGAGCATTAAACCGATCGAGAATTTCTTCTTTGCTAGCAGGTAATTTTCCTTCTGCAATATCTTCTTTATTACCAAGAACCATCACTTTAGCATTTGGACTTTGTTCATTGATGTCTGCTCGCCATCGATCTAATTTTTCAAATGTGGGGTCTGGTCGCGTTAAATCAAATACTAAAAATACTCCATGTGCCTTTTTTAAATATAAATGGCGGAAATTAGTAAATCCAGATTGGCCTGCAACGTCCCAAATCTGAAAAGTAAGCTCTCGGTCTTTTATGTTCACTTTTTTAGAAAGAAAATCAACCCCAAGAGTTATCTGATACCCCTCTTTGAAGAAATCGTCAACATATCGTTTGATTAAGGAAGTTTTTCCTACTTCCGGTTCTCCGACCAATAATAATTTGAAGGCAAACTTGCCGCCTTTAGCTTTCTTAGACAAAGTTCAACAGCTCCAATGGTGGATTTACTTACTCGAGAAAATGGTTAATAATATCTTATAAGTATTCCTTATATTGATAATTGATTTCTTTTCTTCCAAACTTCTATCCTGATATCTTTAAAAAGAAGTCCTAAGACTTAATGTTCCTAACAATAAAATTGTCACGAGTTTGGATTATTTTCACTATAATCTTATGTGGAATAAGAATGGACGAATAAGAATGGATGAATGGGAAATTAGTTTCGACTTACGTGCTGGCGACCGATCAGAACATTTCCAGTTCCTAGTTAATCCTGTTAAAGAAATGACCAAGGATTTTCCTAGTTTCCCTAAAGATAAATTTTTACGAGCATTAAATACTCACAGCGAAGAAAATAGGTATGTCCTTCATTCTGGATTAATTTCAGATCTAAGATTCAAGCATACCTCTGAATATCACGAGAATCAGGAAATACATGTCTTAATGCTCGTGATGGAGAAGATAGGGCCTATTTCATTAATTTTTCGTCAAAATTTCGAGTACTTAGTCCTTGAAGGGATTGACTCACATTACGACTACATTGGAGGGGATGCTTTACTCAATATCTTGATTCAAATTATAAAACCAGACTCTCCAACAGTTAAGGGTCTTGGAAGAATTACTACAATCTATCATGCCTCTAATATTACTGAACTTACAAGAAAGGAGGCTTTTGTTTCTTTTCTTGATAGTGTGGAAGGTCAAATAATAATGTTCAGCTTAAGTATTATTTTACCAACCGTTATTATCATTGTTTTACCCTTGGAAGTTCTAGATAGCATGATAGGTTATGTGATGACATTAGCAACTTTAGCGATCTTATGGTGTATTTATCCCCTTGCAAAAAGGTCAACAAAATATGCACCGCTGTCTTTGATTTCTATTATAATTAGTTACCTGAATATTGAAATATTCATCCACATTCACTTTCTAGTTGGTGGAATAAACCCTTGGGGCATTTTCAACAACATTTCTCGACAGAATTTGATAGGGAAGCTTCAAAGCCAAGAATTAATCACAGAGCTTGGTACACAGGTTTTTTTGGGAATAGAATTACTACAGATGGTTATTCCATTTATTGATGTCATAATCATTGGATTAATACCGTTCACCGTAGGAGTGGGACTCTCTGGTTTTTTTATGATATTTGAGCGCAAATGGAAAAGTGCTACAGTATTTAGGTTATTTTTTGCGGCATTATTTCTCATATCAATCATTACTATTCCTTTGGGGTATCATGCACTTGGAAAAGGATCTGAGGGTACTCTTCACGCAAGTATTGGCCTGATAGAAACTGTAGAGATGTTTTCTCCAGAATTTATAGAAAATCTTGACAATACTTATGAGCAATTAGAAGAATTAATTGCGTCAGCACAAGAGCATTTAACGAAAGCAGGCAATTCCTTCATACAATTCGGAGAGAATCCTCTAATAGCATATATTTTGCCTTATTTGATGCCTGAAGTAGCTGGAATACCTCTTGAAGATCTCCCAGAAATATTAACACTAACAGCAGTACTAGCGGATACTATACCCTACTTTTCTAATATTTTATGGGGATATTATAATTTACAGACTGGATTTAATCAGACGTTCGACATTTTACTACAATCAATTGAGAATTCCCCTCAAGAAGGTCTTGGGGCTGGTATTTTTCAAGAATATGATGTTGCCATGCGAGAAGCACTTGATTTAATGCAACAAGGTGTGGGGAATCTTACTGATGTCGAAGATCCCATACTGAATTTGATCAGTGAGGTACAAGAAAAACTTGACCTTTCTGTTTTTGCTCAAATGTTCAATTTTCTATCAGAATTAAAGGTGGGATTACCAATTATCATTACTGTTGTTTCTGGTGCCGTACCATGGATTAATAGTACTTATAAACTCACTCTAGCACTTGATGAGCTTTATGAATTTGATTTTACCTCAGAGACTCTTTTAGATGCAGAAAAAGATTACAATGAATCAAAGAGTATGCGAACTGTTGATGTTGAAAGTTTACCAGAAGGAGCGGTTATCCCATTTCATGATCTTACTAATTTTATTCTTAATTTGCACCAAGTAACAAAAAACTTCTTATTTTCAGTCAAAAACGCCTCATCTATGTTTCAAGCTTTAAACAACACACTACATCAAGTTCAAGAAATAAATTTTTCAGATTCTGCAAATATTCATGATCCTCATTGGGTTGAAATTGACAACGGACTTAATGATACAACCGATTATTTAAGTGCAACACAAATAAGCTTAAACAACATGAGTGCAATTATTGAATCTCAGAAACTCCTCACGTTTGAGGAGTTAGCTGAACTTAACCAATTACTTGAAACTTTAAATGAATTTACCCAATCTGCCTCCGAGCGAGTCGATATCGTTGATCAATATGTATCAGCTTTGAATGGGACTCTTCGGGCTGTTAAATTCTTCTCCATGGGTTCCTATAGCTTGAATCAAACTTTAAGTGAAGCAGTGCAACCAGAAGATATTGACTCTGGAAATGCGATAGAAAACTTCACCTTCTCTCAAATAGAAGCAAATAAAACTTATGAATACTTAAATTCAGTTAGAGCAGGGCAACTTTTGAATGAAAGCGCAGTCAACAACTGGCAACAGCTAGTTAAAGGAAATATCACTGACAATCGGACAAATTCTATCTATATGAACTCTCAACGCTGTTTGGATTTGATTTCAGCTATTGAAGATGGCCAAATTACCTTACAAGAAGCTCAAGATGATTTTCAAGAGATTCTTACTAGAATGGAGCAATTAGATGATAGATGGGATATTTTTACAGAATAACCAATATTACTGAAAAGAAAACGTAGATTGTTCTTCAAGATATGGTTTTGGATCCATATCCCAGACGGATAAATCAAACTCACCCCGAGTGGCTGCCAAATCTCGAAATACCGTTCCTGCTTGAGGTTCTTTCCAGAATTCTTCACCATATTCATCAATCATTTGATTGATCCATTCTTTTGCTCGAATACTTCCGAGTAAATATGAAGGTGTATAAAGATCATAATCAGGCATAATATGGTGAAGGAGCCAATAGTCTCCTGGAATTTCCCAGAAAAATCGTTTTGTTAATTCCTGAAACCGACTTGAAGCCTGTTCGGAGGTATACTCCCGTTTCCAGAATTCTAGTTTCATAACTGCGTTTGCAGAGTAAAAAACCAGAAAAAAGAGGTTTATAAAATGTCTTCTATCAATAACCTCTTGCGTAACTTCCTCTGACAATCTAAGCTCCTGCTGTAAGAACAGGGGATATTGTAATAACATTTCCATGAAAATAGAAAATGTTTCAGCAACACTCATTGGAATAAAGTACTTTTTCCAGTAAGGATCATCAGGATTTCCCGAGGTACCGTGAATAGCATGTCCAAATTCATGGAAGATACTGGTAAAATCACTGAAAGGAGAAACATGTTTATAAACCACTCTAACATCGATAGGAATTCTTACCTCAAAACAGAACGCAGATGGAGATTTTTTCTCCCGATCTTCACTATCAACCTTTATTTGAGCAAGATCATCTTCAAATCCCCAGTTTGAAAGAAAACTCCCCACAACCTTCAAAGGATTCTTCTTTTCGAAATATTTGTTCAATGATGAGTATATTCGTGCTCTGGCAATATAGAAATCGTCATTGTACTCAAAAGCTTCTTTATTGAGAATTTCAGGAGCGTAATGGTCTGCAGCTGCTAAAAATGGTTTTCTCGCACCGTCTCCTAGTGTAAATACAATGTCACTCAGTTTTTCGTAAGGGAGGAACTCTCTTTCTAAATATGCCTCGAGAGGTGAAGATCCATATAGAGAATAGACTTGACGGGAGATATTGAAACGTTTAATAATAGAGGGAACAAGATCTGGTATTTTGCTAATAAATTCATCAAATAATTTTTTACGATCAGATGGATTGGAAGAAAGAGCATTGAACTGTCTCCAGGATCCCCAATTAACTGGTTTTTTATGAAGATGGAAGTCTTTGGTTGAAATTAATGCCATTCGTTTATCGTAAATCTCTAATGATAGAGGTAATTTGCGAGCTTGGGCTATAGTATAAATAGAATTTAGATAGAACGCTCTTGGTTCTTCATATGAGTCAAGGAACTCTGAGCTTAACCCTACTAATGTTTCAGAGACCGATTCCATAAGTTTCTTATCATACGGTAGACCTGCGGTTTGATTATACTGTTGTTCAAATAGCTGAACGATATATTTCTCAAATTCAGTTCCAAGATCCTCAATACTACGAACAGGGGTACTCAATGTTTTCACCTGGAATCAATAAGTTTCTCCCAAGAGTAATAACTGAACATATAACTAAACTCATTAATCTTAGCTATAGGTTTTAAGTTTTTAAGAAAGATTTTTGAGCTCTAAATAAAAGTAAGGCAGAAAAAGGGATGATTAATATGCAAACTTCTATTATGCAACTTGCAGATAGAGACCCAATCGAACTTCTAGGAATTGTATTTGTAGCAATAGGTATTATCTTATTCCTTTCTTTTGGATTTCGATTATTATTATCTTACCAACGAACAGAAAAAAAGCAAACACTATATCTTGCTTTAGAATTCATCTTCGGAGGACTAGGAATGTTCTTTTTGCTCATAGAGCAGGTGATTCTAATGTTGTCTGTTGAAGTTATAGCAACTACTCCAGATATAATTACTGATCCATCTATCCCTCCGATGAGGAGTATTTTTCAGTATTCAAGCATTGATGTATTTAGTGCAGGATGGGCTGGAGCAGCACTAGCTTGGATTTCTTCTGGAATTGCAATCATCGCAGCAGTTTTTTTTGTGGTCTCATTTTTTCCTGATAAGGGTAGGAAATATTTGATTCCTCCTATCATTCTTATATTAGTCTATTTAGCACTGATTCTTGTCTCGCCTTTTCACTGGAATTTCTCTGGTTCGGATTGGAGCCCTGAGCACGACCCCACGATAAACATTATCCTTTGGATTCTTTTCTTTATTCCTCTTTGGAGTGTTGCATTCCTCTTCCTATATCTAACCATTAGTTTATTCCGTAGAGGTTCTCCCAGTTGGCGACGATTGTGTTGGATCTTTATCAGTCAAACACTCCTATCGATTGCATTCACTATTGAGATTGTTAATCCTTCAATGATCACAGAATATCTAATTCCAGCTCTTATAGGTAGTGAAGGAATTATTGCAACTGTTTCACGATTTTTCCTAATGATCTACCCTGTGTTAATGTGGATAGGTGTATTGACACCAGATTGGGCTAAAGGTATGTTAGGGGTAACTTCCTAATCCTCTCTTTTCATTCAAAGTTTGGATGGGGTAGTTTATCCTCAGAGGTCTTCCATCCAGTCTAAAAATCTTGCAGATACTCGTTGTAAAAGTAACTCACGTATCAAAGGATTCCGTTGAGCTCCAATCTCTGCAGCTACTTCAACTAACGATGATTCATATGCCTTTTGAATTTCATTTATTTTGCTTTCTTTTTCGGTTTCTGAATATGAAAATGCCTCCACCAACATACCAGCAACCTTTAAGAGTTTTTCAGTCGATTCTTTTACTATAGGAGTTGTATTATCTAGGTTTTTTCTTAATTCTTTTATCAATTTCTTTGAATACGCGCAAGGTTCACCATTTTTGATCTGTTTTTTGTCCATATTGATTAAAACTTCATTGGGATAATTTTTGACCAGATCTTTACTTATACCGATGATATCAGCATATGCGGGATCAATCATCTCTCTAATGAAGCTCACTTTCCTCAAGTTCATATGTGGAACGAGCATATCTAAACTGTGAACCATTAAGTCAATCAAGATATCAGATCCACCAGTGACAAAGACAGGCTTACTTCTAAATAGTGCTCCCAGAACGCGATCTTCATTTTTCCGTACTTGAGAAAGAAAGAACTCTATACTCCCACCTTCTTTCTTTTCGGAATAAATTACTCTCTTATTAATGATTTGTATTTCTGCAGTAGCCTCTCTCTCTGTTACACGCCAATCTGTAAGGGCATTACCTAATTCTTTGGGAAATTTCAAAGCTCCAGTATAGACATAGTTCTGTTTGATTTTGTTTGCTAACTCTTCAGCTTTAAACTTTAGGAATGGAACCTTGTTGTAGAGGAATACTTGTTGGTCGAGAGGCACAATATAAGATAGAGAAGCAATACATGTGGGTTCTGTAACATTTGCCTGTCGAATTTGGAACAAAAGAATGAAACCCAGTTTGTTTAATCTAGAAAAGGGAAGAATGGCCTCAGCAGATTCTAAATCTGTAGTACTCATCATTATTAA
>Ga0209636_10008055_pt1 | contig 10731 bp, 4 predicted proteins | sample DeeMarSWOR152_54_FD_187464 | JGI IMG/M metagenome (GOLD analysis project Ga0209636, IMG submission 187464) | Marine sediment microbial communities from White Oak River estuary, North Carolina - WOR-1-52-54 (SPAdes) (version 2) | ecosystem: Environmental > Aquatic > Marine > Intertidal zone >... | reverse complement strand
CACCACACGCTACATTTGAATATATATTTTTCATGGGTGCCTCCTTTCTTGTCCTCCATCATATCAGAGAACACGACTGGAGGCAGCCTTTCATGGTATTACCATCTTGAACCCAACAGGGAGACGGCCTATAAAAGGCGGAAAGCGAACGTCATCGATTAGGCCTGAGAAGAAACTGATCGCGTCAAGGTCTTTACTGGCACCGATGTACAGGCCATCAGTACCTTTATGTGCATTGTGTTTGCTCCACATTAAAAACGATAATATCTTGTAACCGTTCACGGGTATTTCAACAGTATTGAACAACACACTCGATATCAAATACCCACTTCTTAAAATAACATATTCAGGAAGACCGCTAAATCCATTACCAGGGTGATACAGTATAGCCTAATTCGCCCCACACGGCCTTCTGAACCCTGTGCAAATCCGGATTGCCCGGCTGACTGGGACCGGAGCCGACCTCCATCTTTCCATAACTTATTGTACGCGGGTCTTTCCACTTCCAGTATTCACTGTGCCAGTCTGCAAATGAAAAGTTTGTGCCGTTTCCGTGCCGGATGGGCGGCGGGTCTTTATGGCGATTGTCAGCCGCAAGTATGCCTGGTTGTGTGACTACCGAACCCCACCAGGCCTCGCTGTCGTAAGGAACACTCCAACTGGCAAATGTTACCCAACCCTCATCAATAAAAACAACCCTCTCGCTTGGTCTGCGAATATCCATCCTATTTTTAATCCTCGGCCCGCTGGGCCAACCATTCATAGAATCGACTATGGCGTACGTGCGCATCTCTCCACGCAGACCGGTGGGGCATTTGTAAAGTCTTTCACTATTGACGAATGGGAATAAGGCTCCGTCTTTGATAGCCTTTATTTGCTCGGCTTCGCTGGTCTCGTCCGTATAGCCGGCCCAGTGTACCCAGCCATCCTCATCTATCGGCACGTTCCCCTCCCCTGCTACACCAGTACAGCCATTGACAATCTTGTTATCGTTATCATCCGCATATAGAGCCCATGCAAGCCCTAACTGCTTAACATTGCTTAGACAGGCTGCACGCTTACCGTGCTCCCTGGCCTTGTTCAATGTCGGCATCAATATCGCCATCAACACTGCAATGATAGCTATAACAACCAATAGTTCTATCAATGTAAATCCTCTTCGTTTGTTCATATTAGTATCCGCTTTATATCTTATAACCGTTCACGAATATTTCAACAGTGTTGAGCAACACAGTCAATATCAAATACCCACTTTTTAAATTTTCAATTCATATCATAAGAGTGTAATCCGTTGGTCGCGCCATCATTTCAGTAAATGAAATGCTTTTCCGAGAAAGAAAATACTCAGGTGATTACCCACAAAATTTCAGATAATCAATATTCCTAAGCCACCTGCAGTTGTGTAGCCGCAAGCCCCTGCGACTCCCATCGCAAGACGAGGCTGCGGTCAGGTACGAGCGAGGCGAATCTACTATAGCAACCGCGTCTCCATATCTTGCTTTGCAATCCGCAGGATATCTTACGGCAGAAGCAATAAGGGCCGCCTAAATCCCGGCTTAAGGTGCCGGCTCTGGTTATGGTTCCGGAAGTAGCCGAAGCAACTGAATATCGTCAAAGTACATCATACCTGAACCACCAGTTTGTGGATTCATCTTGTCGCCGAAACCAATAGCAATAGTATTGACATTGGTAAGGTTCACGCCCTGGTCTGCAAATGCTTGCAGGTCGATATTCCATCTCGTCCACGTGTCTATCTGTGTTGCGTTAGGGTTATCGTGATAGACCAGAGCATTGCCATTGAGGGCAACATACATCGGCTCAGGTTCATTACTGGCCATAGTGGCGCCAATGGCCTGATGTGTCCACATCGGTGGACTAACCGCGCCGGTTGTCTGAACGTTGGAGAATTCAGCTTTGCATGTCACACCAGCATTATGACTGGTCACAGCCAGGCCTATATAGACATTCTGGCTCATCGAGATGAGCACCGGCGTAGCATCCTGTATCTGCTGCCAGGTGACACCGTCAGCCGAATGGTAGCCCGAAAAGTAACCTGCGGCGTCACGTTCCAATTTCACCCAGTGCGGTGCGGTAATCCCGCTCAGGTTCATTTGGAAACTGGTGCCGTCAATAGTGTTACGAACCTGGAAGGAAGCACCGTTACCGGGTGTAATATCCATAAAGGCATGTTTTGAGCCAGGTTCCAGTGTCTCACGAATCATCACGCCGGCCTTGGCCCAACCGTTAGTGTTCTCCACGCTAAGCACCTGCGCCGAAATTGTCCCGGCGCCTGACAATTGCTTGAAGGCATAGCGAAACTCGTCAGCCGTGTCCCAAATATCCGTACCGGATGCGGTCATCGTGTATGTTCCGGCCGGCTCTTCTACGAAACCTGAAGGATTGCCTCGGAACCAAATCGTCAGTGTGTTAACATCCTTTTCGGTCCAGTCACGCGGATAAGTCAGCGTCAACTCCGCCTCTGAATAATATGCTGGGCCGGAGTTCTCGTAGAAGAGCGGCATCGACTGCCTGCCACTGTGAACGATAGTTTGCTCGCAGAAAGGAGGATCAGTGTAACCTACCTGCGAGCCGTTTGTCGGGGTGTCGTATCCGTCTATCCACGTCAGAAATATCCTGTTGCTCCCGGGCAATTCCGGGTTAAGGTCATTGTAGGCCTCGAAATCGTCCACTATTAGGAAGTCGGCTGTCGTAAAGCTCCAAACGCTGCCGATCCACGGACTATCGGGATTAACGTTATTGACTTCATCCACACGCCAGTAGTAAGTCGTATTCCACTCAAGTAATCCTGGGTCATAGCTCTCGGCGCCAAGCTCTTTAGAGCCTTTGTACTCAGGCGAAGTTGTATCGGCGTTTTTCACGGCCTCTTCATCCGTTCCGAAATAGAACTGGTGTGAAACAGCATCGTCTCCGACACCCCACTTAAGAATAGGTGTCTGCTTTACATCTACCGCACCATTAGGCGGATTTGGGCTGCTGGCCTTTACAGGCGGCGAGAGGGCGGCCTGCGGAATAAGATCCTTTGGCGTAGACGGACTTTCCCAGCGCAGTTGTGCCGTTGCGCCGCCAGCGTTCTCATAATACTCCATTACAAGGCTGTACACGTTCCCGGCAACAAGGTCAATCTTCCCCCTGTTCTCGGTGTCCCCGTGGTCGTTCCAGTCATCAATGAGCTGTTGGTCATCGACCCACAGACGCACGCCGTCGTCACTATTAGTGTAGAAGGTGTAGGTCTCAGTATATGCCGCCTCTACCTCACCGGTCCATCTGACTGAGAACTGATCAACGTTGACCAACGGATCCGGCGAACTGCTGCCCCAACTAAAGTTAATTTGAGGATCCATACGGGTCAGCACGAGATCCCTTAAATCCACACCTCTATAGTAATCTCCTTTCACCCCTCCGCCGGCACCTGCGGTCGTAAAGCTCCAGACGTCGCCTTTATGCGTGGTAAAGACATCGAATTCATCGACACGCCAGTAATAAGTCTTACGTAACTCAAGGGGGCCGGGATCATAGGTTGTTTTTGCCTGAGGCAGACCCCCAACGGCATTGTTGACATCGTCAAAATTGTCGCCGAAATACACGGTGTGATGTTTCGAGCCGAGGCCCGCAATCCAGCTAAGGTTTGTATTGGGGTCTATAAATTTAGCACCTTCAGGGGGAGTGGGATTGTAAGCGGTTCTGGTTGGAATCGTAAAGCTCCAGACACGGCCCTTCCACGGACTATTTGGATCCACATCATTAACCTCATCAACCCGCCAGTAGTAAGTTGTGCCTGGAACAAGACCGTCCGGGTAAGGATATCCGGGGAAACCGACAACGAAAAACGTTGTTGCATAGTTGCCCCGGAATGTCTCTGCGGTGCCGTCGTTCACATCTGCGAAATTATCGCCCATGTACACATCGTGAGACGTTGCAGTCTCTCCCGGCGACCAACTAAGGGTCGCCCATGTATCCGAATGTAAAGCACCGTCGGCCGGGTTGGGGGCAAAGGCGTAAGGCCATACTTCACCTGTCATAGTTGCCAGAACTTCGGCCTCCGACAGTCCCCGGTTATAGATGCGGACTTCGTCAATATCGCCTAAGAATACTTCGCCGTTTCCGCTGTAACCTGCACCGCCGCCAGTGACACAACCTATGCCCATATTGGCTGTATCGGCAGTGGTCTGAAGAGCAAACTCACCGGACTTTATCTCTTCACCATTCAGATAAATCCTGGCTGTGGTTCCATCAAAGGTGACTGCTACATGCGCCCATTCCCCAATAAACGGAATCATTGCGCCTTCATCTGCATATATATGTATGGCTCCTGTTTCAAACAGAATAGAAGCTCGTCCGTCCTGTGCAATAGTTTCTGGTCTAAGCTGGAACTGAAACATCGTTTCTTCGGGCCATGTATCTCTCTTGCCGACCAGACCTTGATATTGTGGGCCTCCGCCGGCCCACCTGATCCATAATGCCAGAGACAGTTGCCCTGTTCCCTCAGCCGGATTCCAGGTTCCAAGTTCAATCCTGGTGTTGGTCGTGCCGTCAAGGTTGATTCCGCCGTTTCTGTATCCCTGCGAAATCCATGTTACGCCATTATGGAGGGTCCCGTTGTGACCGTTGCCCGACATGTCGTAAGCGGTATCACCCGCCCCTTCATCAAGAGGGTAGTATCCCACAAGGCCGCTTGTAATATCGGCATTCGCCACACCTGCAGCCAGCCCCAGCACCAAGACAAAAGAAACCAGATAAATCAATTTCTTAGACATAATAGTCCTCCTTCAGAAAATGAATGTGGATTGTTAATTGATATAAAAAATATTTACACTGCGAAGCACAAAGTTGCCACTACTTCTCCGTGTACCCCACATACTAATTCCTCCTCTAACGAAAAATCACAGGAATCGCACCCAAAGGAATACTAAAATCCACAGATGCACGATTGTGCAGGCACAAGCTTCGCTAATATTATTTATACCAAATTATCTACCTTTCCGTCAATGAAAATCCCACAATTAAGAGCATGATGTACCTGACTGATTTCACATTCATCATTAGGCTCTGTGAATTACGAAAGCTACAGGCTGCATTAAACTTTTGGACCGGTCCCAATAATGGAAGAAACCATTAATCTGCGAGCCTTCCCAGAAAACCCACACCCCACCAAATAACAATCACCACACCCAGAGCCACGATTGCCGGGAGACGATTTGGTGGAGAGACCCGGAGCCATGACCCTGGATGGCCGACGTTGCCGATTCAGGATTGAGTGTAAGTAGGCTCCGCTGATAAACCGGTCCTTCAAACCAGAACGGCCCGGCCACTACGTCCAGCTTGCCATCACGGTTGAAGTCACCTTAGTAGGCGCCTTCAGCGTAGAACTGGTCGGAAAGACAGAGTTTGCGGAAAATATCGTGGGGCGGCAGTAGGGGCGGTTCGCGAATCGCCCCTACTTAGGAACCATCTTGGTCGCGGGCGCAGGTTTGTATGTACTGACGGGCGGTGCCGCGCTGGATTGGGATTTGACACGCAAATCTTCGATGGGAAGGCCATCTGGTCCGACGATACGGGTGCAAGCCGACCAGCCGCCACCACCCTGGGTGATCTTAAGCAGAAGCTCGTTAGAGCCCTGTTTCAGTTTGACGGGAGCCATATCCTGGTCAACAACCTGGCCGCGGTCAATGTTGTTGCTATGAACCACGGTACCGTTTAGCCAAGCCTTGATGCCGTCATCGCTGCCCATCAAGAGGATCGCATCGGTGGCTCTTGTGGCAATGATCTCTGCCTTTAGATAGGCTACACAATTAGTCTGGCCGGGAAAAAATCCCGCCAGATTTATGGTGTCACCCACCGGGGCAGCGTACCATTCTACGGCCTCGCCTGGTTTTTCGGGTCCGAAAACAAGATTGAATACTGTAATCGCCCCAACAGCACCCGCCTGGCGGTAAGGCCCGCACACAAGCCAATCTCGAATGAAGGGACCTCCGGCCGCGGGCTTGACCCGTAAGGCCCAAGCACGTTTGACGATGGCTGGCGTTTTACAGTGTGCCAGAACCTTGCGGGCCACTTTGTCGGCGAGCTGCGGATTAGCGTCAGCCAGGGATTCGGCGATACTAACGGCAGCGGAACCGGCTTCATTAATGAGATCCGGATCATCCAGATATCGCAGCGACATTTCGAGTGCCTCGGTCTGCGGAATCCGACTCAGTTGACTCAAAGTTAGCTTTTTCTCTTCAGTTCGACTGGCGAGCGAAAGGGCTTCTCTTAATAGTGCCAGATGTGCGGAAGGATCAGATTCACGGCCGGCCACAGTGATGCCTCCACGCAAGGCGAGGGTACGTAAGGATGGATCAGTACTCGTACGGGCCACTTCGAAAAGGTTCTGTGCAGGTGCTGCATTGGGCCACTGTGTCAGCAAACGAATGGAATCTCGCACGAGTTGTGCGTCACTGTGTTGAGTGAACTTTAACATCTCGGTCAGAGCGACAGGAGTAGCAAGTTCCGAGAGCAGTGGCAGCACATAACGACGTTCCGAAGTGGGCAGGCGGTTCAATGCCGCGATGACCTGGCGGCTGGTCTGGTCCTTGTCGGGACTCGCCTGACAAACGGCATAAAGGGCCTTTAGAACCGCGTCGCGATCGGAAGCAGATTTCGAGGTGACAATGAGATCGAGCAACGGCAGGAGAGTATCGGTAACGGTCAAGCGACGCAACGACTCCAACGCGGCAAGGCGGATGGTTTTTTCCGATGCGCTTGCGTATTGCAACAGCATCTGCGCGGCCGCGGTGTCGCTGCGTTTGCCCAAGGCGCGAAGCAGTTCGGCCTTCTCCGTGGTCTCGGCTTGATTGAGATATGCCAATAGAGCCTCACGCACACCCGGGCCGTGTATGCGAGCGAGCGTGTCACGGGCAGCTTCACGTTCCGCCGGCTCACCTTCGACTGCTGCGCTCGCCAAGGCGGGTATCATGGAGGCATCACTCAAATCTGCCAGAGCCTGCCATGCGGCTACTCGTACCGCCAGATGTGGGCTTTTGCTCGCAGTGCGGACTGTGGCAAGGGCTTCGGTGCCGAATTGCAGGTGTGCATCCAGTACCGCCCACTGGGCTAAGGCAGGAAGGGAATTCCACTGTCGCAGACAGGCCTTGACCAATTTTGCGTCCTTTGTTTCTCGCACCAGCTTGAGCGCGACAAGTCGGAGTTGCTCATCGTTACCACTGAGGGCTTTGACGACAAGTCCCGGGCGTTGATTATCATCCGACAAAACCAATCCCCGCCAAGCGGCCGTTCGGATAGTGGGTGGGACTTTGGCATGGAACAAATCTCCATAGAGCGCCGCCGCGCCTAAATTATTACCTGCACTCAGACGGTCTTCTGCGCAGCGCAGCAGCGCTTCCAACACCGCGAGGCGGACTGCGGGATTCAAGTTCTCGCGGGCCCCGAGCAACGCAGCGATGGCTTCGTAGCTACCGATCCTACCCAGCGCAGAGACGGTAGCCGTCGCTATCGTCGTGTCGGTGTCCGATATTAACGGCACAAGCAACGGCACCGAGGCCAGATCGCGGCGCCAACCGAGAGAATCGATTAGACCTGCTTTGATCAGGCCAGAGGTTTTGGTGAGAGCATTACGCAGCGCAGCGCCGGCTTCGAGACCCGGAATGCCCTCCAATGCGTAACGGGCGGCATGACTAACGCGCTCTTCGCCCAGCAACGCGGCCAAAGCCGGAACGGATTGGGCCGTGCCATAGATTCTCAACTGCTGACACGCAGCGCATTTTTCGACTGCACCAGCCGAAGATTGCAGGATAGCGATGAGTTCTTGTTCCTCGGCAGCGCGTACGGTATTGGCCGAAAAAGTGATGAACCCGATAAGCAGAAGACAATTGAAAAAATGGATCTTCATAAGCTTCCTTTAATATAACGAGACAAAGTCTTCATTCAAGGGTACCTCAGAGATGCCACGGTGGACGTGGAGTATAGGAAAGAAGGCGATTCGCGGTTTCGTCCCCAGGGAATTCAAGCGTCGCCGGATTCCAATGAACGTTGCGTTGTAAGGCCAGCGCAATACCACCGATGAGAATAGCATTCATGGTGTAAGCGGCGACCTCGGGATTACAGATAGTCAGCCTGCGCGTGCGTATGCATTCCAAGAAATTCCCCGAGTGGCTGTTGGCATGATACACTCGCTCATCATCGGGCCGGAGCATTTCCTTGATAATACGCGCAGGATAAGAGACGATGTTGCTGCGATCCACGGCAATGCGGCCCTCCGTACCGACAAAGCAGGCACCACCATCGCCACCCACCGGTTCTCCGGGATAAGGGGTGGAATGAACAACTACCCCGTTTGTGTAGTGGTAATGGACGTCACCCTGGTCGTACTCAACATTGATCAGGGTGCCGGGATCGGGATTCACGGTCCACTGAATGATATCGTAGTGGTGCGGGCTCCAGTTGACATCACCGACGAAGAGACCTGGCAACGTATGTCCGGCTGAACCACCATATGGTCGCCAAGGCAGCGGCCCGAGCCAGAGGTCCCAGTCAAATCCATCCGGAACGGCTACCGAGTGGTCGGAGGTCCAAGCAGTCGGCACAAACGCACCTGGACGGCGATAGGCATAGACTTCCTTGAGTTGCCCGATACGGCCGTTGCGGACCAGTTCACAGGCCTGGCGGAATTTGCCACCGTATTCCGAGCGTTGCTGGGTGCCGGCCTGGTAAATACGGCCGTAGGAACGAGCTGTCTCGACCAAACATTGAGCCTCTCGTACCGTAATGGCGATGGGCTTCTCGCAATAGACGTCCTTACCCGAGCGTAGTGCCATGATTGTCATAGGAGCAGCCCAATGATACGGCAGCGCGAGCAATACAGCATCGATGTCAACACGAGCAAGAACATCCCGGAAATCGTCATACGCTTGCACACCGTCGTAGTCAGGCCGGTCGAACCGCTGTGCGTATATCTCGTTGCACCGTTTCCAGGCACGGGTAAGACGTTCACGGCGTACATCGCAGACAGCTACGACCTGTACATCGTTCCGGGTGATATACCCTCCGGGAATATACGTCCATGCACCCCCGAGGAGATGTCCGGTGCCTTGGCCTCCCAGGCCGATGAATCCCATGTTCACACGTTCGCTCGGAGCTGTCCAGCTTTTGCCTCCGAGAGCCGCGACGGGAATCAGCGTCGGCAACACCGCGGCCGAAGCCAGAGCACCGGCGCCATGTCGCAAAAGTGTTCGTCTGTTCAAATCTACCTGTGGCTTCATAGTCGTTAAACCTCCTGATGAGTCCGGGATGGTGTACTGAGAACACCCGTCGGCAAACCCTGTTTCAACTCATACTAACCTTTCACAAAATTGTTCTAATCATAGGTCTGTTGCTCTGAGATCAATTATAAGGGACAGAAGTGTCCGACTCAAAAATTTAAACTCGTTTAATTCAACGATATATATAATCTCCCTGAATAAGAATTATACATTAATTCTATATGAATCTTCAGGAGGAAGCAATCGTGAAAATCCTTGTCAATCTCATCTTTGAGTTTCTAAGACTAATCAGGAGCTAACAAGATATAATTCTTGAAAACCTTGCTTTCTATCAGCAATTGGCTGTTCAGCAACACAGCATAAAAAGGCCGAAGATAAAAAACACATCAAAGGAAAAACTGGCGTGCAACCCAGAAATTGTACCAGCTTGAATTAGAGAATATCCGACAACAAAAGTCCAGTTTTTTGTGTAAGGATGCTCTCATAAAAAGAAAAACCACACCCCCGAACAAACCATCCGAATGCTTCGAGAAGCCAATGCCACAATCACAACCGGCAGCACCGTAGAGGAGTTCCCCAAACGCGAAAATATGCGTTTGGGGCCCCCAGAGCAAATTTGCAAGGAACCCGGAATCAGCAATGCGACCTGCATTACGTAAGCACGATTTTTGCAGTTTTAGCAATTTTGTTTGCAAAATACATGCTACGAATTTAAAAATAACCGGAAAGAACAGGTTTGATGTGTATGTTAGCTTATTCGAAATCCTAATTTGGCAAGAAGGTATCAAATGGCCAAGAAGGAAATTCTGGTAGTAGTGAGCAAGGTGAAGGCTCACGTTATGAGTAAACAGATGATGACTTTTAGGAAGCGGGCTATTGCTGTTTCGCTCTCTATATCTGCATTGGTCTGTATCGCGAGGGCAGCGGATTTGCCGGGTACCGGCGCAGATGCGGGCAGGACCGTAGTATATCGTGACACATGGGGCGTTCCTCATATTTATGCTTCCACAGTGGAAGCCGGTATGTACGCAATGGGCTGGACGCAAGCGGAAGACCGACCTGAGGAACTATTGAAAAACTATTTCCGTGCTCTGGGTGAAAGTGCACGCTTCGACGGGCCGAACGCTATGCAGTTGGATATGGTCTCACACCTCTGGGACCATTATGGTACGAGTAAACGATATTTCGATAGGAACCGGCCGGAAATACGAGGGCAGATTCAAGCATTTGTCAAAGGCGTTAATGACTTTTACGCAGCACATCCCGAGGATATTCCGTCCTGGTGGGGCAAGCGCAAAGTTGACGAGTATATGGTTGTGGCATTTAGCCGTTTCTTTCTATATGCCTGGTCGATCGGTCAGGCCTTTGGAGATCTTCGGGCCGGTGGCATCCAGCCGGGCTTTGATGAGGAACTGCGAGGCTCTAATCAGTGGGCGGTATCTCCTAAACGAAGCGC
>Ga0209636_10008054_pt1 | contig 10732 bp, 2 predicted proteins | sample DeeMarSWOR152_54_FD_187464 | JGI IMG/M metagenome (GOLD analysis project Ga0209636, IMG submission 187464) | Marine sediment microbial communities from White Oak River estuary, North Carolina - WOR-1-52-54 (SPAdes) (version 2) | ecosystem: Environmental > Aquatic > Marine > Intertidal zone >... | reverse complement strand
TTGGTAGGCCTCGTTACCCTCACCGACATAGCTCGTGCTACAAGTATTGACAAAAAAACCGTCGAACTATTTGAAAAGTTGTCGAACATCCATACGATCTAACAAGCCCCTACAGTTTGCAGAAAACGCAGCCACATTAAGCGTTTTGTGAATAGAAAACAGAGATCGGAAGTTGACTTTTCTTGCGCACACGTGCTTGGAGTTGTGGTGAGCCAGGAATTTTCACGCACCACCACAACTGCACCGAACAGTAAGGATCTGTTTAGGATCTCCAGCCTTCAGTTCATATTCACAAATGGTTTGGCAAAGAAATCACCGTTAAGTATCCTGCTAATCGGCATAGCACAAATCAAGCTCTATCTGTTATGGAGGAAACCCAAGCTTTTATAGGACCGGCCAAGTACACGCGCGCACAAACCGAGATCATAAACGTAATTTGTGCAAATTTGGTGCGGGAGTAGGATTTAAACACGAATTTACCAGTAAAAATATCCCCGTAAATTGGCGCCATAAAAGTTTCGGGCTCCTAACTAAGTGTGTGGCTACGATCATGAAGTTCTTAAAGCTACGTGTCCTGGGAATAAACTCCGTAGGGAGCCCTCGCTCTGGCAATGGTTGGCTCGTACAGAAATGGGGGTCACGGTTGATCTGAAAATTAGTTTATTGGTGTATTTTTCGTGTTTTCGATGTCTTCGGTAATTTTTTGAGCTTTGGTTATGAGGTCGTCAGCTATGGCTGCGGGGATGGCTTTGTTTCTCTGGGCCCTTGTCTGACTTATGAATGCTTCGATTATGTTTTGTGCAGCCTTGAGCATATTGTAGGCTTGGGTGCCTTTTCCTGATTTGATCCATTCAATTGCTTGGTCAACCTTCTTTGTTGTGCTAGTGAGTTTATCGATTAGTCCTGCTTTCACATCTTCTTTGATGTCTAAGTCGGTAACGGTTGCATTTAGCCAGATGAGTTCAAGCTTCGCATATTCTGCCATGGTTCTTTTTGTGGCTTCGACTGTTAGTGTTGCTGTTGCGTTTGCAGTTACGGTTGGGTCAGCTTGGCAGGTGGCTGTTGTTGTGAAGTTGTAGGTTGCTTCTTCCATGCCCGCCCAGTCTTGAGGTACTGTGATGGTTAGGGTGGCGTTTGCTGATTCTTCTAGGTCTAGTGTTAGGGAGGTTGGGTTGAGTGTTGTCCAAAAGTCTTCGATGGCCCTTGGGTAGGCTCGGAAGTCGCCGTTGAAATCTGTGAAGATTGGGGTCAAACTGTACGTATCTTGTACTCCACCTGTGTTCGTCACGTTGATTGTGTACATTGCTGTTTGGCCTGGTTCGATTGTTAAGTCCGTAGGCGACAAGGATATGGAGACACCATGGGGAGCGTAAACGTCGAAGTACCTCGCGCCACTTGCGAGGACAACAAGAGAGTGTCCAGTAAGGTTAGCGTAGACTCCGCAAACTAGCGCGTGAATTCCAACCTCCCTCGAGGTCAAGGTTCTGCTTGTGTGTATTCTATTCTCGCCCTTCGTGAAATTTTTATCAATTTCGAAACTGTCGACAACGTTTCTCACCGGGTCATAGATCCAAACACTCAATATACCTGAAAAGCCTCTATTTACCTCAACGGTCATCTTCATCGTCACGATGTCGCCCGGCTTATACTCTTCTTTGTCTAGTGCAAACTCAACTATTCTAGCAAAGTATCCAATAACATCAAATGGATACGAAGAGGAAAATCCATCAAATGTGTAATCAATGTAGTAAGTTCCAGACCTTAGCTCGGGTAGGGTGAACTGGAGAGTTGTTGTGCCTGTTACTAGAACACTTGTAGTAAAGCCTGGAGCAGTTATGTTCAAAGTACCAGTCTTTGTAGCATCAACAGATATTCTCACCTTGTCTCCGATGGAATAGACTTGTTTATCTGTATACAACGTTATGATATCTTCTTTCTTCTGGATATACATGGAGTTTAGATACAACGCTCTTCCCGATCCCATATAAATCCCATAGAACAACTTTTGACCGTTGAAACTTGTCGGAACATTAAATATCAAGCTCTCAAGATCTGTTAGGTTGAAGTGTTTCACCTGTTCATATTCTCCCAATTGAACTCTTGCATTCAAGCTCAAGTCAAAACCACGTTCGTTGATTATGGTCAAAGTGAATATGGCCGTTTCGCCTTCTTCATACAGAGGTTTGTCCAAGGATGCATCAACAGAGATTTTCGCTCCTTGCACGAAGAATGCGAACTCTTCTCTTTCTCCATTAAGCTCATAAATTCCTTTGTAGCTCTTTTCTTCCAAGTCATCTGGTATGGTAAAGCTGAAGCTTGTATTTTCTTCCTCTCCCGGTCGAATCCACGTTGTATTCTTATCTTCAAAGTCTGGCATGCGCAATTTCATCGTGGCTTCACCTTCTGTTCCTCCGATGTTTTCAACTACAAAAGTCACTATGACGCTCTGTCCGATCGTGAAGTTCAGGTTGGCTGGGAGAATTGAAGTAACAATAAATTCTGGGGGAGAGCCAACGTTGACCGTTACGTTTACTTCCTCGAATGGAGAAATATACTTCAGCGAATACGCTCCTTTGGTAAGATTGAATGAAACACTATCAGTTATATTTTGGTCTTTTGGAACAAAAATGTTTCTTGAAATGGTTTGATCGTCTATTGAAAAGATAGCCACAAACTGAGAATCCAAAAGCCCAATATTTTGGATGGTGTAGGGAATTTCTACTATTCCTTCGAGATAATTTGGCTGGGGAGTTATTTCTATCTTGGCATCCTCCCCCATGATTGTCTCTTTTTGAATGGTTTGCTCCACATCTCCAGAGATAACTACATTCAAGGTAGTATCCTCAATGATGCTCATCGTGGTCTCTATTAACCTGGATTCTTTTCCGGGTATGACGATATCCCAGGTCTCTGTCTCCGCTCCTATACTCACAGTTGAATCTACCTCTCTATCTCCGAGGTTCTCTATCAAAACGCCTACATCAAAATCGGCCAAGCCAACAACATCTGGAGCGAAGAGGTTCACATCTATGTTTGGGTATTCTATCCTGATAAAATCCATGACAATTACCCCATCGACCGTCCCCTCTAACGTAAACGACCTGTCAGAATTAGTATTAGTGATGAAACTATAGCTCTCACCCGGAGCCAGGGTAAAGGCATCAGAAAATATCTCCTCTTCATCCTTTTTGATGGATAGGGTATAGCTGTTTTCTATCTCTCCGTTATTTTTCACCTCTCCGCTTATCACTATATTTTCATTTGGTCGATAAACCTCCTTATCTGTCTCCAAAGTTAAGGACATGTTCTTATCAGTAATGAAGAAAGAGTACCTGCTGCTTTGATTTATAATCTGGGAAGAGCTTGTGTAGAGAGTGGCAAGCAAGTCTAGCTTCCCTGTCACATCTGGCATTTCGCTCGGTATGTTAATGGTTGTGACGATGCTTCTTATTTCGAAATCAGACATGTCAACTGGGATGTTTTTTTCCCAGATTAAGTACTCTCTTAATACCTTGAGAGCCAACCCGCCAGGATACCCATACGATACATACTGATTGTAGCCATAGACGTAAATTCCAAAAGGCGCACTCCCTAACATAGTGTGAGAACCCTCCCCTAAAGTAATTGTCCCAGCAGACAGACCTCTTGTACCAAAAGGCGAGAAAACGCTAGTCTCTACTGGGCTCCCATCTAGTAATAAGTCACCTAAAGATGATGTTGGAGCTATCAGATTAACATAATTTTCAGCATATCCTATAGGAGTGACAAAGGTATATTTTAACAAAAATTGTTCGGTTGGTGGAATCAAACACTCGAAAGGATCTCCAGTGCGTCCTTCGTAGCCTTGACCCGTCAAATACTGGGCAACCAGTACCGGCTCAGTGGCAGTTATCTCTAGTGGTTCAGTTACTGTGATTTCCAAAAATTCTCCCCTGTCTATGGTTCCTATTACTGAGCCATTTACCGTCACTACAGTGTCATCGGTGCTGGCAAGGATTCTCAAGAAATCTCCCCGTCCATTATGACGAGGTATAAAGGGGAAAGTATCGAATTCCTTACCCCAGGTAGCAGTAGGTGTCATCTGTTCAACAAGGTGATCACACCATCCGTACCCCGGGGGGATGTCTGCGCATCTAACTCCGGCAAATACTGCTATTGGATAGTAAGACTCAATTATCGTGCCGGTCAAGTCTTCCTGAGGGCTATCACTTTGGAGGGTATAAGTCTGAAATCGTTGAAGAGTTATCGTGTAAGGCACACCTGCAGTTATAGTAGCTCCTATGGTTACGCTTGGAGTGATGGTTACCATAGTATCGTCGTAGGGGGCAACTATTGCTATTTCTGAAGGACCAATTTCTATGCTAGCTCCTCGGGCAGATAGACTCTCCGCATACCCCAGGATCATATATTCATTACCTAAAATGTCTACTGGCAAACCTAAATAAGCATCGTTAGTTTGAACGGGGGTACTAGGGTTTAGAAAATAAACCGTAACATCATCTTCTGCTAATACCCTAATCCCCTTATCCTCTATATTATCGCTCCCAGAGACTTCAGCTAATAAGGGGATGTTAACAGTGGTTATAGTGTTAGCAGTGATTGTGAATGGTTGGGAAAAACCAATCCCAGGGATTTCCACAAGACCAGAGGTATCTACGCCACTGGTAATGAAAACAGCAGCACCGGAGCCATCATCATAATTATCCGTGTAAACCAGGAAAAATTCTTTTCCTGCACTATCTGCTAGTTTCGAGCCCGGTAATCCGCTTCTTGAAAATATCCTTAAGTTAAGGGTACCGTTAGCAATTTCTCCATTAAGATTGGTTATATCTGTGGAAATAGATATATCTTCAGCGGTGAAATAGGCTCTTTTATCCGTGACAGAGGCTAATACCGCCTTTAATCCGCCTATTGTATAAGATTTTGATAGCCTTGTCATTTTATTGATTTTTAGATTCCGACACCATGCCATGAGATAATACTGTCCATTTACTATTTGCTCTTCAATTTTGAACCCTAGTACTTCACTTTCTCCTGCTAGAACGCTTTCTGTGGTATCACTTTCATAAATCATGAATCCACGTGAATCTGAGAACTTTATTGAACAATTAAATGTTGCATCGACACCACCAATATTCGTTAGATTAATGCTCAAATCTTCGCCAGCATTATAACTTGCTCTATCAGAACTGAGGACTAAGTTTGATTCTGGTATGAGGAAATAGTGTTTTTTCATTGAGTTGTCAAATCCAATTGTGACCATGATATCGTGTTTACGTGCTGGAGTGGTTTCTGGAATATCCAGATTATAGTTTATTTTTTCAGTTTGATTTAAGTTCAACGAGACATATTTCGAATCTTCAAATGCCAAGACTGGGATAGAGATGTTTATTACTGAATTCCACAGAGCAGAGCCGATATTGGTCATTTCTAAGTCGATGCTCATATTTTCCCTTATCCTGTATGCCCTATCCGGCTTGTCAAAGCTCACTTTTATGATGTAATCCTTTACCACCTCAAAGTGTGTGGAGCCAGAGCCTATCTTCTTTCCATCGGCATAGGCCTCTGCGGTTACGAGGTATATGCCGTATTCTGATGTGATTGGCAATGAGAAGCTTAGCGTTTTATTCAAGGATTCATAAGCGTTGAGATTTACGTTAAAGGTGTTTTCAAAGACTTTGTTATTGTCTGGGTCGAGCGTCTTGACCATAATCGTAGCATTGCAGCTTGCACTTCGCTTGTTTGTGAAATCCAGGAAGACGAAGACATCTTCTCCTTTTGCATACTCTTTCTGGTCTGTGTCAACATGAACATCAACAGAGGGAGAAAACATATAAACCACTTTCTCTGTCCTGCCAAGACTCTTACCATCTTCATAGAAATAGGCTCTAATTATGAGCTGATTATGAGAAAGATAGATATCACCAACATGAACAGTGTGAGTGTAGGTTGCTTCTCCATGTGCTGGCACGTGTAGTGTCTCGTTTACTTCTTCTAATGGCACTGACCTCAGAGACCAATCATAATAAGAGGTCTTCACTAAAATGCTCCTGTCCCTATCTTCTTTATTCCAAATGTGAATTGTAAACGGAACGTCACTTCCATAAGCATAGCGTTCCTCAGGAGATGACACAGCAAAGGATATTTTTTCGCCTTGATAAACAAAACCCTCTGGATTCTCTGCATACCTGCTCACTGCGAATCTTATTGTGTCGAAATCTATCAACGTGTAATTATAATCCAATATGCCATACTCTAAATTCCAAATTCCAAGTTTTGATGGATTTTCATAAGCAAAGTTGACTACCTCTGTTTCTCCTGTTGGTACAGAAACAGATATATCCTCTTGCTTAAGAATATCCCTGTCAGAATCTCTAAGAGTGAAACCAACTTCAAAGGTCAATTCCAATCTATCCATGCCAAGAGCAAATTCCTCTCCGACTCCTCCCCAAATTACTGTTTCACTGGTATGCAATGAATAAAAGACATAATATATCCCTCCTTTTGAAGAATTTGTTGTTTCGTAAGTGAAATCAATAGTTTTGGTCTCATTTGGCAGTACAGAGACAGAGACATTCACATAAACGATCTTGAAATCCGGATCAATGACTTCAAAAACTACTTTATCTGATGCTGTATTATAATAATTTGTTACATTAATCGAGAGATTAACAGTATCACCAAGTTCAAATTGCGGATATTCTGGTGGTAATGGCGCAGGTAAGTATAAGTTCGTTACATTTACAGATATGTTAACGATATCGCTAGTTCCGTATTCGGGAATTTCTCTTGGATTTTTGGCCCAAGAAATCATATCTCTCATAAGATTAATTCCATCTCTGGTTGCTTGAAAATGCATGTATGCCCAGTCGGTATATGCTGTGGTTGCAATCACTGTTCCTTTTCCATAGTTGTACATAAGCATTGCAGGCATCCCGTTCTTTGTTCTGCTTAGCAATATCGTTGCGTTTTCTGGATATTTTGTGAAGTAGCCATCGACATTGACATCACATGTTACGGAATCTTGTCCAGAAAGCATTGGATGATATGTGCTAATACCGACTGACCGATGGTGACAACTCTGGTCCTCAAGCCAGCCGAAACCTGAAACCTGTCCACTAGGTAGAGCATTGAACTCATAACCGTGTTGTTGAGAAAGAACTATTAATGATCCACTATTTTTGACATATTCTTCAAGATTTAATTTGAATGATGGCAAAGAATCTAAACCATAAAGTCCGCCACTCGGGATAATGAGAACGGGGTAATCTTTCACTAAATCTGGAGAAAAATCAATCTCTACAAGCACGCTATGCTCATTGAAGCTTGCTAGAAGTTCCTGGGTAGAATAAGCATTTCCTACCTTTAAAATAGCGATATTTGGTCTTGTCTCTGGATTAAACATACTATTCGAATCTGTTTTTGGAGTTGAGACATCAAAGTTATCATCAGGATGATCACAACCTGCAATGGGTCTATACATACACCCCCTATCGGGATCACACAGATCCATTGTACATGGATCGTTATCGGTACAAATCTTTAAGTGAGTAACAATTTTCTCACTTTTATCTTCGGACCATTCCGACGTAACATCAAACTCTTTTGCCCAATTACAATTATGCAAAAACTTTGCCCAATCATCATAAACGCCTCCAGCGTATTCGCCGGGATGCCAATCATATCTATCTCTTACTGTCCATGTTGAGTGTATTTTGACCTCCCCATATTCTTCGCATTTATCACAATTTTTTGTAATACTTATTTCGTGTTTTGAGTACAAATCGAAAACGTTCACAGCATAAAATAGTTTGGGATCGCTGGGCTCTATACTCTGTTCAACGTATACCACATCACTTTTCGACTCACCGCAATTCATGTTTTCCATCATCTCGTCTATCTTGGGTTTTGTATAACCATAATATGCAGTGTTTTTTGCGTTCTCTACAGCGGGGTCTTTTTCAAAGTATTTGGAATCAACGGTCTTGTCTCCGAATTGCAAAAGAAAGTTCCATAAGAGTTGAGACGCCAAGGCATAACCCGCTAACCCACCCCCTGTGGCAATATACTCATAACAATGCAATGTTAGTGTCAATCTTGGGATTGTGCACTCATCTGCGTTTGTTATATCAAAATCTGGTCGTTCTCTTAAATACCAGCAATGAGGAAGAAGCGGGATTCCATCATTTCCATCATCTTCTACTTCAGATTCTGCACCTTCCGTGGCAGAAACAACACTTGACTGCCCTGTTGAAAAATTGGCAAGATTCGGGACAATGAATACTGTCGTAACGATCAGTAAAAGCAAGAGGATGCCGCGTCCAGGAATCCGCATGAACCTACTTCCTAGATTTTTCCGTTTCGCAAAAGAGGCAAAGGAATGAAGAAACATGACGACCAACACAGGCGGACCAATGACTTTGAAACAACGTAGGATCAATTGTATAAAGTGAAGCATCGGTGAGACCGGCATGACGAGGAAGCCTAAAGCCATCATTGCGAAGGCACCAATCAAACGCAACAAACGCTTATTCCTTTCGTTCCATTCTCTAACCTTGCCTATGGAAAAGAGGTTGGAATATAGAAGCAGAGAAATCATGATCAACGGCAGAACAAACAAGAAATTGTAGTAGAGCAGCAGTGGGATCGCCTGAAGCCTCGTGGCACTATCTGCCAACTGCCCAAGAATAAACAGGTAAGGTCCACCAGTGCACGGCAACTCAAACAAGCAAACCACAAAGCCCATCACAAACGCCCCAAACGGGCTCGTAACACCCTTGAGCATCTTCGTAAGCAACGGCTTCAACGAACGAGGAACCTCCATCACAAACCCGCCACCACCATACCAAAAAACATCCTTAAGATAGAAAATCCCAGCCAAGACAGCAACCAACCCAACCAGCAAACTGAAGATGCCAGAGAAACCGCTGACCTGGACAACCGTGAACAAACCCAACCCAAACAAGAAGTAGGCAATGAAAACTGAAAGACAGAAAGCCAAACCCACCTTCAACGCCTTCTTCCTTCGATTAGCAACAAGCACTCGAGCACCTATCAAAAAGACCAAAATAGCGATAGAACAAGGACTGATAGCGTCAACCAAAGCAGCGACAGTAACAGTAGCAATGGAAAGCCCTCCAGCCACGCCTATGGTTGTCGTGTCAAGGCTTTCTGCTCTGTCCGCCAACAAAGTCTCATCAACTGGGGAACTCTCTTTCAACGCCTTCTTGACCGCCTCTTCAAAACCATTAAGAATCTGACGGTCACCAACAAAATAAGTATCAGAAACAAAAACTGTGGGAACACCTCTTTCCCCCAACGGGATATCATACATGCCAGAATATTTGTCAAACAGCAGAAGGCAACTTCTATTGCTATAAACATCAAACTTGTGAAGTTGCAGAGGATATTTCTGCTCCATTTCAGCAAGAAAGGGCTCAACCTTGGCACAGTGAAGACAACCCTTCCCATAGAAGCAATGAATACCTAAACGGTTTCCATCCGAGTAGGCAGAAAAATTATCTTTCTCTATTGAAGCAGACCTAGTTTCCCCTCCAACAAACAAAGAAATCACAAACAAACCGATCAAAAGCCCAAAAAGGCCTAATTTCCTGTCCAAACTTCAGCACCACGCCTCCAAATCTCACGCACATTATTCCAGAAGAGAACAAACCAAATGTGTTGCATGTACGTTTATTAATATTTTATGGAAATATTCTCTATACGTATCCACACTAACTCATGGACTTGACAGAGTTATCAAATGCAACAAATCAACGAAAATCGATGAAGACTGAATGTTCCTTTGATAGCTGGCGCTCATGGAAACAGTATGAATATGCATCCGCATGATTTTACCAGTAAAAATACGCGCCTAAGACATGCTTGAAGAGTGTTCGGAACTGTCTTGGGCTGCCCAACAGCAAGTGTTACTATTTGCACGTCAGAGACTGGTCCGTGTTAACTCATTCGTTAAAGATCTTAAAATAGATGGAGAAGGCTGGAGCTAGACACCGGGGGGGCATGGCCTTCTCGGCAGAAATGGGATAAGCCTGGGGAAGATATAGCCGCATTTTGAGCGCTCAAAGTATTGATGGACCCTTCGCTCTAGAACGAAATGCAAAGTATCTGCTGGGCGTTTTCTCAGACTTAGGTAGTGATGGCTCATGAGACCTTGGTCAGAAGGTGGGTCGGGAATGTATACATCGGATCTTGAAAATTTCCTCGTCTTCACTACAATTGTTGTCGCTCAAGGCGTTGAAGATACTTATTTACCCTTTCACCCGATCTTGATCGGTTTTCTCCGCCAACATGCATGCATGCGGGGGGGGTGGGATTTGAACGCGAATTCACTACTAAAAAACATATCGAGTATGCTGAGAGAGATTTCGAATCTCCCCAAGCTACCATTCCTAACCTGTAACTTAGATTGTTTTGACCATCGTTTGATACTTCCGCTGTTGGTTCTTGTTTGAGTTTTTGCTCTGCGGCCTTTAGTAGCGTGTCCATTTGGTTTTTGTCCATGCTGGTTAAGCAAAACCTACCAGCTGAAAACAATAAATCTAGCCAGTTCCATTAGAAACTCAATCGAATAAAGCGCGAGGCAGTGACCTACGATTTGAATGTTTTCGAGCGTATCTTTCGTTATATACGCAGAAACTGGCGGCCCTTCTTGGTCAGCATTGTTTGTATGATTCTCAGCGCAATTGTAAGCATAGAAATCCCTCTCTTA
>Ga0209636_10008053_pt1 | contig 10732 bp, 9 predicted proteins | sample DeeMarSWOR152_54_FD_187464 | JGI IMG/M metagenome (GOLD analysis project Ga0209636, IMG submission 187464) | Marine sediment microbial communities from White Oak River estuary, North Carolina - WOR-1-52-54 (SPAdes) (version 2) | ecosystem: Environmental > Aquatic > Marine > Intertidal zone >... | reverse complement strand
CGAAAAACCTGAAATAATGATGAGCCCTAGACAGAAGACAAGATTCTTTTTTTTCATCCAAACACTCCTTGGGAAGATTAAGAAGATTCTATTAAAAAATATTTCTAGCCAAAAAACAAGTTTAGCCTAATCATTCCCAAATAGGTGACTAAGAAAAGGTCTTTAAAAAGAGATGGGGACGGTTCTATTTTTTAAAATAGAAAGCCTAGCACTATGAGATATATGTAAGAATAAAAAAATAGAACTATCCCCTATCTGAACAAATCCATCTAAGGTTCTTAGAAAATTTTTAGCGTGGCGAGAGAAGGAAATAAAATGCTGAATTATAAAAGTTATAAAGGCCTGACCCCATTGATCAATCGGCTTGCTTCCAGGCTTCGATGAATTTCACAGCAGCTTCTACCATTTTCATGACTGTTTTCTCACCGATCTCACGAGTTGCTTTTTTGGGATCACTGAAAGACCAGATGCCATTGCTTGAGATTTCCCGGCTCGAGCCTTCCTTCTTCGTCTCTTCAGGAGTGGCCAACAACGAACTCCAGACCACCATTAATTCCGGATATTTATCAGCTAATTCCCGAAGCTTTTGCATTCGTGATGGGAAATGAATTTTAGGTTTTTCAGCTCTTTCCATCTTGACCAGTTCAGGTTTTAAATAAAGCATGATAGAGGTTTCATTCACTCCAGCATGCCAATCAAAAAATTCCTCCTCTTCTTCTTTCTCGATTGGAGATCCATGACCTATGGCTACAGCTATGGCTTCAGTAGTATGGTTGACCCGATGAATGATTTTTTGCTGAACAATATTATTCCCTCCATGGTAATTGAAGAAGAGAAAGCGGCGAAAACCATACTTGATCAGCATCTCGACTGTTTCGAATAAAACCTGCTCCATTGTTTCAGGCTTAAGGCTTAATGTTCCAGGAAAACCAGAATGATACACACTGTAGCCAGCCAAAAGAACTGGAGCGACCGCCACTCCAGTTCGGGCCGAGATCAATTTTGACATCCCCACTGCTTCATAATAGTCCGTTCCCAGAGGCATATGAGGCCCATGTTGTTCGGTGGCACCCAAAGGAATGATCACCATATCGCATTTTTTCAAATAATCTCTGACATCCGTCCAGGTCATCTCCTGAAGGACAAGAGCTTCATCTTGAGTCTGGGCAAAGATAGAACTCAGAAACATCAAAGAAATAGAAGCAAGGATAAAGATTTTTAAAGACTTTGTTTTCATGTTATGACTCCTAATTGGATTCTTATTTCTTAAGTATATAAAAATCTCTTTGACGATTGTCTCTCTTGATCGGCCTAAAATCAATAATCTTATACCCCCTCCGTAAATAAATTTGGAAAGCTTGCCTGGTCTTCAGCCTCCACTCCAAGGGAATTTCTCTGATTCTTTGATCTTTGACATCCGTCTCCCTCAGCATCCGGAAGAAATCGAAAGGAATTTCAACCAACAGGAAGTCATGGTCTAAATCGATGTTCACTCCTTTAATCAGCTCAAGCTCCAGGAATCCGCTCTTTCCCTTAGTCTCATCATACTCGACTTCTGTCACCACCTGCTTTTTTTCGAACAAAGATTCTACATCAAAAACAGGCCTTTGAGGTTCCTTTCTCAAGTCCCAGGACATAACAAACCTGTCGCTGGGAATATCTCTTCTGTTCAAACGACCTCCAAAATCAGCATAGAGAGCAACCTTGTATTCGATAACCTCCATCCCCAAATGGTGGATGTTCCTGTAGGCATTAACTCCTGTCAAAGGATCGTAAGTGCAGGTGGAAGTATAGACTCCGAATAAATCCATCAGCTTTTCTCTCTGGAATTCCTTGATCAAGATCCCCAGGCCAAAATTCTGGAAATCCTCTCTCACTCCTGTATACATGGAAAAAAATTGAAGATTATCCACAGACCTGAAGGCAATCTCCTTATCCTTTACACCCACATACCCGTAAGAAAAACCTACCAGATGAGCCCTGTCCTGCCTGGCAAAACCACCTTCCTCTGCTTCTGAAAAAACAGCAATAAAAAGGCTACTTCCATCATGAAGAAAATTTTCGCAGATCATATTTCGTATTCCGGCCATGTTATCCTCAGGAAATCCCCAAATTTCTTCCCTCAACTCTTCGTACTTTGAGTAGTCGTTTTGATCTTCTGAATTTTCCACTTTGAACAAAAATCTTTTTCCCTTTCTCTCGATAATTTTTTCTAATCCTTCCATTATTCTTCTCATTATTCAAACATCTAAATTCAGGACAAAAATGATTTTATCCAAACCTTCCCTGCAATGCAAACTCATACGAGAGGGGTCAGGTCTCAACATTCAACATTTTAATAAGGAAAATATATGATCTGGATAGTAAAATGTTGAATGTTGAGACCTGACCCCGACTCATTTAAACAATTGAACTCATCCAATTTTTAGTATATTGTAAGCTATTCATGAAAATTGATTATTTCTTTTTTATGCATTTTAAAGAAGGATGAAAGTGATGAAAACCATAAATAAATCATGTTTCTCTTGGGTAACTTTGTGTTTCCTCTTAATACCTCTTTTCCTATCAGGCGAAGAATTCGAGGTGAGGTCTATCAAGAACTCAGGGGATTTGCCCGAGAAAATTTGTAAACAGTGGCAAAGAGGAGATTTTTTAATCTCTGACGGGAAATATCTGGCCTTGATAGGTGGGAAGGCTCGACCTCTAAAGCCCATCCTCAACAATCCTCGAGCCAATGCCAGGGGGAGTATTCTCAGCTTTGTTCCCGCCGGAATGAATTTAGTAAGTGACCTGGGTATCGGAACACCAGTTATCAAGATAAGTCACCAAATGAAATTCTTGACCTATTCCTCTCTGAAACAATCAAAAAAAAGTGTCCCTGAGGGAAGTCTGAGTTTCGAAGCTGAAGCTCAGTACGAAGAAATGGATGGGAAAAAAGCACAGATTAACACTCTCTACACTTTCTCTTTCCAAAAGGGAAGGATTGACATCATGTCTACCCTGAAAAATACAGGAGCCAAAGAATTTAAAGACCTGAGTTATTACCTCTTTTTTACCGCTTTCCACAGCTACTATTTCAGTCCTTTTGATGAAAAGAGACATCCCAAACTAAGGTATCGGATCTATCAAAAAAAGGGGCATTATTTGGCCTGGCTCAACCTGAATCCCTATCAAAAAACTCCCCAGCCAGGAGAGCTTGCTCCAGGAAAAGATTTTAAGGTCCACCACATTCTCTTGGTTGATGTCCAACCGGAGAGATTGCTTAGAAAGATCTACCAAATCTTAGAAATCGACGCTTTTCCGGTCGATATTCGATTTGAAGACTTTGAGGGAAAGCTCTTGGAGGTTCTTATCAAGGATGCTCACTCTGATTCCGTCTTTTTTCGTTCTTTCCGGGATAGACCTTATGATTTTGAACTCCCCCTTCCTAAAGGAGCCTATTTGGCCAGGGCCAATTTTTTTCCGGCGGTTTTTGAACAATTATTTACTGTGGAAAGAAATGCCAAAAATTCATGCATTCTCTACGACCTCCCTCAAGGAACTCTCAAGATTAAAATACAAGATAACAGGGGAGAATTCGTTCCTGGCAAAATCACCTTCCTCGGCTTAGATCCCACCAAATCCCCCTACTTCAGGCCAGAAAATCCTGTAGAAACGAGCAGGGATTGGGAAAGATTCAAGAATTGCGTTTACCCTTCTCAGGAAGGGCAGGAAGTCAAATTACCTGTCGGAACATATCTCCTCACAGCTTCAAGAGGACCGGAATACTCTCTTGACCAGAAAGTTGTAGAAGTTTTGAAGGACGAGAGCTTGGAAATTGTATTCATCATCGACCAAGTGGTGGACACGTCAAACCTTCTCTCGATTGATCCCCACCTGCATACCCAAAACTCACTGGATGGAGCCCTGCTTGTTCCTGAGAGAATAAAATCAGTGATAGCCGAAGGAATAGATGTCGCTGTCGCTACTGACCATAACTATATAACCGATTACTACCCAGCTTTAAAGAAGCTCCGCTTGGATAAATACTTAGCCGTTATCCCCGGGAATGAAGTGACTCATCATGGAGTTGTCCACTGCAACTCTTACCCTTTACAAGTTAAGCCAGAAGAAGAGAACAAAGGCGCCATCGATCCTCGGCCTGAGGAGGCTTCCCTCCTCTTTAAGGCCAGCCGCACAAAAAATCCTGAGGCGTTGCTCCAAGTGAATCATCCCCGTGATAGAAAATATGGATATTTTAATTACTATTATCTAGACCAGGAATCAGCTGCCTATGTGCTCAGTACTTTTGACCTTTCATTCGATGTGTTAGAAGTTGTAAATGGTCCCTACAGAAACAATTCTGATCGCGTGGCTGTCAGGGATTGGCTCAATCTTTTGAATCGAGGTTATTACTTTCCCCTCGTCGGTGCTTCTGATTCCCACGCCACAGCTACAGAAGAACCAGGCTACGCTAGAACATACGTCTATTATAAGGGAGAAAAAAGCGAGAAATTGAATCGGAATGCACTTATGGAATCTCTAAAAAAAGGACGCTCTTTTGCCAGCACTGGCCCCATCATCGAATTTAAAATCAACGGAAAATATACTTGTGGAGATTCCTTCACTGCTGGAAGAGAAGGAATCTATATCACTCTCAAGGTTCAAAGTGCACCCTGGGTAGCTGTGGACGAAATCAGAATCATTATTAACGGAAGAAGGGAAATGATTATTCCAGTAAAAAACGAAGAAAAACTGATTCAAAAATTCAACCAAAAAATTAACTTGAAGCTGGAACGCGACTCCTACGTATCCGTGGAAGTGCTGGGAAAAAAGAGTCTCTATCCTGTAGTCCAATGCCCTACAAGAGGTGGGGACTTTAAAGATGCGGTCCTCCCTTATGCTCTGACTAATCCTATCTTTATTGATGTTGACGGGAACGGTAAATTTGACCCTCCTCTTTCTGAAAAAATTAAACTCCTAACCGATATCCCTCAAACAAAAGAACTCATAAAACACTATTAATCAATGGAAAAAAGGCTTTGAAGAAATACTTAGTCATCAAAAAGCTATAACGAAAAAGGAAATAGAACTTGAAATGTCAACTGTTCAAACCCAAAGATCCGCACTGTGTCTTTAGTGAACCAAATGTGCTGACTATTGTGAGATTAATTGCTTCGCTAATTTTCTTTATCCTCGCCATTACGAAAATGAATCCAACCTACAATTTTATCGGTCTAGGGATTCACTGGCTGGGTGATTTAAGCGACGGGCTCTATGCACGAAGATTTAAACAAGAAACGATCTTGGGAGCAGAGATAGATATCATAGCCGACCGAGTCGAAACTCTATTCTTTTATATAAATTTTCTTCATTTCCAGCCAAGTCTATTCATACCTGTTGCCGTATACCTGATTGATTTTGCTTTTGTGGATTTCTACTTAAGTTATCAGTTCTTAAAATATGACATTATTTCTCCCAATTACTTTTACAAAGTTGACCGAACCGTCTACCTCTTGAATTTCAGCCCAGCAGGTAAATTCTGCAACTCTACTGTTGTAACCTTAATCCTGATATTTTTACCACAGCTTCAGATTTTAGCGACAATATTTGCTTTTCTCTTGATTGGAGTAAAAACCTTCTCCATTCATCTCTTGAATAAAAGGAAATTAGCTGGTAAAAAAGTCTATTGATAACAAAGGAAAAGTTATGATGATGAATACGTTCTCGCGCACACTCTCTTTAGCAAGGCGTGGAATTAGAAATTACCTCGTCAAGAGGCCTTTCTGTGTCTCATTTGAAGTGACTCGGCGCTGTAATGCCCGTTGTAAACACTGTCACTTGGGAGGTCCAGTGGATGAAAAGAGAGCCTTGCCTCGAAGATATGGTGAGCTTTGTCAACAGATCCAACCTGTTGTCGCTCAAGTCTCCGGAGGCGAGCCTTTGCTCCGAAAGGATTTAGAGCAAATAATCGCAGCACTAAGAATTCCGAACAAAGCTCCTTATATCGTTGTCACCACCAACGGAGTCCTATTAACGAAAGAAAAATATCACAGTCTTCGGCAAGCAGGAGTGGACGAAATTTCCTTATCCTTGGATTATCCTGACGAACGACATGATGAATTCCGCAATGTTCCAGGTCTATTCCATCGCATAGAAAACCTCGTTAATAATTTAGAACCAGAATATAAAAAGACTATCACCCTCAGTTGTGTTGTACAGAGTGACAACTTTAGAGAGCTAGTGAAGATGGCTGAATTATCTCTAGAATGGAATACAAACATTAACTTCAGTACCTACACTCACTTGAGAACAGAAAATACGAGCTACCTACTTTCAACGAGAGAATTAAAAGTACTCAAAGAAATCATTGATAGATTGCTCAAATTCAAGAAAAGATACAAGAACATATTCACTTCTGACTTTGTCTTGAAGAGAATGATTGATTTCTTCCACACAAGCTCCATTTCTCATTGCCGAGCAGGAGAAAGATTCCTTGTTGTTAATCCCGATGGCACTCTCTCTCCTTGTGGTTTAATCATCAAAGACTACAAATCTCAAAAAGAAATCAAAGAAGATTTCATGAAGAACAATGATTGTGGATATTGTTATACTTCCCTCCGGGCCAATGCTGAAAAACCAGCCAGATATTTAATAATGGACAGTATCGAGGCCATTTCATGGTCAAAAAAGCGTCTTAGTCTTCATTGATTTGAATGAGAAGGAATAAAATCCCATCGACCCTACTCTCAGCCGAGACTAAGGTCGCTCCCTCCAAAATCAGAATATTGACCTTTGTGCTCGAAACAACTCTGATCTTTGCTCTGCTTGTTCTGTGGCTCAGCATCGAATCTATCCGGGAAAGCAAAAATCTATGGATCTTTTTCTTTTACAACTTCCCTTCTCAATTCTTGATCGCCATAGCTCCTCATGAGCCTGTTCATCTCTATTTTAGTAAATTCTATTCACCGATAGTGGTCACTTCTGTCGCTTCAGCAGGCACATTACTGGCAGAGATAATCAACTATTCTGTTTTTAAATTTGTTGGCGATTTAAAACCGTTCAACAGAATTCGGCATTCCCGAGGGGTCAACCGAATAATAGAGATGTTTAAAAAAGCTCCTTTTGTGGCCCTCCTGGTGGCTGGGTTCACCCCTGTGCCTTTTTATCCCTTCCGCTTCCTAGTTGTCTTGGCTCATTATCCATTACCAAAATATGCTCTGGCTGTTTTTCTTTCTCGGACTCCTCGATTTTTTATTCTCGCTCTTTTTGGTCATATTTTCAAAATCCCTGACTACCTGTTGCCTGTCCTTTTCATTGCTCTCACCATACCTCTCGCCTACCCTTTAGTGAGAGGCCTGTTGAAAAAGAAGAGGAAATAGACCAGATGCCTCCTAAGGCTTTGGTGACTGGAGCCACTGGCTTTATCGGAAGCCATTTAGTCGAAACTCTTGCTGCCCGGAATTGGGAAATCACTTGTCTGGTTAGACCAACAAGTCGAATTCGATTCCTTAAAAGCTTTCCAGTTCGATTTGTGGAAAGTCAGCCAGAAGAGCTCAAGAGCCTCGAAAAGGCCGTCAGGGACCAGAATTACGTCTTCCATCTTGCAGGGCGTATTCGCTCAGCCAAACGAGAAGTCTATGAAAGAGCCAATCATCTTTTGACCAGGAACCTGATTCAGATGTGTCTCTCCTGGAATCCAAAGCTTCAGCGTTTTGTCTTCATCTCATCCATATCAGCAGCCGGGCCTTCCCTTCCCGGTCGCTACATGGATGAAAACGATCCCTGTGCTCCGACTTCAGAATACGGAAGAAGTAAGCTAAGAGGAGAGGGAGCCGTAAGAGAAGCCTGGCCATCCCTGCCAGCGACCATTATTCGCCCTCCCAATGTTTACGGGCCGCGCCAGCAGGAAACCGAACTGTTGATCAAAATCATCAGCCAAAGGATTGTTCCTTTGCTCAAAGACCGAGGAGAAAAGACAAGCCTGATTTATGTCAAGGACCTGGTTGACGGAATCATCCAGGCTGCCCTTTCGCCGAGAACAATAAATCAGGTCTATTATTTAACTGATGGAAAAGGCTATTCTTGGCGAAAAATCATTTTAATCATGAAAAAATATGTCCTTGGAGATTCAATCTTCCTTCCTCTGCCGGAGGAAACCATATATCTTTCAGCCTGGCTCACCGATGTCCTCAAGAAGGCAGGAATAGTTAAATCCTATTTTGGTCGAAGGGCATGGCGAGCAATGACTCAAACTGCCTGGCTTTTCTCTTCATCCAAAGCTGAGAAACACTTCGGCTTCCAACCTAAGTTTAGCTTAGAAGCAGGAATCAAAGAAACTGTAGAGTCCTATAGAAATCCTATCATGCTTTGACTTAAGCCCTTCGAGATGCTATAAATTCCTTGAATTGAGTTTGTTATGAATCGGATAAAAAACACAGAACAAAAGATTTCCTGCCTTATTAATCCTTTTGCTGCCCGCGATAGATGGCAGAGGAGAAAAAAACTCAGAAGCTATCTTCATAAAAACCTGCCGGGAAAGATCATCGACATCAAGGGGAAAAAGGAAGATACAATTGAAACAGCCAAAAAACAGTGCTTGAATGACAAAATCATCGTGGCTGTCGGGGGGGATGGGACCGTGGCCGATGTTATTCAAGGAATCATACAAAGCGGAAACAAGAACGACACACTTTTAGGTCTCATTCCTATAGGAAGCGGGAATGCCTTTCGCAAATCCTTCCGCATTCCCAAGAAAGCGAAAAAGGCAATTAAGATCATCTCTGAAGGGCAGACAAAAGTCGTTGACCTGATCGACATCGAAGGTAAAATGGCTGGTTTTGCCAGCATTGGGGCCACTGCTAGAGTTACCCAGGAAAAACTCCAGCACAACATTCAAGGCCTCCTCGGTCATCTTTTGGCCTCAAGGATTATGCTCACCCTGCCTAAAAAAGAGCAGGAAATCGAACTCCTCGATGGAATAGATAGCCGCGGAGAACATTTCGATAGAAAAACCGTAAAATTAAAAATCTTTGATTGCGTCATCGGAAAAACGAACTACTTTGGCTACAGCTGGAAAGTCGCTCCCAAAGCCAGGATTGACGATGGCTATCTTGACATCACTTTTTTTGAGACGAGTGGATGGGAATATCTAATGTTTTTCTCGCTCATCTACTTCGGCCTCTTCCAAAAAACACAGAAACACTTCAAGGCCAAAAAAGTAATTATCAAGGGGAAAAATCTCCCTATTCAATACAACGGCGAATTCCTGGGAGTGAAAGATAGAATAGAAGTGAAAGTGGTCCCACGAGCCTTAAGGGTTATCAGCCCCAAAAAGAACAGGCTCTAGGAAGTCTGATTCCACGAGTTTTTTTCAATACTCTTCCTTCTCTATCTCGATCTCGTTTTGCACAATCTTTGATTATCTCTGGAGGCATGTCAGCATCTCGCCAGCGGCGAGTAGCGGTGACGCTCATAGCCGGCATATTCTGCTTTTCACCTCGGGGCAAATCCCAAGAAAGGATTTAGACAAAATGGGGAGGATTCTATTCTTGATAATCTCTTGATTCTATGCTTCGATGTTTTTCATTTGGAAAAAATAGAACCGTCCCCTCTATTTTTTTTGGAAGATAAGTCGAGGGGAAACTCTAAAACAGAAATGGTCGTCACCAAGATCGATTTTAATATTGCCATCCCAGACGGGACCCTCACCGAAAGAAACCTGATGCGGAAGCAAATTTGATGCTGACTTTTTAGGCGACTTTAGAACCTATTTCGTGGGCATGATGATGGCCCCTTGGGAGAAATTCCCATAAACCTCTGCCTCTCCTCGTAGATAAAGAAGACCAGTCAAGGCTCCCGAAACCGCATCCAATTCATGGGCCGATATCTCTCTCTTCAAACCTTTAATCCCCATTCGCTTCAATCCAAGCCTCAAATCCTTAACACTGTGTTTGGTCCGAGGAATACCCCAGATATCCTGGGCACCCCCTGGATAAACCTCAACCACTCGAAATCCGGCTCCCTCCAGCTTCAGGCGGAGCTTTATTCCCCTTTTGGTTAAACTCCTCATGGGACCTAAGGTGATCGGAAAAAAAGGGATTTTTCTTCGCCTCAATTCCTCATCACAGGGACGAAAATGGTGTTTTCCCCTTTCATTGATGGATTTTCTTCCTGGAGGCAGGCTCAAGGGAGCATCGATGGCCACCAGCTCCGGTTTCGCCTTCTCGATATAATTAAGGATTTCTTCATCAGCATAGAGAATAACAGTGGAGACATCATAATCCTTGAGAATACATCCTCCTGTAGGTCGTCCCTTAACTCCAGCCAAATCGATCCCCACAACAACAATAGTCTTCATTTCAATGAATGGGTCTAAAAATCATTTTCTTTCTTGAGAGCGCATTATGCTCTCTGAAGAGTAATTTATTTGAAAGTTAATAATCAGGAGGAAGAAACCACCCTCTTCAGCGCATCAATAACATCAGCGGGAAAAGTCCGGCCCGAAAGCTTGTCTATATCTTCCCATTTTATTACTCCTCCTCCCTCTTGAGCAGGCAGCTGATCAATTTGCTTTTCATAGAGCTTGGCAATGGCAATGATGCTACTTCCGAGAGGAATTACCGCCAAATTTTTATCCGTAACATCAACTTCTTCCACATAATGGCGAAAATAGCCAGCTAGAATAGGTTCGATGGCTTTCAATAGAGAACCTGTAGAGGAAAGAATGATCTTCTCTCGCTCTTCTATCTCA
>Ga0209636_10008052_pt1 | contig 10732 bp, 10 predicted proteins | sample DeeMarSWOR152_54_FD_187464 | JGI IMG/M metagenome (GOLD analysis project Ga0209636, IMG submission 187464) | Marine sediment microbial communities from White Oak River estuary, North Carolina - WOR-1-52-54 (SPAdes) (version 2) | ecosystem: Environmental > Aquatic > Marine > Intertidal zone >... | reverse complement strand
GAAGCATGCATCACCAGCCTCAACCTTGACAATGTCTAAGCCCAAATCAAACCTCTGCTGAACAGCATCCAAAACCTTCAATGTTGCTTCAGTTAGTTCGGGGCCGATTCCATCCCCTGGAATAAGGGCTATTTGGTAGTCGCTCATTTCAACCTAATCCTCCTTCTCAAATGTTCTATTAAGCCTCCATCGTCAAGGATTTCCATAATGAACTCCGGCAGTTGTGTTGCTTGAAGGACTAAGTTTTTCGACTTATTTTCAACTTCACCCGCCCTTAGGCCCACAACTAACTCGTCTCCCTCCTCGACTTTGCTTGAAATCCCCGGGCATTCGAGAACTGGCAAGCCTATGGTTATGGCATTTCTGTAGAATATGCGTGCGAAGGATTCAGCGAGCACGCATTTGACGCCAGCGTGCTTTAATGCTAAAGGTGCCTGTTCCCGGCTGGAACCGCATCCAAAATTCTTTCCAGCAATGATGATGGTTCCGTCTTGAATTTTTCTTGTGAAGGTAGGATCTAATCCTTCCATGGCATGCTTTGCTAGTTCCATTGGATCGGTTAGAACCAAATATTGTCCTGGAAGAATAACGTCGGTGTCCACGTTGTCTCCAAACTTAATGGCCTTTCCATAAATAGTCAATTTTGTTATGCCTCCTTCAACAGTCTGGGATCAGTGATTTTGCCAGTTACAGCCGAAGCTGCAACGGTTGCGGGAGAAGCCAAATACACGTAGGCTTTTGGACTTCCCATTCTTCCAACGAAGTTTCTGTTTGAAGAACTTATGCAAATCTCTCCCGGCGCCAAGAGGCCTAGATGTCCGCCGAGGCATGGACCACAAGTTGGGTTGCACACGATTGCGCCAGCTTCAAGGAAAGTTTTGATGAGTCCCTCCTTTAAGGCCTCTAAATATACTTCTTGAGAGGCAGGAGCGACAAGCAATCGAACTCCCTTCTTTACTTTTCTTTCTTCCAGAAACCTAGCGGCTAGTTGTAGGTCTTCCAGGCGACCGTTGGTACACGACCCAATAAAGGCTTGATCTACTTCTACTTTGTCCATCTCTGATATTGGTTTGACGTTGTCAACCGAGTGGGGGCAAGAAACTTGGGGCTCCAAATCTGTGACGTCTACGTCTAAAACCTTCTTGTAGGTGGATTCACGGTCGCTTTTAACGGGTTTAAACGGTTTGGCGGTTCTGCTTTTAACATAGTTTAAGGTTGTTTCGTCGGGCTCGATTATGCCTGTTTTGGCTCCCATCTCCACAGCCATGTTGCAGAGAACCATTCGACCGTCAATACTCATATTTTGTATCGTAGGCCCGGCAAACTCTATTCCATTGTAGATTTCTCCATCAGCTTTAATTCGACTAATTATGTTTAATATTAGGTCTTTTGGCGTTACAAAGTTCTGAAATCGGCCAGTTACGTTTACTTTAATGACTTCGGGCACCTTAAACCATAGAGTACCGGTTACGAAAACTGCAGCCATCTCTGTTGATCCTATTCCAGTTGCAAAGGCACCGAAGGCGCCGTAAGTGCATGTATGGGAATCTGCCCCCACAATTAATTCTCCGGGTCTAACGTGACCCTTCTCGGGCATTACTTGGTGGCAAACCCCGCCTTGACCAATGTCGTAGAAGTTGTCTATCTTCTGCTCCTCTGCGAAGTTCCTTACGACCTTATGTAACTCGGCTGACTTCACTGAGCTGGCTGGAACAATGTGGTCTAGTATGATAACTATGCGTTGGCTATCCCAGACCTTCTTAGCTCCAATTTTTCGAAATGACTCGATGGCTAGGGGGCCAGTTAGGTCATGTATCATAGCCACATCAATGCTGGCTTCCACTATCTCTCCCAGAGTGACCTCTCCTTTGCCCGAAGCCCTAGCCAAAATTTTTTCAATGATGTTCATGACCTGTCACTCTCGATCTGCTGTTGCCCAATGAACTCATCCATCTTCTCGATTTGATGTCCTGAAGCAACATGACTTACTTGTAAGGTTGAAGTCAAAACACGTGAGGATCTGTTTATGAAACTTGATGAGAAAAATAGAAGAACGGCGTTATCAGAAGAGGAAACGATCCCTCACGTTTTCAACCTCTAACGCAACCCATAACAGGGGTCAGTCTTAAAAATCTTTTGGCTTCAGATTCTGTAACCTATCGGTTAGTAACTTACGCTAGCTGAGTATTGTCAGCAATTAAATGGCACAGTCTTTATATGTTGTGTATTTGGATAATAGTTCGGAGTGTCTTTGCATGCCCGCAATAATTGTGCTTCAGAGGCATTCAGTTGAAAATTGTCCAATGAATAATGAAAAAATGAAAAAAATGGCTTTAGAAATCGTGGAGAAAATGGGTGCCCTACTGAAGAAACATGGAATCAAAATGGTTGGAAGTTGGAGTGTGGCACGAGAGCACCTAAGTATTATCGTGTATGAAGCCCAGAGTCTAGATGCTTTCCTAAAACTCCAAATGGAACCAGCACTTAGGAAATGGATGGCTCAACACACGACTGAAATCAAAATAGCAATGACTATCGAAGAAACCATGAAACTACTAAAATAAGCCAAACAACCTTCTGCCTAAACAAAACCCTCAAACTCCCTCTTTTTTCACCAACCGATAAGTTTACAGAATTTGGCTTCTAACTGAGAGTTTAAATTTTAAGCATACACATAGCCTTAGTAAGTGAAACTTGAAGGTTGTGGCTTTGGGACGGTCGAAGCTTGAAACTGAGGAAAGTCGCGTTGCCGAATTAAAGATAAAAGCCTCGCTGAGAGAAAATGACGTTCTGGTTTCCTCACCGGAAGGTGTTGAAGGGCTTTCCTCGCGAGGCTATGGTGTTCCTGAAGACGGTAAGTTAACCCTTACTTTCTACGAAGCGTTGTTTCTTCTCGGCAAAGAAGTCATCGAAGTTGAAGACGAAAAAACTAGGAGAACGGTGGGATTTCAAGACCTCCTCAAGCGTTTTCAATCGGTGGATGAGAACGCTTGGGTCAGATATCTAATTTATCGAGACTTGAGGGGCCGAGGATACGTGGCACGGGAGGGCTTTGGTTTGGGTATAGATTTTCGTGTTTACGAGCGGGGAGAGTATGGAAAGGAAACAGCCAAATACCTCATATTTGGCATCCAAGAAGGGCAACCCGTCTCGGTGGAAGAGTTGGCGCGAACCTTACGGTATGTTCAGAGTCTAAAGAAGAACTTGGTTCTTGCGGTTATAAACCGCAGGGGAGAAATTGTTTACTATTCCCTTTCACAACTTACCCTAAAATGAGGAGTGTGGTGATAGAATGCCAGCGTTCAGAACTGTTCGGGGAATGAGGGATTTTCTGCCTAGAGATGCGGAAAGGATGAGGCATGTTGAACAGGTTTCGAGGGAACTTGCTCACCTCTACGGCTACGAAGAGGTCATCACTCCAGTCGTTGAATCCTATGATCTCTTGGCAGCGAAAGCTGGTGAGGAAATTCGGGAGCGCATGTATGCTTTTAAGGACCTAGGTGGCAGAAAGGTGGCTCTACGACCGGAGTTCACAGCCTCTGTAGCTAGGTTGGTGGCTACCAAAATGAGGAACGAGCCCAAGCCCATGAGGCTGTTTTCCGAGGGAAGCCTCTACCGTTACGATGAACCTCAATACGGACGCTTTCGAGAGTTTTGGCAAGCCAACTATGAACTCTTTGGATCTGAAAAACCGGAAGCAGACGCGGAAATCCTCATGCTCACCAACGACTTGCTCACGAAACTGGGGCTCCGCAACTATCGCTTCAAGATTGGGCACATGGGAATCCTTAGGGGAATCCTAAGTCAAGAAGGCCTAGACGAAGAGCAGCAGAACAGCATCATGCATTTGCTGGACAAGAAACGCTGGGAAGAGGCTCTCACAGTGGCACAAAGCGCAGGTGCTTCGCAAAACTGTCTAACAACTTTAGAAAAAGTTTTTGAAACAAAGGGAAAAGACGCCTTCCGGGTTCTCAAAAGAGCGGAAGAAAGCGTTCAAGATTATGAAAAAGCCGTCTCCGCAGTGGAAAATCTGCGAGAGATTCTCGAGTTAACGGGAGAAAGCGGAGTCAAGCTTGAGTTGATGATAGAAGCAGGATTCGCTAGGGGTCTCGAATACTATACAGGGATGGTGTTTGAGCCGTATGTTCCGGAAATTGAAATGGCTCTGAGCGGCGGGGGACGCTACGACAAACTCATCCAGCTCTTTGGAGGGGAATCCATTCCAGCAGTGGGAGTTGCTCAGGGAATTGACAGAATCGTTCTAGCTATGAAAAAACAGAAGGTTCCTCCAGAAATTGCAAGGGGAAAAAGGGTGGTTGTTATCTCCATTGACAAGGAATTTAGGGCGAAAGCCATGGAACTGTCATCAATGTTAAGGAATGTAGGATTATCTGTGGAAGTTGAGGTTATGGGGCGCCCCGTCTCCAAGGCCTTATCAGACGCTGACAGAAGAGCAGTCGCCTATGCTGTAATCGTTGGTCCAGAGGAACTCAAGGAAGAAAAGGTGGTTTTGCGGAATATGAAAAAGAGACAACAAAGAGTGGTTGAGACAAAAAACCTTTGTAAAGAAATCTTAGGAAGCTTGAGTTAGCGGCGTCAACTGTGATTTACCCCTTTTTGCGAAAACTCTAAACATTTTGTAGAATCCCAGAATTATGACTGCTAGCCATCCGAGAACGCCCAAAATGACGATGGCGAAGTCTATCAGAATAACAGTGATGAACACAGGAGTATAAAGTTCTGAGGCGAAAAGGTAAGCGTAGCCATAGTAGTTGAAAAACCAGTGTAGAAGTATGGGGGCTTGAACACCATAGAGGAGATAAGTTAAGCCCATGGCCAAGCCCTGCACAGAAACCGAAGTGACCTTCCCAATTTCCCAGCCACCACCAAGTATGTAGTGGGCCAACGCAAAAATGATCGACGTAAAGAAGACCATGCCCCACTCGCCTAAGCTGATTCCGCCTCTAACGCCAAAGTCACTCACGGTCTTCACTCCAACCATCTTCTTGGCTTTTTCTGGATACAGTGGAGCCGTGAGGAACAGTTTTAGGCGTTGTCCCAACGAAAGTGTTACCGCGTTCTTTCTTCCAGCCCAGAATAGGTAGAGGATCAGGAAGGTGCCGATTGGGGTCACTCGAAAGCCAATTTCCTCAATTAACGCAACATAGGATACCTCGAAAAGAGCTTCGAACCGATTTGGCGGCATAGGAAGCTCGCCAGTTGGAACACCGTGAGCTTCCTGAAAGCTGTGTATCGCAATGACAGCGATAAGCACCATACTAGTTATGATGGGCATGGCGAACAAATAATTGTCGAATAGTTTTCTTATGGGATGTGAAAACCCCTTTTCAATCACTTCATGAAAGCTTTCTCTAAACTTCCATGCAGCGATAAGGCAGATGGCAAAGACACCCCAAAGAAACAAGAAAACCAATCCGACGTTAAAGGCAATAGGAGTGTAAAACCCGATTGTAATAAATAGCAAGATTGGCAGGCGCAGGTTTTGATTGATTGCAGCTAGTCCATCTGCGGAGAACATTAGCGCTGGTCCCAAAAACATCGCCAAGAAATATGAGGAAACGAGAAAGATAACAATGAGAATAAGAGCAATTGTAAGAGCCATTTTTGTGAATGTTTTCTGTTCACTGAAAGCCATCAGGAGACGCCACATCCGTTTATTACATGTCCCTGATAATTAATCTTAACTTCATATCCGAATAGTTGGTATACTTAGAATTCTAGGCAAAGGTTATGCTCGAAGAAAACCTTTGAGGGCGTCCTTGATAGACTTGAGAAACGTATGCTTGGTTTTCTCAGGTTCCTCCAATCGTTCAAGCTGGGCAATTCTGAAGTAAGCAGGGGGATGTGGGTCAAACCGAAGCCATTCAGACCTGCGGTAACCTCTAAAAGCAGGCTCCCTCTTATACAGGGGAAAAAGTCTTTTGAAGGCGATTTTTCTGAGGGCTTCTGCCATTACCTTTGGTTGCCCAATCACTTTGGCAGAGTCTAAATCAGCTCTGCTTTCCAAGAACTTTCCGAAGAAGTAGATAAGTCCTATCGCTACTACGAAATAGAGCCAGAAGGATAGAAAACCGAAGAAGAACAGATAGGGCCAGAACACATAGAAGCGTAACAAATATTCTGCGCTGGATAAGGAGGACATCACTAATGGATCATGGGCCTTTAGATGGCTCAGTTCATGACCGATTACACTAAGCAACTCGTCTTCTTCAAGCTGCGTCATAATTCCGGTTGTAACCATTACAGTTCCTAAACCGGAGCTTGGACCAGCAGCTGCGGCATTGGGAATTATAGAATTCATTACTACAATCTTTGGCATAGAAAGGCCAAACTTATCAGCTGCCTTTTTCACGATTTGAAAAAGGTTAACTCTCTTAACGGAAAGATTCTCCGGCTTACAATCTATCCCGTAAGCCGAAAAAATTCCACTAGCGGTTTTGCAGTCAATTGGTTTACCTGCAGCGATGGAAGTCTCATGTATTCTCTTCCTAATTTCAAAGATTTTTTGGGCATATTTTTTTCGAAACTCTTCGAATTTTTCAGGCGAAAAATGGTATTGCAAAAGGAGGATTTCTGGTTGATCCTCGGTGATTTTCCAGTGGCCACCTTTGGCTACAAGTTTTCCTGAAAAAAGTGATAACGTAAATACGAGGCCAACGAAAAATAGGGGCGCATACTTGCCAAATATCCAGAAAAACAGAAAGGTGAGGGCCATTAAGGTGACGTAAAGGGGTAGCATGGATTCCGTGAAGATTCTTCCAAGTATCCCTCTTCTTTCACTTTCGGGAACCACTTTTTCCCCTGGCATAAAAGCAAGGTATAAGGTTGTTTTGCGGGTTTCCTCTTCAAACAATTGGACGATGAGAAATAAATCCTCATAGAGTTGATCCAAAAAAGATTTTGGGATACCAGCGCTGAGTTTCATCGTTACCCCTATCGGAATACTAGCATCAACCATGACATCCACATACTGATTTGTTTTAGGAACCAAAACTCTGTAGGAAAGAAAGTGTTTGCCATTTTCAAGGATGATGCGTATATTTCTGAAGGCTCTGTATTTTTCGTGTTGAAGCAGGTAGTGGCGTCTCAAATATTCTGGGAGAAATTTCAAGTTTCCGGAGGAAAGTTCCGTATCAATCGTATACTTTAACTCAGTTTCGCCAGCACCTATTTCTTGCAAACCAACCACACTCAGACTGATGTGCGAAGAAGAATTTTAAGTTTCAACTTTGAATTCTACACTGGACCATTGGTTCATATAGCCTTTACAAAAGTCCATTATACGCAATTCGGATTCTGAATTCATACTCGTTAAATACATGATTTTAAGACAAACTTTTTGCGTGATAAGTTTGAGCGGACGCGTTCCAACTGGAATTGAAGGCTTAGACACTTTAATCGAGGGCGGTTTCCTTAGAGGCGACGTCATTCTCGTAGCTGGCGGAACGGGTAGCGGCAAAACCATCTTCTCCACCCAATTCATCTACAACGGCGCCACTCGTTACGGCGAAAAGGGCGTATACGCAACATTCGAAGAGGACGCAAAGACCTTGAAGCGAAACATGCTCAGATTCGGCTTCGATCTTGAAAAACTGGAACAAGAAGGCGCCATAAAGGTCATCGACCTCGAAACCTTAAGGGGCGGAGGATTAAGCGCCAACATCGAATACATTTTGAGCACCTTGAACAAGGTAAAGGGCAAAAGGCTGGTAATAGACTCCTTGACGGCATTTCTATCAGCTTGCACAGAAGAACTAGAGTATAGAATGCTCATGCATCTCATCTACCGGATGCTTAAGACCCGCGGCTACACAACCGTCATGACATGCAGCGTGCCTAAAGGAGCCAAAACCCTTGGACTCGGAATCGAAGAGTTCATAGCAGACTCCGTAATATTCCTTGGAAATTCAATCGATAACTTAGAGTTAAAGACGCGATTTCTGATACAGAAGATGCGTGGAACCGACCACAGCAAGAAATACCACAACGTCATCATAACCGACAAAGGCCTACAAATCGTGCCTTTCACAATAACGTAAGTGATGCCAAATGGCTTTTCCAACATCCCCTCAGGCGACAATAGTCCTAGTCGCAGTTTCTACAGAAATGGTGTTGGTGGATAGCTGATGGCAGACGCAGGTACAGTTTACGTTCTTGGAGGAATCACCATTGTTTTCCTTCTTATGTGTGCTCACCTTCATCAAAGATATGCTAAAACTAAGGACAAGTCCAGCCTTTATTTCGGCATCACTTGTCTTCTTTGGGCGTTAGCAGCAATTTTCGGCATCTTCATAGCAGTTGCAACCAGTCTCAATTATGCGCCTTTGATTGTTCTCTTTTATCGAGCTTCAACTACCTCAGGGATATTAGCCTACCTGTTTGGTGTTCTCTTTGCAGTTGCCATGACTAAATCCGCTGGGAAGCGTGGCGTTTGGGTATCATCGATAGCCTTTTCCGTCATAACATTTATTGTTTGGGCCGTTGATCCTGCCATAGAGGGCGTTGTTGGCGGAACAACAGAATTTACGTTAACAAGTCTGTATAAAGTGCCACATGGGCTGCCGCTTATTGAGACCGTAATTGTGTTGATGGGTGTGATGGCATCTTTTCCGATTTATCTGTTTATTCATGGGGCTAGGGTTACGGAAGACAGGGGCACTAAAATAAAATCTTATCTGATGAGTATTGGTATGGTTGTTGCATCTAGTGCTTATTCAATAGAGGTCACAGGCGCGGTTCCATACACCTATATGCCCATCTACAGACCAATGATATTTGTTGGAGCTTTTGTAATGTATTTCAGTTTTATGACACCAAAATGGTTGGAGAAAAAATTTGTTGGATTTCCGCCCATGAGTGAGAAGTTGGTTAAGTCTTTCATCGAAGAGTTTTTCATACATGAGATTGCACCAAGTACAAGAGTTCAGCCACATGCATTCTCGAAAACTTTTGGGCTAAACCACCAACAGATGGTGGGTAAAAGAATCCTCCTCGAGTTTGACCCCATGTCACATTATGAAAAAGCCATACAAGATTTTGCTACTGAAGCCCTAGCCAACGCTGAGCCAATAGTCATATTCACGAGAAGAGGTAGCGCCATACATTCATCTCTACATGGGCAGAAAGCTGTGAAGTTTTTCTGTTTAACGCAGCAAGTTTCAGTTCCCAAGGAGTTTTCCGAAAATGAAATCCTTTTGCCCTCGAACGATACTTCTTTAATGCTTGACGTTTTCGACAAAACCTTAAAGGCGCACCCTCAAGGCGTCGTCAATGTGGTTTTTGACAGCTTGTCCGATCTGATCTTATCTGTCGGTTTCGAGAAGACCTATCGCTTCATGAGGTATGCGGTTGAGATGCTAGCTTCTCCGAGGAATACAGTTCTGTTTCTGTTAAACCAGAATGCCCATGGTCCTAAGGTCACGTCCAGTCTAAGAGGCTTATTCAGCGACCAAATATCCTTCGGAAAAGAGGGAATACAAACCGTTAAATTGTCTCAAGTAGAGGTCGGTAAGGTAGAAACCTGAAATGGAGGATAGATGATGGGTGAAAAAGAAAAAAACTTTGAAAAACTTTTCATAGAGGCAATAGATGAAGGCTTGGAAACCTTGGGGGAAAGCGGCAAACACATGATTTTCTTTCACTTGGATAAGAGTTACTCGGTTAAGAAGCATGAAATCCCAAGGAAGCCAGAAGTCTTCGCTAAAGGGTTGGAGAAAATATTTGGTGCAGGCGCCTCGGTGCTAGAGAAGCTCATCGTGAAAAGTCTGTGCTCAAAATTGGGGCTAGAATACGAAGATGTAGAGAGTCGTCGTCCATTCGCAGACTATGTGAAGTTCGCGAAAGAAGCGAGAGAAAACGACAGCTCAAGTGACTCCTCCTCAAATCAGCAATCACCAGAAGTAAAATCTTCCCATCAATCCAGTTTACAATGCTTGGAAACAGAAATGGAGAACTATAATCATTTATATCAATGAAGAATAAAGGCAAGAAGCCTGAAAGGCGTTTTTAAAATTTGAAAAACGTGTAGCCTATTGATTGCGGTGTCGATATGAACAAACGATGGAGTTCTTCAGCTTTGGGAGCTAGTATTGTTAAGTCAACATTTCCTTGATTTTTTCTTATTGATGTATCAGTCACCATCGCGTATTCTTTTGTAATGTTCCTATCTGCGTGTGCAACAAATTTTTTGTAGGTCTTTTTCTAATCTATTTACATGGTCATGTTTTTCTGGCCTCGCCTTCTGTGGGAGAGGAGGCTCGAGAACCTTGAGTCGCCATGCGCGTGTGCGCATACGCTTAGACGTTTGGGGGCTGACTCGGTTCTAGCCCAAGTGGGAGCCTCCTCTTTCCACACAGCATAAATAGCTTTTCCAATTCCAATGCATGATATATTTTTGCTTAACCTAAACTTTAATGGATACACAACAGTGATTTCGATGGCGGGCGGGGTGGGATTTGAACCCACGACCACAAGCTTAGGGGGCTTGCGCCCTATCCTGGCTAGGCGTCGGTAGAAAGCTTGATCAACTTTCTATACCCGCCCAGCTTCTCCCGCCAACATATTTGTTATAGGTTGAATTTTATAACCCTAGCGCCAAAGGTAGAGGCGTCGATGGAGGTTTCAGAAGTGAAAAAGGTGAGGTTGGTGGTTTTCGATGTGGATGGAACTTTGACGAAGGTTGTTAGCAGTTGGCAGTTTTTGCATGAAAGGC
>Ga0209636_10008051_pt1 | contig 10734 bp, 8 predicted proteins | sample DeeMarSWOR152_54_FD_187464 | JGI IMG/M metagenome (GOLD analysis project Ga0209636, IMG submission 187464) | Marine sediment microbial communities from White Oak River estuary, North Carolina - WOR-1-52-54 (SPAdes) (version 2) | ecosystem: Environmental > Aquatic > Marine > Intertidal zone >... | reverse complement strand
CCGAAAGTTAAATCCCAAGGGAGGAAAATCTTGAAATTGATCATGGGAGGAACAGCCAGCACGAAAACGATAAGACAGGTCAAAATCACTGCTTTTTTTCTCTCTATTTTTGTGTTATCCACAATCCCTCCCACCAGGACTTCGAAGGCTGCCACATCGGAAAGATAAGCCGCTCCAAAAAGGCCGAAAAAAAAGAGGAGGCCGAACAGCGAACCAGCGGGCATCATGCTGAAGGTCTCTGGCAATGTCCGAAAGATAAGTCCAGGTCCATCACTGGGCTCCAAACCGAAAGAAAAAACCGCTGGAAAAATCGCAAAGCCCGCCAGAAGGCCGGCCACAGAAGCGGCAATTCCCGTGAATACAGCATTTTTTAGAATATTGGCCTGCTTGTTCAGATAGGAGCCGTAGATAACCATGAACGTCCCGCCCAGGGACATGGAAAAAAAAGCCATGCCGAGAGCCGCAGCTATGACCGATGGAGTGAGCTCGCTGAAACGAAAAGCGCCGATATACCATTTGATCCCCTCGCTCGCTCCTTTTAAAGTGACTGAGCGAACAATGAGGATAATCAGGATGGTGAAAAGGAGAGGGACAATCCATTTGCTGGTCTTCTCGATCCCTCTCCGTAGTCCCTTGATCAGGACGATCCCGCAGCTGAAAATGACGAAGGCTGTCATCAGAAGCTGCAAAAGAAATGAGGTGAGGTTAAATCCTTCTTGAGGGGGAAGGATAGCGGATGCGTTTAATTCCAGGCCAAAAAAATTGACCAATTCACTCAGGCCGTGAAACCCCACCCAGCCCAGAGCATTGGAATAGTATCCTGTGGCCCAGAACACGATGAAGATAAAAAAAAAGCCAACAAACTTCCCCCCGGGAAATCCCCCTTTCTCAAAAGCTCCCAAGGTCCCGCGTCTTGTGTGCCGGCCAAGTGTCCATTCGGCCATCAATGCGGGTATCCCGACAAAAAAGACAACCATCAAGTAAAAGAGAACAAATGCGGCTCCGCCAAATCTCCCGACCATGTAAGGAAAGCGCCAGACAGCGCCTAATCCAACAGCCACTCCGATCATGGTCATCAGAAGACCGAAATTGGAGGTAAAGGTCTCTCGTTTTTGAGGTGCTATCATCTCTTCCTTCATTGATGCCGTCTGTTTGTTATCACTGGATATTCGATATCAGGAATTTTTCAGCCCCGCCTATTCCTTATGAGCAACTCTCTGCAAGGCCTCTTGAATATGACTTATTCCTCCCACTTGTGAATCTTGTAATACTCTTTGACCATTCTCTGGATATCCACGGTCGAACCTTTTGTCGGGCCTTCTGTCAATGGCTCTTTCTGGAATCTCTCCGGTAAAGTGTCCTCCTTCCTCTTTAAACCAAATTTTTTATTGAGCTTATGATCAATGCTAATCTGGTCTGCTAATATTTTCTTGAGATAATCGGGGGAATAGTCTATTCCGGTCCCATATCTCAAAAGAGCGGACGCATTTTCAAAATTGAGCACATCCATACAGAGGCCGACATTCTTGCACATAGTCAGTGAATCCGTGAGAAGCGCGATCTTCTCAGAATAACTGACCAGGGCTGCTTTCCCTTCCTCTGAAAGTCGGTCAGCTGCTTTTTCTGTACCGAAACGTTTTTTCGCCTCCTCTTTCCGGTTGGTCAATTCGAAATACGGCTCGGCACGGAGGTGGTCAGCACCCCTGGAGGCAACAGCATAGGTGAGGCCGTAGGCCTTTATGCCCCTCGGGTCACCACAGATCACATCCAGTCCTTTGACCTGCATCACTAATTTTCTGGCTTCTTCACTGAAATCTTTAGACAATTTTGTCGCCCCATTGGCCAGCCTATCTCCGACTCCGCGGCGGAAAACGATCATATCCACAACTTCCCGGATTTTATCTCTCTCGCCCCAGGTCAGGCTCAGGCCCTCCAGATCCTCAGGATGAACAAGCCCCTTTTCCTGACACTCCATAATCCACCCGATCACTTCTGAGGTCGAAATAGAATCCATCCCCACCTGGTTCAGATATTGATTCATCTCCAGGGCTAAAGGAAGATCATGGTTTCCAATCCGGGAAGTGAAACTGCAGAGGGTTTCGAACTCAGGTCCCTCCGCCTCATGGTCATCGACTACATAATAACGTGAGCAGTGGACATTGCAGTTGAAGCAGGATTTATTCTTCACTTTATAGGTACGGGCCAGCTTCTGCCCGGATATCTCATCCACATATGTGCAGACCCCTTCCTGGAAATGTCTGGTCGGAAGGATGCCGATATTATTCAGGTCTTTCATCAGCATGGTTGTGCCCATATGGTACCGCTTCTCATATTCTTTATGACTCAGTATGTTCTTATCCATTTTCTCGACCTCTGATAGAAAGGCCAGAGGATCGGCCACATCGACAGAAAGGGCCCCTCGCACAGCGACTGCTTTTAAATTCTTGGACCCCATCACAGCTCCCATCCCTGCGCGTCCGTTCACCCGATTCCCGCTCGAGACTATCGAGGAAAAAAGGACTTGATTCTCCCCGGCCGGTCCGATAGCGGCGACCTGTACGGAATAGTCTTTTTGTTCTCTTCGAATGGCTTTTGTTGTCTCTGTGATGACCAGTCCCTTGTATTCCGGGCAATCCACAAACTCCACTCCCGATTCCGTTATCAATAAATACAGAAGCGCATCCGCTTTGCCTGTGATGATGACCTGGTCGAAGCCGGTGAGTTTCATCTCCGCGGCAAACTGCCCTCCTGCGGCTGAGTCTCCCAATATTCCCGTGAGAGGGGATTTGGCGGTGACGGTGTAATACGCCGAAGCTGTCAGCAATGTGCCTGTTAGCGGTCCGATGGCGAATATAAGGATGTTATCCGGTCCTAAAGGATCGCAATCCGGATCCAATTCTTCATAAAGCCTTTTGGTGTTGGCTGCGCGACCCCCGATGACGGGTTTTATCCAGGACGGATCAAGATCCTCTACGCTGTATCTGCGATCTGTGAGGTCTATTCTCAGGACTTTTCCCCCATAGCCGTATCTAAGCATTCTTATTTCTCCAACTTTTTCTGATACTCGAGCCCATCTTCCTGAGATATGAATTTCGTTTCTGGCTGGGGTTCATTCGAGCGGTTCCCTTTTTAAAGGCCTCTAAAGAAGGGCTTTTTCTTTTGTCAGACTCGTACGTAATGGCTCCTTCTGTGCAGGCCTCAATACATTGAGGTCTCCCCCCACAAAGGTCACAGACATAGACTATATCATTGAATATTTCAATCGCACCTATCGGGCAGGCCTTCTCACAAACGCCACAAAGCGTGCACCGAGTGGGAGAGACGATCAACTCCCCGAAAGACCCTTCTGTTATGGCATCTTCCGGACATCGCAGGCAGTACCGCTCTTTGCATTGGATGCAGAATACAGGTCCGTCCAGGCCGGTCTCATACAAATTCAAAACTTTCATCCTGGCCAATCGATTATTGACCCTTCCGGAACGGAAAAAGGCGCAGGCCGTCTCACATTTTTTACATCCCGTGCATTTGCTGATATCAATTCTGATCATTCTATATTCCTACGTTCCACAAAAGAGCGAAGATTTGATGGACAAATGCAAAATTCGTCTCATCCGCTAACGGACGACTTCAAGCCGGAACTGCACCAATCCCTTCGGATCCGGGCAGGAAAAAGTCTTCACTTTTTTTACCCAGTGGCTCTCCTCTAACTGATCTCTTGCAGCCAGAATGGGAAAGACCGGCATCATGCTCTGTAATGCCCAGATACAGATAAACTTGCCCTCCGGGATAAAGAGCTTGGAATCCTCCACGAAGAAATGATCGCCCACGAGCAAAGGAAGATTACAATGGCCTTCAATCCGGTCCACACTCACCTTTATTTTCGCCATGTTGACTCCTCCATTTGTTCTCTTTAATTTAAATTGATAAAACTAATATGCAATAAATATTTTTTTGTCCTATTCTCCACTTTTCAATCTTATGGAACTCCTTAACCGTATTTCGTACGGAAATTGTTAGCAAGCTCCATATGCGAAAGGATTATAAAACCTGACTGGACAAAGTCAACAACTTTATAAGATTTATTGGAGGCCCCTGTCACTCGTAAATCTTTCATTAAATAGGGTGCACGAACAAACAGTAAAAGATTCAATGCGAAGACACAAAATTTCCAATTATAAACTAGCTTCTTTCTACTTGAATTAGAAACGATTTTATCATTTAATTTTTTAATGCTGGCAAGCAATTCAATTGAATGGTTTTCACCAAAATGAGAGTTTAGGAGGCAAACAGATGGTCAAATCAAGGTTTAACCAATACACAATTCTATTCCTTGGACTTATGGCAATTCTTGTGAACAATACGGCTATTGGCCAGGAATCTTTTAATCAAAGGCTTTTGAAAAACTTCATTTACCGGAACCTGGGACCTTTCCGCAGCGGTTCCTGGATCAGCGACTTTGCTGTTCCAGAATCCCCGCCGCAAGCCCATCTCTACACCTTTTATGTGGCCGGACGAAACGGCGGGCTCTGGAAAACGACTAACAACGGGACGACTTTTAAGCCTCTTTTTGACGACAAGGATGTTTTCTCGATCGGCGACATTGCCCTGGCTCCCTCCGACCCGGATATTCTCTGGGTAGGAACAGGTGAACACGCCACAGCCCGAAGCTCTTACTGGGGAGACGGTGTTTATAAATCCACAGACGGCGGCCAGACATTCGCCAACATGGGACTGAAAGATACACATCATATCGGCCGAATCGTGATCCATCCCGCTAATCCGGATATCGTCTATGTGGCCGCAGAAGGGCATCTTTTTTCCGCCAATGAGGAGCGCGGTGTGTTAAAAACCACGGATGGAGGAAAAACCTGGAAGAAAGTCCTGTACATCAACGAGAAAGTCGGAGTGATTGACCTGGCCATGAACCGGGATAATCCTGACATTCTGTATGCTGCGGCTTACGATAAACAGCGGCTTCCCTGGCACTTTGAGGCCGGAGGACCCGGAAGCGCGATCTACAAAACGACAGACGGCGGCAACACCTGGGAAATACTCAAGAAAGGCCTTCCTGAAGGGAAAATCGGGCGCATCGGCCTGGATATCTACAGGAAGAATCCGGACATCGTCTATGCTGTCGTGGAAAACTGCAACCTGCGCCCTCCGACCAAACAAGAGGCAGAACAGGACCGCAGAGGCGGTCTGGAACCCCAGAAAAGAGAGATCGGAGGTGAGGTCTTTCGCAGTGACAATGCGGGAAAGACCTGGAAAAAAATGAATTCAATCGAGGACAATGTGGGAGGAAAGGCGGCTTACTCCTTCAACCAGATCCGTGTAGACCCCAATAACGACCAGAATGTCTATGTCACCACCATCTCCATAGCCAGCTCCAACGATGGCGGAAAGACCTGGCACGATATAAGCTGGCCGCCGAGGAAAATGTTCACCAGCGCTTTCGGCGACATACGCACGCTGTGGATCGATCCACAAAACTCCAACCGCATTTTCATGGGGAGTGACGGCGGAGTTTACATCTCCTATGATGGGGGGAAAACAAGCGACTATTACGACAACCTTCCCATGGCCCAGTACTATGCCATCGACGTGGACATGGAAGATCCGTATAACATCTACGGCGGGCTGCAGTGCCATGACTCATGGAAGGTGCCCAGCAACAGCTGGTCAGGAAGCGTCTCTCTTGAAGACTGCATACCGCTCGGCTACGGGGACGGGATGTACAACGTCATCGATCCCGTTGACAGCCGCTGGGTGTACAACACCATCCAGTTCGGAGGTCACAGCCGTGTGGACCAGAAACTGGGAACCCGGACAGACATACAGCCCAGAAGAGAAGAGGGAAAGGATCCCTTCAGGTTCAACTGGTGTCCCCCACTCCACATCTCCCCTCACAACAGCGAGATCATCTATGCGGGAACTCAGATGCTGCTCCGCTCCATGCAGCGGGGGGATAACTGGCAGGAAATCAGCCCTGACCTGACAAGCAACGATCCAGTCAAGATCGCCGGAAAAGGGCACATCCAGTACTGCACCATCACCACGATCTCCGAATCACCGGTGACTCCAGGAGTTATCTGGATTGGGACAGATGACGGCAAAGTCTGGGTGACCAAGGATGGCGGCGCCCAGTGGCACGACCGCACCTCAGCCATCGTCACTGCCGGGGCCCCGGAAAACTACTGGGTTAGCCGAGTGTTTGCTTCTCATCATGCAGAGGGCACAGCTTATGTTTCCAAATCCGGATACAGGAGAGATGATTTCAGGCCATTCCTCTACAAGACAACTGACTTCGGTGAGACCTGGACAGAGATCAACGGCAATCTTCCGGATAAGCCGATCAATGTGATCTTTGAGGACCGAAAAAATCCCAACCTCCTTTTCCTCGGGAATGACAAAGGTGTGTACGTCAGCATTGACGGCGGCCTGAATTGGGTGTATATGCGCAACAACATGCCCACTATCGCTGTGCACGACCTGCTGGTTCATCCGCGGGAAAACGACCTGGTCGTGGGGACCTACGGCCGCGGCCTCTATATCACGGACATATCCCCTCTTCAAGAACTGAGCGATGAAGTTCTCGATAAAGATGTTCATCTTTTCCAGATAGAATCCAGAGCGCAGTGGATGCCCCGCCCCTGGGGAAATTACGACCTCTACGGCGACAGACATCTTTCCACTCCGAACGAACCCAATGCTATCGTGATCGACTATTATCTGAAGAACAAAACCAAAGAAAAAATCAAGATCACTATCACCGATCCGTACGGAAAAATCCTGAGCCAGTTGAATGGGACGACCGATCCGGGGATCAACCGGGTTCACTGGAATATGCGCATCCAACCTCCTGAAGGGCAGTCAGCTCAAGATCGTAGGAGATTGGGACGAGCTTTAGCGGAACCGGGTGAATACATGGTCATCCTGGAGATCGGAGATAAGAAATTGACCCAAAAAGCGCTGATAAAGAAAAGAGCTGGCTGGTCAGTCGGTCCTCAGCCAGTGACTATTAGATAATCCCGGACAGTTTCAAAATTGATTTCTGTGAAATCCTTGATCACAAACTCTGTTTCCTTCAGTTTATCGGCCGGATGAGATGTGGCCACGCCGATGACCCTCATACCCGCGTTTCGGCCAGCTTGGACTCCGGGCACAGAGTCTTCAAAGACAAGACACGCTTCCGGAGGACAATTCAATTTTTCAGCCGTTTTCAGATAGATCTCGGGGTCCGGTTTTCCCCGCGTCACGTCATTGGCATCTATTGAAACATCAAAATATGGACGCAGCCCGGTCTTTTCAAACACAAAGTCCACGTTGACCTTAGGAGCGGCAGAGGCAACCGCAGTCCTCACGCTGTTTTCTCTTAGCTCCTGAAGAAAATCAACAAGGCCGCCTGTCGGAGCCACATCTTCTGCGTAAATCTCCCGGTAAAGAGCTTCCTTCTCTTCTCCAAACTGTGACTCTTCCTCATCCGAGACCTCTCTTTGAAACACGATTTTCAATAAATCCTTGTTGACCATTCCGAAATGCCGACTGAATTCATCCACATCGATATCCGGAGCATATTTCTTCAAGAACATTTCCCAGGCCCTCTTGTGGTATTCCATGTTGTCCACGATCACACCATCCATGTCGAAGATGACAGCCAATGTCTGACCTTTTATGTGGGGGATGTTCTTTTCTTTTTGCGCTTCCCAATTTCTTCTGGGAGTTTTTTTTCCTCTTTCTAAAATAAGATGTCGAGGGCTTATATACCACAGCAAACCTTCCTTATCAATGGTCAAAGGGGACGTTCCCCAATGGTCAAAGGGGACGTTCCCCAAGGTACCACCTTAGTATCAATGGGGACGTTCCCTCTAGAAAAAGTAGAAAAAGGGGACAGGCCCCTTTTTTTACAGGCCCTTTTTTTTGACTGTCCCTTTCTACCCTTACTTAAGCAAAAGAGGGACTGTCCCACTTCTTTAAAAAAGGGGCCTGTCCCCTTTTTCCTCCTTTTTTCTTCCTTGGGGAACGTCCCCTTTAATACCTTTAATATTGATAAGAAAAATGGAGTATAGTATTATTCTTGAATCACTCTGTACGTGATATGCATGCATCTGCACTGTTTTTTACCTCCGCATAGGGAAGTCCGGTTATGATTGTTTCATCAAAACAGGAGGGCACATGAAAAAAATCGCTAGAGTTTTGTTATCCATAATCATTTTCTTTCTTGTCTTTTCAGTCTGTCGAAAAGCTGGAACTCAAAAGGATTATCCTTATCAGCCCATCAGTTTCACTGAAGTTCACATCACCGACCAATTCTGGACACCAAGGATGGAAACTAACCAGAAAGTCACCATCCCCTACGCCTTTGAGCAGTGTGAGGAAACCGGCCGCATCAAAAATTTCGAGGAAGCGGTTCAGGTTAGGTCTGGCCAGAAAGAAAACGGGACATTCTGCACAGCCTATCCCTTCGATGACTCGGATGTCTTCAAAATCATCGAAGGAGCCTCTTACTCCTTACGCGTCAATCCTGACCCGGAACTGGACAGATACCTGGATGACCTGATCGCTAAAATCGCAGCCGCCCAGGAGGAAGACGGATACCTGTATACAGCTCGAACGGTCAATTCTGAATCCCGGGTCCGTTGGGTGAAAGAAGACCGCTGGGCAAATATGTATATGGGTCACGAACTGTACAACGTGGGGCACATGTACGAAGCCGCAGTCGCTCATTACCTGGCCACAGGCAAACGGACTTTCCTGGATGTGGCTTTGAAAAACGCTGATCTCATTGCCAGCGTTTTCGGACCGGGGAAGAAACATGGGGCTCCCGGACACCAGGAAATCGAGATCGGACTGGTCAAGCTGTATCGTGTCACAGGGGACCAAAAATATCTGGAACTGGCGAAATTCTTCCTGGACGAGCGCGGGAACTCCAAGGACCGAAAAACGTACGGTGAATACTCCCAAGACCACCAGCTAGTCATCGAACAGAGCGAAGCCGTGGGCCATGCTGTGCGGGCAGCCTACATGTATTCCGGAATGGCGGATGTGGCAGCGCTCACCGGTGACTCTTCCTACATCCAGGCCATAGGGCGTATATGGGAAGATGTCATCTTCGGAAAGCTCTACCTGACAGGGGGCATAGGCGCCACGGGTGCAGGGGAAGCTTTTGGCGGAGACTACAATCTTCCCAACGCCACAGCTTATGCAGAAACATGTGCCGCAATCGGCAACGCACTGTGGAACCAGCGAATGTTTTTGCTCCATGGGGAAGCCAGGTACATCGACATCCTGGAACGGATTCTGTATAACGGGCTGATCTCCGGAGTCGCCTTGAGCGGCAATCTCTTCTTCTACCCCAATCCGCTGGAATCCTTCGGCCAGCACACACGCAGCCCCTGGTTTACCTGTGCCTGTTGCCCGGGCAACATATCGCGCTTCATGCCCTCGGTTCCTGGATACATGTATGCCATGCGGGATAACACCCTTTATGTCAACCTCTTCATCGACAGCGAGGTTGAGGTGCCCCTCAAGGGAAATAAAGTGAAATTCAGACAGGAAACCGGGTACCCCTGGGATGGAAACATAAAAATTAGGATTGATCCTGACAGCCCTTCTCGCTTCACCGTTCATGTCCGGATTCCGGGATGGGCACAAAATCAGCCTGTCCCCAGCGATCTTTACCGATACATGAAACAAAGTAGCGAGGAGGTTATCCTTAAAGTCAACGGTGAGCTGATAAGTCTCGACCTCAAAAAGGGTTATGCACGAATCCGCCGCACCTGGAATAAAGGCGATACTGTAGAGCTGAACCTGCCCATGCCGGTCCGCCGCGTGCTCAGCCATCCTGAGATCAAGGAAAACTCCGGAAAAATCGCACTTGAGCGGGGTCCTCTCGTCTACTGCGCGGAATGGCCGGACAATCAAGGCTATACGAGCAATCTTGTTTTACCGGACAATATCGAACTCCGGGTAGAACATCGAGAAAATCTATTCGACGGCGTTTCTGTCATCAAAGGCCAAGCCTTTGCGTTGCATCAGGGAAAAGAGGAAACGGAAACCATAGTAAAAAAACAGGAATTCATGGCCATCCCCTACTACGCCTGGGCCCATCGCGGCCAGGGTGAAATGGCAGTCTGGCTGCCGAGGGAAGAATCTATGGCGAGAGCCCTTCCCCAACCGAGTATCGCCTCCACCAGCATGGTCAGTGTTTCTCGTGATAAAAAGGGCACGCCCATCAATGACCAGTGGGAACCGAAAGACTCGAACGACCATGCCCACCCCTATCTCCACTGGTGGCCCACAAGAGGAACCGTGGAATGGGTGCAGTATGACTTTGTGAAGCCGGAGTCTGTCTCCGAAGTCGAAGTCTACTGGTTAGACGACACAGGTCAAGGGCAATGCCGGGTTCCCGTATCCTGGAAAGTCCTCTACAAAAAAGGCAGCGAGTGGATACCTGTAGCCAATCAAAATCCCTATGGCGTGGAAAAAGATATGTACAACAAGGTCACTTTCACTCCTGTACGGACGTCAGCACTCCGCCTGGAAATCCAGCTTCAGGAAAAATATTCAGCCGGCATCCACGAGTGGAAAGTCAAATAAAAGGGGTCGCATCTCAACATTCGACATTTTCTTAATTTAGATTAGTCCTTCAGTTTCTCATTAGACAAAGGGGTTCTCTTCCATTTTGTGTGGGTAAGACTCAACTTAGATAACTCAGAAGAGCATTCAGGGATGGAT
>Ga0209636_10008050_pt1 | contig 10734 bp, 8 predicted proteins | sample DeeMarSWOR152_54_FD_187464 | JGI IMG/M metagenome (GOLD analysis project Ga0209636, IMG submission 187464) | Marine sediment microbial communities from White Oak River estuary, North Carolina - WOR-1-52-54 (SPAdes) (version 2) | ecosystem: Environmental > Aquatic > Marine > Intertidal zone >... | reverse complement strand
ATTTAAATTACTATCTCAACTAATTATTTTTAGAGAAAAATGGGGTTAATGAGTCGAGTTTTAGGTAGAAAGAAAGAAACGCCTGAAGAAAGGACAAAAATAGCTATAGGACAATCTAATTATTATATAAATAAGGCTCGTGAAGGGGGGGCTAAAAAAGGTGACATTGATAAGAGAATTGCTGTTAAAAGATCATATCTTGGTAATGCAAGAGATATTCTTACAAAGGAGATAGAAAGACAGCCAAATGTATCTGCTCTATATATTCAAAGAGCTAAAGTTAATTTCATGGATGGTATAAGATCTGCTGCTTATTTTGATATCGAAGAAGCTTTAAAACTGCATGCTGATAAAGAAGAGGTTTATGACTTATTAAAGAAAATGGAAGATAGTGAAAAAAGAGTTGCACAAGCAATGAATTTGTTGCATCCGCCTGTTATAACAGAAACTGAAGAGGGAGCCGTGTTAAAGGATTATAGCGGAAAGGTTATTCGAGGAAAAAGTCAAGAAGAAGTTGCTTCTGAACATTTAAAAAAACTTTTTAAGGGTTAACCTTCTTATCGAGAAAATAGACTTACTTAAAGATATCAAGTTTTATATACAAGACACTAGAAATATTACTTATGAAAGGTATTGAATGGAAAATGGTGGCAGGTATAGTCATTGTTGTATTAGTGGTTCTTGCTGCTGTTGGTCTGCTTATACCAGTTTCTGGTTTTGATATTCAAAAATATCTAGGAGTACAACCTATTTTAGGAGTTGCTGGAGAACTCACATGGGATATAGAACCAAGTGACAATCCATTTGACAAAACAGAGTTTAATATAGAACATTTGTGCGACAATGGTAATTGTATAAGTACAGGAGACGAATGGCAGCCTTCTGAACTTGGTTGTGCAATAGCAAATGATATTTTTAATGATTTTTCTAAAAATGGAAATTTAGGTAGTAGGGCTATTGAAGATGGAAAGAATTGTATTATTCATTATATAAAACCATCAGGTAAAAATCCTAAAGTTTATTGTTTAGTGAATGATGGGTTTTTCAGACTTGAGGATACTAATCCCAGCCCACCAAGCTGGTGGGAAGATGATGTTCTCTCTCCTTTAGACTGTAGTGTATGCGATGAACCAAATTTTGATGAAATCTGTATAAATAAAAATTTGATGAAAAGAAAAATTGGCGCAAGCGATTTTTGTAAAGGGACCTTTGGGCATCCTACAGAAGGAGCAATAAGATTTGGTAATTGTCGATGCGCAGGTGGAGGCGGTGGTATAACACAAAAAGAAGATATGGGAAATTCCGATGCTTGGGAAGCCTCTTGTGATGGATATAATGAAGCTTGGGGATGGTATGACTGTGATAGTGATGCAGATGACTTTTGTGATAACGATGATGATAAAATAATGTGGGTTTCTGACTCTCCAGATACATTCCCCCCTCCAACAAGACCAATAAAAGACCAATATTCAGATGATATAAGAAACCATAGATATGTATATCCTCATCTTAACTATATGTATGGTGTTTTTTGGAAATCTCATGAAGAAGATGAGCAATATAAAGTTCTTTTTGTAAGAACAGTTTCGGAGGAATTATATATCAATTTTGATTTTATTGTAGAAAGTCTGAGTTACGATGTGGATAACGTTATAAGGTTTAACGAGCTTGGGAACTTTTATAGATTACCAAGAATAATTTTAAATGCAACGGTAACACCAGTTAATGATAAGCCTATGTCTGCTTTGATAACTGAAATGCAAGAAAATATTGGCTATGAATATCAAGAATTAACTGTTTCCACAAAACCGTGTAATGATATAACAAGTTGTTTCTATACTGAAGCTTCAAGAACAGATTCAAAAAAATGTGGAGATCTAGAGCAGATTTTTTCAACTGAATCTATAATTTTAAGAACAAATGTGCCAGGTTATGAAAATGGTTTTCTAGACAATGATACAGAGTACGTAGTTCAAATTACAAATTGGTTCAACAAATTTAGAAGCTGTGAAGGGTGGAATGATTTGGCCTGTTTCGACACAAACTGTTATGATAGAATAGATAGAACTATAACCATAGCAGACGTAAATTTATTATAAAGTATAACATTAAATAATATTTATGATAAAGGGTTTTGAAGTTTCTATCAATTTATTGATAACTGTAATTTTATTACTTTTTACTATTGGTATCTTTTGGTCTTCAATGGTTGGTAAGGGCCCAGCACCCTTAGAATCAGGAGAGGTAGAACAAGAACAAGTTTGTAAAGGCGATGATGATTGCCCTGGAAGCCAGAAATGTATCCGAATTTACCCCGGAAACTTTACCTCTTTCTGTGGTTGTTTATTAAATGTTGATTGTAATGGTGGTATTTGTGGTTCGAACAATAGATGTATATAAAGGACAAACATTAAGTCCTTTATTGGCTGTTGTAATAGCTGTGCTAATAGCGCTTGTAATAATATTACTCATAGAAAGTCAAACTGGCTTTTTTGAAACAGCCGGTAAAGAAATATCAGACATTGTTAACAGAATACTACACCCCTGAGAAACAATAATTTTATTATTTAAACTAAACATTAATAATTCATGGGATTAGAAACAAAAAAGCTTTTTGGTTTAATGATTCTAATAATAGTTCTTGCTTTATTTGTAATTGTTGCCCTTGGTCCAGCCTTTGAATTTCGTGTTTGGGGATCTGCACAAATAGATTTTCGTGATTTTTGTATTTTTTGGAGTTTAGATGGCTATAAGGGAGAAACAGTGATAATTAATGAGGTGGAAAAACATATTAGCGAATATTGTCTTCCGGCCTTGGGAAAATTGATTTGGAGCCCTAGCGATAAACAAGAGTGTGAAAATCTCTGTAGGTTAAACTTATGATAAGTATAGATAAATTGGTTTTATTTTTAATATTTTTAGTAGTTCTATTAGTTATATTAATTTTAATTTTTCAGGTAGGAAAACCTACTGCCAGTCAACTTATTATACAAAATGAGATTAGACAATGTTGTATGGCCTACCGTGCTAATGGATGTTTAGATGATACTATAGTTTGTAATGACAAAACCTTAAGGGATTTAGCAAATGAAGCTAATATTTTACATCAACTTAAAGATTTTTGTGAGTGTGATTAAATGATAAAAATACCAATTTGGATACTTCTTTCATTAACAGTTTTCTTAGTAACTGCTGGGATCATGCTAATGATTTTTACAAGCCCAGATTGTGATTCGCTTGCGAATCAGACAGCATTTTATCTTAAATTAGCCATAGATGAAGTTTCTACCGAAGAATTTCCTTTTTATATGGGCAATAATGTTCCAGACAACCCAATGTATTATAGAGAATCTCCGATAATGTTATGTCAAGAATATGGTAGTTATTCTTTTTTTCTAAAGTTTATGGGAGGTGAACCTGAATATAAAATATATTATGAAATCTTCCCAACAGGATTTTTTGAAAGTGGGGCTTGGATGTGGTCAGAAGACTATCCATGGGCCAACAGTGCTGCTAGCGGCTTTGTTTTTTGGGGTATGGTTAGAGGTGTTAGTCTTATACCTAAATTAGCTATTAGAATTAGCAAGGTATACACATTCTGGAAATTTGCAACACTTTTAAAAAATGTAGGGGGAACTCTCGATGAATCTTTAATGGGAAAAATTAGGTTTTTCGCCAATGCAGAAAACGTTGTTCAAGCAATGCTAAAACATACTACAGATTTTTATGGAGATCGGGCTGTTATTAAAATAGCTGAAGTACTTGCAGATGAAAATTCTGATGAAATATTAAGAGCTTTAGTAAAAGCTGGGTGGTTAAAAACAGACGCAGCCGGAGATCTTTTGGGAAAAATAGATCCAAAAACCGGTCTAGTTAAATTAATTGTTAATGATGAAAAAGTACGTCTCGTTTCTTTTGTGAAAGAATATGATTCGGCAACAAAGACACATATAGTTGTCCAAAAGAAATATGCTATAAAACAAACTGTTGCTGGTGTATTTGATCCTTCTAAAGCAGATTTTGATGACGTAAAAATATTAAATTTAGGAGATCCTATACCGCCAGGTTATGTTGAAGCCGAAGTAAAACCAGGTGAAGTATTTAAAAGTTATATAGAAGATCTAGCAGAAACTGATCGGTCAAAAGCTCAAGAATTGCTTGAGTTGTATGATTTCGAAGGTGGGGAAAAAATTGATATTTCAAAAGTTGGGTTGAGAAAAAAAATTTATGATGAAACTATCGGAAGAGCTAAAAGATACCTTGATTCTATAAAATTTAAATATATGATTAAAACAACAGTAAGAGATCCCGAAGAAGCAATTTATTCCTTTAGAGGTTTGATGAGAGCTATTGAAGATGATCCTGATCTTTATGATATAATCTTTAAAGAAATGGAACCTCTGGATATATGGCAAAGTATCAAAGATAAAATTAGATTAAAGTTGGACTTATCAGCTACAGAAGAAATTAAGACTGAACATCTTAGAAAGTTTCTTAACAAAATTACTACTGAATCAAGCGGTTCATTGGTGCTTCCAATGGAATCAAGATTGAATGTTTGGTTTGTTGCTATAGATGAGCTTGATAACTATCTTAGAAATATTAATCCACATGCACCCACATCAGAACTACAATATAAACTTAAAAGTGTTATAAAGACGAAACTTCCTGATTTTGATGAGTATTTCAAAGATTACTTTAAAGATGGTAAATTAGACGATGTTATAAGTCTATTACATAGCGCCCATGAAACTTCTTTAACTAAATCAGAATATGTAATAAAATCCAATAAAGAATTTTGGATAGATTTTGCTGACGATTTTAAAAATTTTAAACTAGACCCTGCAACAGGTGATCCTAATGTATTAAATGAAATTGGAAACTTGGCAGGTTTCTTCCTACAAGATGCAAGTACAATGAATATACCTTTATGGAAAGATTACCCGATTAAAGAAGCAAAAAAACTACTATATCTAAATAGTAGAACATTCTTTACACCCTCATCATTAATTAGTAAAGGTATTATAGGAAGTTATAGCGAAGGCTGTTTGGGAAATTCTATTTGTCTGTATAGTCATGGAGCCCAAGCGGAAAAACCAATCTATCTAAGTGAGGATGCAATGAAATTTTCAGGCAACATAAGAGTTTGGAGACCAATTAGCCTATTACAACAATTTGCAGGATTGCAGGCTGCTCTTGAACACATACCACAACATCCACGATTCTATGTTGTTAGCCCCTGTCATGCCACAGCAAAAATTTGGAAGACTGTATATGATGGTCGAGATACAATTTTTATATATCCTCAGAAAATTGACACAAAGGGAGAAGGTTCCAACTATTGTTATGCAGATAATGAGTTAATTAATACATATACTGCAATATGGCTTACATCCGATGTTCTAACTCTCGTAGAAACTGTTTTTACAGGAGGCACAAGTTTAATTGCCAAGGTTTGGAGGGCAGCAGATCCCGTGACTCTTGGGCAAATCTTTGCTGAAGCAGCAATAAGTTGGCCTGGTATGCCTTATAAAACTTTAGATTTTAATGTTATGGCATCTACTAAAGGACCTTACATGATTGAATATTTGCAAAAATAATTTTTAAAGAATGAAAATGAGCGAAGAAGCAAAAGATTTTATAAAATATGTTGCAGAAGTTATAGTAATTTTAACAATATTTCTAGTTATTTTCAGTCCTGAAGGTATTGGAAGTAATTTATTCAATTATTTGAAATATGTAGAACCAATCTTACTTCAAGATTGGTTATCAACTTCAATAAATGTTGGGAGTAGATCACCAGGCAACTTTACAACCACCACGAGATTATCTGGACAGCCTCATACAATTTTAATTTATACAGAAGATTCAAAAATTTATGTTAATGTTGAGCCTCCAGAAGAAACTTATTTGAAAACAAAATTTGCAATCATTGAACCAACAAAAATAATAACTAATTGTGAGGTTATTGACCAAAAAATCAAGCTAAAGGAAAACGTAGTTCAAACAATAACTGTTAGAAAAATAATAGAAGAAGAGGCCTGTAAAATTTATATTTCAACTTCTGGTAAAGAGGAAATCAAATCTGGTCTCAACTTACAACAGAAAAGTTCGACCCAAGTATCATTACCAGAAGAACCAGCAACTCCATCTATAGACTGTAATTCACAGTGTAGAAGTCAAGGATTTACTTCTGGAGAATGTAAAGATAACTGTAAATTAGGAGAAACCCCTTTATATAAAACTGATGGAGACGGCTTTTATATTAAAGCTGCTGACGCCCATATAACAGCCTTTCTTCCTTATTCAAAAAACTATCAGCCGAACGCTTGGGGGTTCGTTGAAGATTTAGGGATAAATGCGTTAAGATTGTTTACTGGAGGAGAAGGAGATATAGCGCATTTAAATATGAAGAGATATCCCAATGAGTGGGCAGAAAATCTTAACAATTTTCTATCGGAGGCAGATGCACACGGAGTTAAAGTATATTTTTACGAATTGGGAACAGAATGGAATACTTTACTCGGTATAAGACCAGAAGATACAACAATAGAAGAAGCTAAAAGCATGATTGACAAACTCACAGGCGATAATAATTTAGGGCACGACTTCATAAACGACGACCGAATTTTAGTGTGGAGTGTAGACAACGAACCATCCATTAGCGAAAATCCTAGTAGAGAAGAGGACTATAAAAGATTGGAATGGATTTTGGAAATTTCCGATTACATCAGAAGCAAAGGTGGAAAGACAGTAGTAGCTTCGCCGCGTTTAGACGATAATTGGGGAAGAGGACAAGATTTCCACGTGACTGAACCGATATTTCGCGGTCACGTAGATTATCTGGAAAGACATAGCTATAAAAGCGTAGAATTTTATCAAACTTGCGTCGATACGGGAAACTCATTTTCTTTTGAGGATTGCTACAATAAAATATACGCTAGTTATAAAAAACTATTACAAGAAGAGATGATTGATGATAGAGGCAGCTTCTCTATTGATCAATTGATTTTTGGTGAGTTTGGAGTTTGGATTGGAGAGAGTGGTACTAAGGCCAACCAGGGATGTATAAACTGCTTCTTTGAAGATGAGCATAGAAGAGCTTATTATAAAGCGGTTTTGGATGCCGCACGCGATGTTGGAATAAAGAATATTTGTTTCCATAATCTGTTTTCAAGAACTGAGGGCCCCACTTGGACAAAAAATTTAATACCTGATTATGGAGTGGTCGATGTAGACGGTACTTATCATGATGAAGAGCTTGCAATCATTATAAGAGATGTATATAAAAGTGAAGAGTCATATTGCGATTCTGGTTTTGTTTGTTGTTGTTCTGGAGAGTTGCCTGCAGAATCAGATTGTGAGCTTGAATGTGAAAGGCTTGACTTTGCTTCTGGGGTATGTAGGAAAACTACACATGCTCTCATAACAAAAGGTGCCAATATTCCTGCAAATCAACTTGTATCAGTTTCTTCTACTTATCCTAAACAATACTGGGCTTTTCCTGAACAAGATTATGCTTGGAAAACATTACAAGATCTTGGAGTAAATGCTATACAAGTTTGGGGAGGAATAGAAGGTAATGTTTTACATATTCAAGCAAATGAAAATCATCCTTGGGGAAAAAATTATGACTCCAATTGGGCAGAAAATCTTGAAAGCTTCTTAGCAAAAGCCGATTCTTACGGAATGAAAGTTGTTTTCCATGAAATGGGGAACCAATATGGAACTGGTTTGGGGATTGTTCCACCGATGCATAATTATAGGTCTGTTAGCCCCTACTCTTCTCTTGATAATGCTATTGCTGTAATAGATAAGATTGGGGGCAATAATAACTTGGATAAAAACTTTTTTGAGGACGATAGAGTCTTATGGTGGACACCAATTAATGAAGCCAGACTTGATGTTGACGAAGTAAGAAATTGGCTCATACCAGTTCTTCAAAGAATTAAATATTATGGTGGAAAAACTTCAGTTTGTGTCAATGACAAAAAAGGACGCAGTTACGCGGAAGCCTTTCCTTATATCACTCCATTAATAGGGGATTATATTGACTACCTCCAAGCACATAGGTATCAGGAGCCGGTAATTCGAAGCATAACCAACCAAGGTCCACAAGCTGATATGTATCAACCAGCCTATGAAGCGTTTTCAGCAGATTTTCAATCAATGATAGAGGGGAGAGGAAAATTTGGTATTGATAAACTTGCATTAACAGAGTTTGGCACGGGGTTTGATGAATGGGAATATCATTATGGAACGGACATAACAACAATAGAACAACAAGCAGATTATATAAGAGCGGCTTTTGATGCTGCACAAGATAAAGGAATAACTAAACTGTTTTGGTTTAATCCAATACAGATCCATTCTGATTACAATAGTTTTGGATTCATAGAATATGATGGGACGATAATAGACGAGACTTATAATGCGTTTAAAACGACACAGCTATCTACAAAAATTGCTGAAACAACATGTGAATCGAGGGAAACTCTTATAGAAGTTGGCTGTAATCCTGGTTATGTTTGTTGCTGTTCTGGAGAGTCATATGATATTAACGTTAAAAAATATGTTGCATACAACTGGAAACTGTTTTGGCATGGAGATGAATATAGAGATTATTCTGGATGCTGGGATATGATGCAGATGCACTATGAACCAGCGGTGTCAGACAATATTCCAAAGCGGATTAAACAAGTAGATTCTAATATTGAAATTCTTCTTTATAGAAATACCAGAGCCGTTTATAGTCGTGAAACACAAGAGCTACAACTCTTCAGACAAAACAATTGGATATTAAAAACAAACAATGGAGAAGAAATCGTTAGCAAAGATTATCCAAGCAATTTTATGGTTGATAAAGGTAATCCAGACTATCAAGAATGGTTTTCGAATTGGATGAAAGATTATGCCGAGACTTATGGTTATGATGGCGCGTTTCTCGACAATAGTCTGTTTGGATCGAGTGAGAACATGTGGAATACAATGGGAGTAAACAGTCATTGCAATGCCCAAACAGAATGCCTGCCAATAAATCCTCGTACAGGAAGCTACTGGACGAATGATGATTGGATTGAGGCTGATGCGGGGTTGATAAATAAAGTCAAAGAAAAGTTCGGCGATAAAGTTGTCGTGCTGAACGGCCCAAACAATGGAAGAAAATTCTTTGAGACTAGTAGACACGACAATTATGAAGCCGTGATGCAAAGATCGAATATGGATGGGTTTATTATCGAATTATGGATGAATGACGGATCCGGAAATTTCTATACCGAAGATAATTGGAAGAAGAGTGTTGATATGATTTGTTGGATTGAAAAAAATCTTCCAAAAGCCGATATAGTAATCCCTGTGGGCACGGGTTGGAGAGATCTTCCTGAAAGCGTCTCGAATGACGATTTCGCAATTTATAGTTTTGCTTCCCTTTTGCTCGGCGCCTCGTCAAATCGTTACTATATGCTTCAAACACCCGGAGAAGGAAATTTAGGAGATTATTGTAGGCCCGCTGTGCAAGCGCTGTATGACGTCGATCTGGGCGTTCCTTTGGGCGACTACCGCATAATCGAAGGTACACGCGTGTATGAAAGGGATTTCTCAAAAGTCAAAGTGCTAGTGAATCCATCGACAGGCGTCCCCACTATCAATCTTGACCAAAATTATAAAACTTTAGATGGCAAAACAGTATCTAAGGTAACTTTAGGTGGTCATTCGGGGATTGTCTTACTGAAAATTCCATCTTCTCCAATGAAAGCAATCCAGTGGTTCAGATCTTCTCCTTTTACTAGCACGACTGGTCTCCAATCAATAGAAGAGCTTAGAGAAGCAATCCCCAGTTGTAATTACATTTATATGGACGTCTTTATCGATTCTATCGACGAGGTTGCCACACCGAGGACAACATATGAAAACGAATTAGACCCAGCTGTTCAAAAAGCTAAACAGGAAGGATTCAAGGTAGTTTGGAGGGTACAACCTAAAGTAGGCGTTAAACTAGGCAACCGTCTGAATTTTGATACTCCATATCCAGATTCGTTTTTCTCAAATTACGCTGATGCAGTGGTTTACTGGGCTAGAAAAGCAGAAGAGTACGGAGTGGACGATTTCGTTATAGGAACAGAGCTGAGTAAATTAGAAAAATATAATGATCATTGGAGAAGTTTGATACAAAATGTGAAAGATGTTTTCACAGGCAAAATCAGCTATAATACTAACTTTTGGTACGAAGACACAGACTTCGATGCAAAGAAAAGTGCTGTTTGGATGCAGGATTTGGACTACATCGGAGTTTCGGCTTATTGGAGGATGTGCAGTGATGAAGAAGCACAGAGAGGTGTAACAGTAGAAGAGCTTGTCAACAATTGGCACAGCTATGTAGGCTGGACCTTACGAGGAGAGGACATTGTTAAAGATCATTTAGAAGTCTTCAGTGAAACACACGGGAAACCCATAGTTATAGTTACAGGGCTGCAGAGCGCTGAAGACGCATGCTTAACACCGTGGGCTTGGGACAGAACAACTGTTGATTTGAATGAGCAGAACAACTGGTATGAGGCCGTTTTCAGAGTTTTTAGCGACGAAGATTGGATTTACGGTTTCATGTTTGATGGCGCTTGGCAAACATACGCTAATAAAAGACAAAACCCAGATAACGCAGAATTCACAGTTCAAGGTAAACTAGCAGAAGAAACAGTTGCAAAATGGTTCGAATGAAAGGGTTTGCCAAGAATCTTA